>Ga0315282_10001598_pt1 | contig 42462 bp, 29 predicted proteins | sample YL17G07_20_MG_FD_203693 | JGI IMG/M metagenome (GOLD analysis project Ga0315282, IMG submission 203693) | Sediment microbial communities from Yellowstone Lake, YNP, Wyoming, USA - YL17G07_20 | ecosystem: Environmental > Aquatic > Freshwater > Lake > Sediment | place: USA: Wyoming | collected... | reverse complement strand
ATCGTCTGTCTCTGGGGCCATCCGCCCTCAGGACTGGACGGGCAGAGGTACTAGTCATCGCCGGCAGGGGGCGCTACTTGTAATCGTAATTGTAGTAGTACTTCCCGCGAGGGCCGCCATACAACCACCGTGGGATGGTGAAGGTCCTGCCCGTCAGGATGATCCCGCCGACCTCCACCTTGGCCCCGTGGAGCTGGCGGATGGCTTCCTCGACGGACTCCCGGCGGGTCTTGTTCATGCGGACGACGACAAGCGCCTGGCCCGTGGCCCGGCCTATCATGCCGGCGTCGGGCGTACTGGTGTTGATCGGAGGCGAGTCGAAGATCACGTAGTCGTATTCCCGCCTGAGCTGGTTGACCAACTCCTCCAGCTCGGGTCGTATCAGCAGCTCGCCGAACTGGTGCGAGCCGGCCTTGCCCGCGGGCAGGAGCAAGAGGTTGGGAAAGGCCGTCTTGCGGACGGCATCGCGAAGCGCGACGGTACCCTTGAGTATGTCCGCCAGGCCCGGCTCCCTAGGCAGGGCGAAGAACTCCGAAAGCTTGCCTTTTCGCACGTCGCCGTCGACGACGATGGTCTTACGGTCCTCACGCTCGGCAAGGACCACTGCCAGGTTCGCGCACGTGACCGTCTTGCCCTCGCCGGCGTCTGCCGACGTTATCAGCAGGCAGAGCTTGCCGTCGTTTCGGTCGGCCGTCAGCTTGATCCGCAGCGCCCGGTATTCCTCGGCGATAGGCGAACTGGGTTTCTTGTAGGCAATCATCAGCTCGGAATACCCGTTGTTGTTTCGGCTGGCTGAGTGCATTCCCTTGGGGACCGGGGCGGCCTTGCCCACGGGCTTGGCGGCCAGGGCGGCTGCGGCGTCCGCGCCTGGCGGAGGCGCCGCGGCCTGGACCGGTTGATCGCCGGCGGCCTCGGGCGCCTGGGCCTTGGCGGCCTGCTCGGCCTTGTGCTTGTTCATAGCGTCCCAAACGTTTGCCACGTCCGACTCCTAGTTAATGGCCGAGGCCTGGTCGATCGCCTGAGGCCGGTGCTCCATGGGCTTTGCGGGCACCCGCAGGCCCCAGCAGGTCATGTCTCTCAGCACCTCCGCCACGATCGGGCGGTCCACCACGTGCACGCCCTTGGCATAGGCGACCAAAAGGGCGTTGTCTCCAAGAATGTTGATCAGCCTCGGGATGCCGCTTGTGGCCGAGTACATGTCTGCCTTCGCCTCGGCCGTGAACTGGACCAGGCAGCCGTTGTCCGAGGCGACCGCAATGCGGTGGGAGATGTACCTCTCCGTGTCCTCGGGCGAGAGGGGCCCGAGGTGATAGCTCAGGACGATCCGCTGGCGCAGGGGCTCCCACCTGGCCTCCATGAGCTTGTCCCGCAGTTCCGGCTGGCCGATCAGCACGATCTGGACGAGGCGCTGGCCGTTGAACTCCCAGTTCCAGAGCAGGCGAAGCTCCTCCAGCGAGGCGGTGGTGAGGTCCTGGCACTCGTCGAGGATCAGCGCGACGAGCCGGCCTCGCGTCTGGACGCGGATCATCTGCTCCTGGAGGCCCTCGGCCAGTTCAATCTTGTCCATGCCGCTTCGCAGGTTCAGGCCCATTCGCGCCGCCAGCGTGCGGAGGAGTTGCTTGCCGGATTGCGGCGGGGTCTGCATCATGATGCTGGTGCAGCCGGGGCCCAGGCGGGTGGCCATGATGTTGCCGATGAAGGTCTTTCCCGCCCCGACCTCCCCGGTTACCAGGACCATGCCTTTTCGCTGCTGGACGGTGTAGATCATGTTGGCCAAGGCCTCGACGTGAACGGCGCTCTCGAAGAAGAACCGCTCGTCGGACGACAAGGCGAATGGAAACTCGCGAAGCTTGAAGAACTCGAGATACATGACCTGGCCATTGGTTCCTTGTTCTAGAGCGACTTTATGGAATCGATTATCATTCCCGCCACCACGGACCCCTTATCGTAGAGGAACGCCAGCGGGTCTGCTCGCCATTGCGAATACATCTCCGGGAATTGCAGGCGCAGGGTGATGCTCACTGCGGCGGCCACAACGCATATCAGCACCACCAGGTAAATGGCCGGGCTGACCGTGCATCGCTTGATCCTGCGGATCCAGAGCTCCCTGGCCAAGACGATCTCGCCGATGACGCCGTGAACGGGCAGGTTGAACAGCTCTGCCGCCTTGTCCGGGGTGCTGATGGTGCGGTCCAGGAGATTCAGCAGCAACACCAGTCCGGCGCCGCCCGCCAGCGCCGCGAACATCGCTGCGCCAAGGATGAAGCCTAGCTTCGGATAAGAAGGCAGGAACTGCTCCTGGGCCGCCTGCAGCGTGTCCATGCGGGTGCGCTTCTTGGCGACTTCCGCGGCCAGGGCAATCTGGATGTCGTTGCGCCGATTTTGCCAGACCGTCAACTCCGCCTGACACTCAGCGACTTTGTTGTTGTACTCTACCCATCTCTGCCGGACCACGGCGAAATTGTCCATCAGCGCAACCCCCTCTTCGTGGCGGGACTTCTTGTCGGCATAATCGTCGTTGAGTCGCTTGTCCTCAAGGGCGGCGAGGTTCCAGTCGCCCAGAGCGCTGGCCATCGTGTAGATGCCGAGAGGATCGGTCGCTGGGAGGACCGGCGCGTTCAACTGGTTGGCCAAGTTGCGGTAGACCTTCTGGGTCACCACTTCCGCGGGGGTGTCCTCGACTTGCTTCTTCAGTTGGTCGATCCTTGCCTTAAGGGCCAGGATGGTGGGGTGTTGATCCGTCCTGTGCCGGATGGTCTGTTCTGTGACCAACTCCTGCTCGCGATCTCGAAGCTGCTGTTCGAGCCGCGTGCGCTCGGGGTTGGGGCCTTTGATGATCTGAATGGGCTCTTCCTCGGCCGGCTGAGTCGCCGGCTGAGTCGCCGGCTGGGATGCCGCGACGGATGCCAACTCGGTTGCCGGCCCGCTCGTCGGCCGGGACTTCCTGTAGCTTGCGACCAGGATCTTCACTTGGTTGGCGTCCTGGGCGGGCAGGCTGTCGGCGGCGTGAGGAAACAACTCGGTTAACTTGACGACCTTCGCCGTGGCCTCGCGGAGCTTGTCCTGGGCGGTCAGCATGTCGCGAGAGAGATTCTCCATGTCCTTGCCAAGGTCGTCAATCCTCTTCCGCACGATTCCGGGGCTTTCCGGCATCTGCCTGGCGTATTGCTTTTCGAACTCGATCCTGTTCTTCTGCAACTCGCTTAGGCGTGCCGAGCATGCGATAACCTGTGTCTGAAGGAAACTGTTGCTGTCCGCCAGGCGCTTGGTGATGTCTTCGCTGGTCTTCTCGATGTAGTTCTTCACCAGTTCGTTGGGGATCTGCCGGGCGAGGACCGGGTCGGTGTTGGTCACGCTGAGGGAAAGCAGGTCTTTATTGGGCGATTTGACATCCCAGGACAGGTCCGCGTCCTTCTTCATCGCCTCAACCAGCCCCTGCTGGGCCTGTTGGCCTTCGCGGGTCAGTTCGCCCTGGGCGTTGTGCGGCATGCCCTTTTCAAGGCCCAGATCCCTGATGACCTTTTCCAGGGCCTGTTGGCTCAGAAGGTCGGGCTTGAGGGTCTCCTTGGCGGCATCGAGGGATTCGTTGCCGGGCGATTGAACTGTCTTGGCCGCAGGGTCGCTGTACAGTGTGAACTTCGTCGTGCCCGTGTACTTCAGCCCTATCCAGTGCGAGCCGATCAGGACGGCCAATGCGAAAAACGAGGCCGCGCCGAAAAACTGAAACTTCCGGCGAAAGACCACCCGCATGATGTCACGCAGCGTTCGCGTCTCTTTGTTCTTCGCATCAACCATGTTGCCGTATTCCTGATTCAAGTTGCGCAGTCCGTCTCGGCCCGCCCGCTACCGGGCGATGATCGTGGACCTGCCCGTGCCGGACTCCTTGGGCATGCCTTCGCCGAGCCACCTGGCGTCATTGACGCCCTGGCGGAAGTCGCTCAGGCTGTTGCCGACAGCCCTAAACGGGCTCCAGATCTTCTCGACCTCACGCGCAACGTACCCGAAGGGGTTCGGCTGCACGTACACGATGTCGTTGGGCCGCAAAAGTATGTTGTTGGACATGTCCCCGTGCTGGACCATGGCCATCAGATTGATCGTCATTCTCTCCGCCTCTGCCGGCTGGGGGGCAGGCAAGCCGGGGGCATTGGCGTCCGCCGCCGATCTAGGCGCCTCGCTTTCCGGCAGGGGGCCCTTGGGCCCGTGATTCACTCCGAGCATCGCGTACTGTACCGACGGCGCGCTTGCATAGCCGCCCTGGCTCGGCTGGGTGCTGCGGATCACGATGATCCGCTCGGGCCAGGCCAGAGGGCTCGGCTGGGCGCCGGCCAGAACGTCCAGAAGAGTGTCACACCCGGTCCACCGGATCGCCCCAGGCCTGCTGACTTCTCCAAACACGTAGAACTTCCTTGAATTATAGCCCGCTATCTGCACCGAAGCATCGACTTCGTCGTAATACTTCTTCGCCGCCTGCTTGACCGCCTCCTCGACCTCCTTGGAGGTCTTCTCCGCCACGTAAAGCTCGCCCAGCAGCGGCAAGTTGATCTTGCCGTCCGGACGGACCTGCGACTGGAACCCGTTGATTTCCGGAACCTGGATCGAGGTGATCGTTATGACGTCGGGCGGAAGGATCCGATACTCCAGGCCGGATACCGGGTTGTGGGGCTTCTGAAGAAAGGCCTTCACCTCGTTTGAGTTGTAGCACCCCGAGACCGTGACCAAAAGGGCCATTGCAAGAACTGGCAGGCAACTCGGCAGGCAATTGAGTGGCTCTCTAGGTTTCATAGTTCACCTTTCCCAAACCCTTGCCATCCCGGCTTATCCCAGATGTCCGGCATGGCGGCATGTTCTACGCCGCAATAGTGACCTGTGTTCACCACTGGCCGGCGCGTGCGTATGACAATCGCCTGCCGAAACAGGCGCATTTCACATTTTTTTTATCGTCGCTTTTGTCCGGGAACTGAAAGTATTTCACGGCTCGCAATGCGGACGCCGGCCTTCAGACAGCCCGGCGAGAGACGCAGCACTGACGCGGATAGGCAGATTACATGCGTTGCCAACCCCGCTTTTGCAAGGGCTGGAGGTGCTGTTTGCGTTGCCGACGCCGTGCCGGTCTCTATTGCCAACCGCCGATCCATTGGCAGGGCTTGGCGGCAAAAACAGCCTCGGCCAGAGTGCAATACGGGTCACCCCGCGTTTTCCACCGTTTTTTTCACATTTTTTCAGTTGCAATACGGCGGGGTTGGGGTATAATACCAAGAAGTTGCAGAACAGCAGGGATCAATGCCTCTGGGCGGCACTGGAAGGCAGAGGCCGTTTCAAGATCCCAGCCGTGAACGGAGACGGAAAAAAGGACGACATCGGCGCTTCATCTTAGTCTGGCGTGAATTCTTTTGCTTGCCAGGCACTGCCCGCCCGTCCTGCTGAAACAGGTTGTTCTGCAATGTGAAAGTTTAGGATTTGCGCCGCGGCCATGACAGGTTTTGGATGTCAGAAGTGGAGCCTGATCTCAGAAAAGCTGCCGGCAAAGCTTGGTTTTCGCGGAGTAGCGGATAGAATAAGCAAAAGCGGACCAGCGAGTAACCTTGGTAGGACACGCTGATCCGCCTGGAGTCGAAAGTGAGAAGGCCTTTGGTGGGTTCTCGGCCTTGTGCACCTTCGCCATTTACATTATAGCGGAAGTCGTGGCTGTAGGATACACAAAAAACAAGAGAATTCCTAGATTTGTTGGCTCGCAGAAGTGCTTTGCTGGAGGAAAGTTAAGTAGAGGAGGATGGAGATATGAGACGTATGATGAGGAAAGGCGGGTAGAAGTATGCCCGAGCCAATCACTTTAGCCGCCATGGGCGGAGGAATCGGGGCGCTGGCGTATTATGCCAGGCGGTATTTCCTGATTTCCAAGGAGGTTATGGACATAATCATAGGGGCCGTCGCTCTGGTGCTGTCCTTGCCGGTGATGGCCCTATGCGTCGTGATCATCAAGTTGTCCAGCCGCGGGCCGGTGCTGTTCAGCCAAGTTCGCCTGGGCCAGCATGGCCGGCCGTTCAAGATTTGCAAGTTCAGGACCATGTATCTTGACGCGGAAGAGGATACCGGCGCGGTTTGGGCAAAAGGCAATGATCCTCGGATAATTGCGGCTTGCCGTTGGATGCGCATAAGCCACATGGACGAATTGCCCCAATTGTTCCAGGTAGTTTCAGGGGTGATGTCGCTTGTGGGTCCGCGCCCCGAGAGGCCTGAGATTTTGGCGGAACTCGAAAAGCACTATCCGAATGTCCGTCATCGCCTCGATGTCAAGCCGGGCCTTACCGGACTGGCCCAGGTGCGAAACGGTTACGATTCCAGTGTCGAGGGCTTCCGACACAAGCTCGACTCGGACCTGGAGTACATCAACCGGATGTGCTGGGCTGTGGACCTGAAGATACTTGCAATGACCGCGACAAAGCTTCTGGACCGTAAAGCCCGCTGAGGGGCTTTTTGGGCGGTTGGCTGGTGATGTCCCGGCGCGGCTGTGGGCGCATGGCCCGGCCGGGAGATGTCGTGGTCCGGCAAAGATTTTGTCAAGTAAAAAAAGAAAGCGCAAGATTCGGCCGCAATGGGCGGCCGAGGCGCACTAAACTTAATGGGCATGGATGAAACGGCGCCGTGTTGCCGCCCAAGGCGGCAGCCGGGCTTGGGTATGTACAGCCGGGTGCCAGGAAATGAAAGGAGAGGCAACCCATGAGAAAGAGTGTCGGCTAATGCTTGCCATCGCGGAACGCTCGCTTTTTTCGCGGAGGCGTTGGCAAGACAAGGCCGGCTGTAGGTTGGGAACTGGGTATCTAAACAACGAACGATAAAGGTTTTCGAACAAGAAAGAAAAGGAAAGGAAGAATGGAAATGAGAATACTAAAACTATGTGTGGCACTGGGAGTTCTGGCGGCGCTGGTTGCGCCGGCCGCGGCCATTCCGCTGCCGGGCTATTTAGCCGGCGTTGACTATATCGCATCGCGCAACCAGGACAACGGGGCGACGTACGTGATCGACCCGGCAACATTCACGGAAACACAGAAGGACCTGACGATGGCGCAGTTCGCGGCGGCCGGCGGCGTGAAACTCGGTGCTCCCGGCGCCCTGAACGGCGAAGATACCTGGGGTATCTGGCGTCTGTACCACATCGAAGGTGGGCAACTCGCTGCAGGGAATACCCAAGTGACGCCGATCGGCCCTATCGCGTACGATGACTCCACGGCAACGCAGGCGACTCAGATGGCCGGCATATTCTTCGGTGGAGTGGATCAGACGGTCAGGATCAGCAACATCACCCTTCTGGGCGGCGGCAATTTCCAATTCGACATCAGGATCGCCACGAGCGGCGTCAAGTTCGAATTGTGGGGCGTGAACCTGGTTGACTTGAGCCTCTCCGCCAGCAACGCTGGGGTGGGGCCGGTTCTGGACAAGGGCCTGGTCAAGTATCCGGAGACGGCTGGGCCGCTTCGGACCGTTGCGAACGAGTATCCGGGTTGGCTTGACGCCACCTCCAAGGCCAACGGCGGTGTACTGGTTTTGGACGGCAACAGCAACCAGTTCATCGTCAGCGGGACCATCAGTGTCATCGGCGGTGTGGAGATATTCAATCTGCATACCGATGCCTGGTTCGACATCTACGGCGCTGGCAGTGGTGTCTGGGACGCGGCTTGGGGAACGACTCCCGGGCTCGTGAGCTTGAACGGCACTCCCTCCGACGTCTGGTTCAACTGGACCATCACCAACAGCACCCAGGGATGGACAGCACAGAGCCAGGACAACGGCGGTGCGGCGTTCATAATCCCGGAGCCCATTACGATGCTGGGGCTGTTCCTCGGCGTTGGTGGTCTTGGCGGGTATCTCCGGCGTCGCGGCAGACTGGGGTAAGCTTGGCTTGCCCTGTACTTCTCGCCCGGGCAGCGTCTGGGCGAGTTGGCCGGTAACTGAAGTTGGAAAACCTTCGGGCGGGACAGAGATTCTCTGTCCCGCCCGAAGTGTTATGCCAAGGAGAATCAAGCCCGATGGTCTCGTCGGGGAGTTCGACCACGTCTACGAGGCCAACGTCGGTGAGACTGTCGCTTGAGTCAGAGGCGAAGCTCAACCCGACCAGCCTTCCTGAAGGTCCCCCCAAGGCGCCGAAGCCCCTGGTCACCAGGCGCGTTTCCGCCAGGGGCTACTTGCCGAACATCATCTTTGGCACCGACTTCAGGACAGCTTTCACATGCGCCATGGACGTCAACCTGCCCGGTATCGACAGCACCTGCCCCAGGCGGGAGTAACAGGCTCTATAGCACAGGTCCGAGTAGTGTCTTAGCTTCTCGGCTGTGAGCCCATGCGGGACGAAGACGACCTCATCCAAGGCGTTCATCTTTTCCCAGTCCTCGTCGAACGTGCCGTATTCCCGGACATTCCCGTACACTTCCGACCCGGGAAGCGGGGTGAACAGGAACACGGCCACGTCGAAGAACTTGCATTCCTTGATCAGCTTGACGGTCTCCTGCATCGTCTGCTCGGTCTCCCCCGGATGGCCCAGGATGAAGAAGCCGGCCGCTTTGATCCCCGCCTTGCGCGTCATGGAGATCGCCTTGCGGATCTGTTCGAGGGTGATGCCTTTCTTCATCCTATTGAGCATCTCCTGGCTTCCGGACTCGATGCCATAGAGCAACACGCGGCATCCGGCTTCCTTCAGACGCGCCAGCCGCTCTTCATCAAGCGTGTCGACCCGGCTCTGGCAGGTAAACGGCATACGGGCCGGTGATGCCTTCAGAAGGTCCAAGAGACGGAAAAGGTGCGTCTTATTGAGCAGGAGGTTGTCATCGTCGAACAGAAGATACCGAATGCCGTAATCCTTATGGAGCCTTTCGATCAGGGCCACCGCGTATTCGGGGCTGTGCCTGGTCACACGAGTCTGAAAGACGCTTCGGTCGCAAAACGTGCACTTGCTGGGACAGCCCCTGGACATGACCAGAGAGAACGCGGGGACCTTTTCCACGGAGCTCAGCGGCGGCTTGTAGCACTTGGCGATATCCGGCAGGAGATCAAAGGCCGGGACGGGGAGTTCATCCAGGTTCAGGATCCTATCTCGCGGCGGGGTGATAGCGACGCCGCCGCTATCGCGGAAGGCCAGCCCCGGCACCTTGTGGAGGTCTTTGCCGGCCTTCATCGCCACAGCAAGTTCCAGGAACGTGATCTCCCCCTCGCCGACAACCACAATGTCGAACGCCGGGAAATCCCTGAGGGACCTCTCCGGCAGCGCCGTCACGTGGTTGCCTCCGGCGACGATCGGAACATTGGGCATTTTCTCCTTGAGCTTCTGCGCGACGTGGTGTGCATTGACGACCCACAGGGTCTTGCAGGCGATGCCTACCAGGTCCGGCTTGAGCGCCGCGATCTTCCGGACGGCCTCCTCGGCCCCTATACGCAGGGCCTCGGCGTCGACAATTGATACGGCATACCCGTGTTGCCGCAGGACGGCCGCGATGTAGCACAGCCCCGTTGGCGGCGAGATGCTCCCCCATTCGGAGAAGGATCCGTAGACCTGCTCAAGCCGCATCGGCGGGTTCACAAGCACCACGTCGCGAACGAGGATAGGCATAGCGAAAGCCCCAAGCTCCCGCCCACCGATCCGTCTTTCCTGCCCGTCAAGTTCTGAAGCCATTGCCTTGCCCTTCTTGCCCCACCTCGACGCCGAATTCGGACCTACCAGGATCATAGTATAAGCCGCCCACATCGGCGGCGTACAGGAATCAGTTGCTCTCCTGTCGCATTTCAATAGAAGTGTCACCACTTCGTGTCTCTATTGAAGCGTTGCCCCGGGGCCTTGTCAAACCCGCGGATCCCACGTCGCTCGGCGGTTATACAGAGGTTCGCTGGTCACAGGTACTGGAACTTGCGCTGGTAATACAGGTCCATCGCGCCAGGGAACTCCGCGAATGGCACCAGGTGGGGTTCCATACACAGTCCCGAGGTGGTGAGCAGTGCAGTTCTGAACGCTTTCCGCCGGACGTCTGAACTCGTGGCATTGGGCTTGAGTTGGAAGAAGATGCTTAGCTGGTCGGCATCCCCGGTCATCCGGAAGTTCGCGGTGGTGGCCGAGGCCACAGCCGGATCGCTGTAGATCGCCTCTTTGATCTGCTCCGGGTAAATGCGCCGGCCGGCGACAGTCAGATGCTCTCCGCGGCCCCAGAGCAGAAGCATCGGCAGCTCGAGCGGCGGGCGCAGATCCTCCCGGCCGCAGGCTTCCAGCGCCTGGCAGACCTCGCGATGGGTCAGGACCTTGGCCCAATCGCCGGTGCAGTAGCGGATCAGCGGCAGCTTGCGGCGGGGGCTCAAGGTTGTGACCACCAGCGTGCTTTGCCCATTCACGTCGGGTGTCTCCATGTAGAAGTCGCCGGGGAAGTATTGCATGCAGGTTGGCAGGAAGGGCGTCTGTCCGAAAAGGGCGGTCCAAAGGGCCTGATTGCCAGCCGCGGCCATGCGGAGACGGCGGCACCCGTCGGTCTCGTGGCCGATGACCAGGCCGACTTCGGAGATACCCGTGGTGATCATGATTTTCCCGGTTTCGGGGGTTGCCGGGTCTTGCCCGAGGATGTTGCCGGCATAACTGCGGAAGCTCTCGGGCACCACCTCGGCGCCCGTGAGGAGGGAGACCCGGTGTTCCGGCCAGTTCATGCCGGCGTCCACGCCATCCTCCAAGACCTTCTTGAGGAAGGGATGCTCTCCGGCAACAATAACCTGCCGGCAGACGGGCTTGAGCTTGCGGATTACGGCAAGGATGGTATCGGTCCGCACGCCCGCGTCCAGCTTCATGGGCAGGCTTGCCGGGATCTGCAGGCCCATGGGCATCCCGCTGACCAGGAGCGTGGGCTTGGATGCCGCGTGGAAGTACATCTGGAGCAACAGGTCAAGCGTCCTGCGCCCGCGGTCAATGTCGGCCTGCGTCTCCAACCCGAACGAGAACGTGCCGGAGTAGCCGGAGCTTGTGTAAATGCACGCGGCGTCATCTGCCTTGCCGTCCACACACAGGCTGGCGATCTCGTTTTCCGAGAAGACGGATGCCTTGTCGGTCAGGGGCACGAGCCGACGGAATGCCTCGATGTCCTGGACTTTGCTCGCGTCGATTCCATTGCGGGCCAGGAGCCGTCCGTAGGCGGGTACCCTCCTGGCGGCTCGGTGGAACGCTCGCAAGGCGGCCGTTTCGGCATTGGCCCCAAGGCGCTCGCCTGAAAGACCATGCAGGCGCCGCCACGCCGCCTGGGCGGCCAGCCGGTAGAACGCTCGCCTGATAAAGCAGCGGACCATTGGTTTAACTCCTAAGGGCCAGACTTGCCAAGACGCCGATCTCGCCCTGACGGATCCCTACGACATGGCTGTCGGGCGTGCTTGACGGCTATGGGCCTTGGCCAGTTGTTTCCGGGAGGGGGCGCGGCCCAGACCGGTTTCAGGCCCTCACAGGCATTCTACGGGGTCGAGCGAGCAATGGCAAGCGGATGTTCCCCCAAGTGCAGTTGAACTGGTTCCTTCGGTGGCTGTTGTCGATGGGTCGCTCGGCCTGGCCATCGGGGCCGCCGACGTTGGCAGTTCCGAAAAGGCGAACAGAGGAGTTGAAAACCACGACCGTCTTGAGGTAGAACAGCAATCACGGCGAAGCGTGTGGTGGACAGTTCAAGGCGATAGAGATGAAAAGCTTACTGGTTAACGTGGTAGAGAGTTTCCTCGCATCCCCGCAGGGACCGGCAAGGCTCTACGGGTATGCTCGGCGCGCGGGGATGGACGTCACATTCCTGAATCTCAACCACGATACCTACTCGTATCTGCTGAGCAATGAATCGCTTACCGAGATGCTGACCGAGGCCCGACCACGACTTCTGCCGGCGATCGCGCGGGATCGATATTTGCGCAATGCCTTGGGTTTGCTCCTGATCGGGTCCTCGTACGGTCAGATCGTGAAACTGCTTGCAAAGACGCTGGGCCGAGGTGTCACGGCGGACCGTGTGTGGGGCAAACTCCCCCTGCTGGAAGCGGGCGCGAGGGCCTTGGCCCGGCTGAAGTTGACCCCTGAGAGGCTCCCGCTAGTGCTTCTGTCAGAGATTGGGGCGGTTGCGGAAGCAGTGGGGGCTGCTCAGGGGGAGATGGACCGGACCTTCTTCAGGCAAAGCACCGATAAGTTCTTGGGACTGTTCCGGACCTTGCTGTGCGGCAAGGCGGTGGTAGATACGCTGCACTATCCCGCCCAGTTGGACTTCGGCTTTGGCTTCTGGGGGACGGAATGGGACGTAACAGCCGGCGATGTGCTCCGGGCGACTCGGGACGAGCGGCACAACTATCTGCTCCCGTATTACCGGCAGGCGGTCATGCCCAGAGTGCGTTCAGAGCAGCCCGGCCTGCTGGGGTTAAGCGTCACTCACGCGTCCGAACTCATACCGGCACTGACGCTTTCGCGGATGGTTCGCGACGAGTTTCCGGACACCCACGTGGTCCTTGGCGGCGCGGCCGTGGCAGACATACGGGATCGCATAGCACGCAATGCCGGACTTTGGGACCTTATCGACAGCCTGGTGTACGGGCCGGGGGAGATCGCGTTCATGGAGCTTGTCGATGCGCTTGAGACCGGCCGGCCTCTCAGCCAGGTCCCGAACCTGATCTACCGCGAGAACAGCGGTGAGATCCGCTACAGCGACCGAACGGCGGAGGTCGCTCCGGATGACTTCACCACGCCAGAGTATGTGAGCCTGCGGCCCGGTGCTGGCGTGGCGCTCGAGACGTCATCGAGTTGCTACTGGGGGCGTTGCGCTTTTTGCTACTATCCGCGCCAAGGCACCTCGTGCCGGGAGTACGTTAACAGGCCGGTTCTGGCTCGGTCCCTGGAGAAGGTGTTCGCCGACATGCGCGCCATCCGGGAGCGGCACGATCCCGCGTACATCGGCTTCACGGACTCCGCCCTGAGCCCGGAGCGGCTTGGAGAGATTGCGAAGTTCAACCGGGAGTCGGGGCTGCGGCTTCCATTTTCCGCGTTTGTGCGGCTTGAGAAGGAATTCGCCTCGCTGGACTTCTGCCGTTCGTTGGCTGAGGGAGGGTTCATCGGGGGCCAGGCGGGCCTGGAGAGCGCCAACGAACACGTCAACGCCCGACTGAACAAAGGGATCGACCTGTCCCTTGCCCCGACGATCTTCGCGAACTTTCGCAAGAGCGGTCTGCTGCTCCACCTGTACACCCTTGTGGGCTTCCCGGGCGAGACCATAGAGGAGTCCTGGAACACCTACCGCTTCCTGAAGCGGCATCACCGGGACATCACGCTTGAATGGCAGGTGTATTCCCTGTGGGTTCTGGAGAACGGCCCGCTGGCCGAACATGCCAAGGATTATGGTTTAACGGTCCATCCCTTGCCGGATGACCTGCTCGTTCCGCTCTGCACATATGAGGCGGCTGAGGGCATGGGGCAGGCCGACAGCGTCAAGCAGTCACTTCTCTTCGAGGAGAAGCTTCGTCCGCTCCGGCATTGGTTGTCCGATCTGTTCGACGTGGAGTCGTGCAAGCTCATTCTCCTTCGCCAGTGCGCGGACAAGTTCAGGGCAAGCCGGGCAAGCTCCGGGGGGGATGCTCAGCCATGAGTTGCTGACCGGCCAGCGAGTCATGCTTCGCCGAGGGCGGAAGGGAATCAGGTTCCGAAGCGATAGATGCGGTCGCGGTCCCCGGCGGCTCGAAGGGCCGGCATGGTCTGGCGGAAGCTGCCGAACGTGTGTCGCGACAGGAGCCATCGCAGCTTGTCGGCGGTGCGGCAGAGGTTCACTCGATGCCGCCAGCGCCCCAGCCGCGTCATGGGCAGGACAGGTTGGTCCGGATCGAGTTCCCACGGATGCACGTAGATGACTCCCGATCGGCCGAGGCGGCGTGCGGAGCTGAGGCCCCGGCCGACAACCCGCACGGGCAGCAGCCGCAGGTATCCTCCGCCGCCGACGGGCAGGTTCATGCCCAGCACCCGCAGTGTCAGCGGGGGGATTTCGAGTATCCGTCCTCCGGCGGGTCCGACGGCCCAGTGGGCCCATCGAGGCGCGTCGGGCACGCCGTAGCGGTCGTGGCGGATAGGGAAGACGGACGAGTCGTACTCGAAGCCGGCCTCGACGAGCGAGTCTATGGCCCAGGCGGTGCGGCGAGTGATCGAGAACGTCGGCGCGCGGTAGCCCAGCACCGCCGCGCCCGATAGGTCTTCCAGAAGTTTCCTGCTGTCGGCCAGCTCGGCCGAGAACTGCCGGCACGTCAGCCGGGTGAGCATCTGGTGGCTCATGCCGTGCGAGGCGATCTCGTGGCCGGCGTTTGCCATGCGGGTGACCAGGCCGCCGTGACGGGCGGCAACCCAGCCCAGGACAAAGAACGTCGCCGAGGCCCCGCCGTCGGCCAGGATTTCAAGTATCCGCTCGACGGCCGGTTCGATACGCGTCGGGAACTGCTGCCAGTCCCGCGGGCGCACCTTTGCGGCGGCGGCCTCGACCTGGAAGTACTCCTCGACGTCGAAGCTCAGCACGTGGGCCGGCGGCGGCCCCTCGGGCCCGGCGGTGGGGTCGTCCCGGCGGCCCGGCCGGGCGCGCTCACTTGGCGGGCCCTGGGCCGGCATGGCAGGCGTCGTGGGCTCTTGTCTCATTCACTCGTCAGTCCGGAGGAATGTCTTTCCACTCTTGGCGGGCCAAATCGCCGGCCTCTGTTTCAGACGACTTGAGATTCGGTTCCTGTGCCCGAAGAGAGTCGGCGATTGCCGCGGCCTGGGCAAGGTGCATTCGGGCGTACTTTAAGTTCTTGGCCGCCTTCTCCGCCATGCCGAGGTGGTAGTGCACCTCCGCCGAGGTCGGCATGGCCATGACGGCTTGCCTGAGCAGCCGGCGAGCGTCGTCGATCCGGCCTTGGCGGCCCGCGTCTTCGGTCTGGCTTTGCAGATATGCTATCCATCCGGTTGTGTCGCAGAAGGCCCGTGCCTGCGGCAAGCCCTTCATCGCCTCATCGGAGAGCTTCTTGGCCTCGTCGAGCTTGTCGCGGTCTTTCGGAAACAGCCTGGACATGACGTATGCGGCGTTGTTGGCCGCCACAGGGTTACGGCCGGCCTGGAAGGACTGCTGGTAGAGGTCCAGGGCCTTTTGGAGATTGCCGGCGCGTTCTTCCGCGCCGGCCCGTTCCAACAGCAGGCCGGCAGGGTGCTTCTCGGCCGATATGAGCGACTCGTACGCCTTGGATGCCTGGTCATACTTCCCGCTGGCACTGAGTATCCGCGCGCGGATGAGTTTGGCGAGATAGCAGTCGGGCGGTTGCAGCAGGGCGGCGATTTCCCGGAGGCTGGCCGGTGTGGCGGCGGATTCCATCAGGCGTTTCGCCGCCCACTGGCACGTCGGCCTGGCCTTGAGCACTTCCAGCAACCAGCGCCGCGCGAGGTCCGGCTGGAGCAGGCTCAGCGCCAACTCGGCTCTCAGGGTTTTGCCGGCCTCCGCCATGGCCTTGGCCTTGCCGTCGGGGCCGCCGGAGGCGCTGGCGAGGTAATGGTCGGCCAGTTCGCTCGCGGCATAAGGCGGCGTGGCCTGGACGGCCTTGAGCTTGTCCAACGCGGATTTCACACGCGAGTCGTCCCCGGCGATAACGCCGCAAAGCAGGCGGAGTTGGTTGGCGTCCTCCGCGGCCGCGGCGGCAGAGGCGCTGGCTGTCGCGGAGCCGATATCATCGAGCCTGTGGAGCCATTGCCCGGCGGCATTGGCGTCGCCGGCCTTGCCGGCCAGGCACAGGCCCAGCAGCGCCGTGGCTAACTGCGCCTGGTCGCAACCGGACAGCAGGCGGGCCGCCTCGTTGGGATCGCATTCGACGGCCAGCGTGGCTGCCAGGAGCCTCCACTTGCCCTGGCCGGTCGAGTCGGCCGCAAGCCTGGCCGTCCTCATGGCCGCGGGCAGGTTGCCCGCGTTTATGGCCGCGGCTGCTGCCATGGCCGCCGGCATGATCGGCACGCGGCCCTTGGCCTGCGGAGAGGACATGAAGTTCTCGAAGGCATTGACGGCGTCGGCCTGCCTGCCGGCGCCCATCAGGATCTTCATCACATCCGCCAGCAGGACATCGTTACCGGGGTACGTGTCGGTCAGGACGCGCAGGAGCGCCAGTTTCTTCTCGGTCGTCTCGGCCAGGTTTGCCAGCAGTCGTCCTGCCGGCATGTACTGAGGAGAACGCTCGGGTATCCTCACCAGGACTGCCCTGGCCGGATCGACCAGGTCCAGTGCCGCCATGGCATTTGCCAGTTCCAGTTGCCGCGCGGGGCTGGAAGACTGTATGTCGGCCGAGTCGATGGCCTTGAGGCGGTCCGCGGCCTGGTTCCTCAGGCCCCGCCGGGCAAAGAGGTTCGCTTCAGCGTACATGCCCTGAAGTCTCGCGGCCTGGCCGAGGCCCTCGAGCTTCCGCAGCGTGTCCATGGCCTCAATGGGCTTCTGGCGGGCGTCGAGGTTGTTTGCCAGGCTCACGTAGGTGCTGAGGTCCGTCGGGTTAAGCTCGATGGCCTTGCTGTAGGCCTGGCCGGCCTCGTCGAACTTGCCGAAGCTCTCCAGGATCCTGGCGCGAAGCACGTAGGCGCCGGATTCCCTGGGCCGGAGACTCTGGATCGCGTCGCAGGCCGCCAGTGCCTTGTCCATATTCCCGATTCCCGCGAAGCTGCCGGCCACCTGGTACAGATATGCCCCGTCGTGGTCGGCCTGGGCAAGGCGAAACAGTTCGTCGGCGGCTGCCTCGGCCTGGGCCAGGCGCCGTATCCCCACAAGCAGGTTTATCTTGTTGGCAAGCGTGGTCTTGAGTTCGATCTTGTCGGCGACCATCTTGTCCAGCACGGCCAAGGCCTGGTCCGGCTGGTTGGCTAGCGCCAGAGAGTTCGCATGGAGCAGGCGAGCGCGGTATCGCATGGTGTCGTCGCAGTTGGGGTCCTGCACCACGTTGTTGTAGAACGCGGCGGCCTCGGCGTGCCCGCCCGACTGGCTGCAAAGCTCAGCGACGGCGACGTTGGCCAAGTCCGGCCGCGACGACGGGACGGCTAAGAGGCGCTTGTACAAGTCCTCCGCGCCGACCCGCGGCCCGGCCTGTCGGCTCATGGCCGAGGCCAGGAACTCGTACAAGGGCAACTGGGCGGGATTGGCGGCGATCAACTGGCTCCAGAGCTTGATGGAGTCGTCCAACTTGCCTTGCATGAGCAGGGTCCTTGCAAGCAGCACGCGGTACTCGAAGTTGGCGGGGTCCTTGTCAAGCTCGGCCTCGCAGATCCTCTCGCACTGCTGCGCCTGGCCGCCCTGAAGGCATGCCAGCGCCCGTGGCAGTTCGGACATCGGCTGGCTTGAGTCCTGCATGGCCGCGTCAACCTCTCCCGACAGGCCCTGGAGGCTTCTGATCTGGCGCTCGCATTGGCGGGCAAGTCCGCTTACGGCCAGGACGGGCTTGAGCACGGCAAGGGCCTCGTCGAGGTCGCCGGTCTTGACGAGCGAATATGCAAGGGCCAGCCGGTACTGAGGTGAACGGCTGTCGAACTTTATGGCCTTGCGGAACTCTTCCCTGGCCTGAAGCCCGCGGCCGGTGCTGTCATACCTCCGGGCCATGTAGTAGTGGGCCTGCGGGTTGTTGGCGTCTTCGAGGATGGCGTCGCTCAGGAGCTTGTCGGCCTGTGAACCGCGGTTGGTTCTTATCAGGGCCTCTGCGACGGCAACCCGTCCGTCGTAGCTGTCCGGCCGACAGTCTGCGGCCAGTTGCAGGGCCTCGTCGGCCTTGGCCTTGGCACTGGCCCTTTCCTTGACATCGCCATGCCTGGTGTCATCGGCGATGAGCTTGTAGCCGTCGGCGACGGCGACGAGCATTTTGGGCTTGATGTCCGGTCTTTTGAACGCCTCTTCGAGCGTTTCACGGGCCAGATCGGAGCGGTCCGACCTGTTGGCCGACTCCACCAGCAGCAGCATTGCCTCGGGGTCGTTGGGGTCGATCCTGTAGGCTTCGCGGGCGTCTTCGAAGGCTTTGCCCGGGAATGCGGCAAGCAGGTCCCTGGCGAAGTACTTGTGAGCGGCGGCGCGGTACATGAGGTTCTCGCGGGAGCCGCCGGGGTCGATTTGGGTCACGGCGCGCATCTGGTTCCCGGCCAGTTGGGTCCTGCCCGTGTCATCGGCGACAACGGCGTAATAGTAGTGCGCCTGGATGAATTGGGGGAACTCGGTAGTCAGGGCGTAGAGCATGCGGTCGGCCTCGGCGCATGCCTGTTTCCTCTGGTCATCCGTCTTGTCCGGCATGACGCTCTCGGCCATATACACGCGGGCCTGCAGGAGCCTGGCGCCCGAGTTCCGCGGCTCGGACTTGAGTATTTGCGTCACGAGCCGGCGGGCCGTCGCGATATCGTTCCTTTCAATCGCCAACTCGGCGCGCTGCTGCATGAGGCGGTTGTCGTCGGGATGTGAGGCCAGCAGGACGTCAAGCTTCCTGGCGGCCTCGTCGAGTTTTGCGGTGAAGTTGGTGCCGGCGTGGTCGGCCGGCCCCGTCAGGTCGCTGACGGCCAGAAGCATCGCCGCCACTGGCGGCTGTGAACTGATCGCGCCGATCGCCTTTCTCGCCTCCTCCAGCGACTGGCGGTCGTCAATGCTGAGGCACAGCCTGACCAGCGGTTCGGCGGCGGTATCGCGTGAGGCGTCCATCAGCACCACGTCCAGAAGGGCGCGGATCGCCCGCCGGCGGCAGTCATCCGCTTCGGCTCGGGCCTTGGCGGCGGCCTCTCTCTTGCTCTGGGCTGAGTCCTCGGCCTTGGACGCCTCGGCGACTTTGGCGTCGGCCTCCAGCCGGCCCGCAAGCTTACTCTTGGCGACGAACAACATCCGGTAGTCCAGCCCTTTGGCTTCGTTGACGCTTATGGCGGCCTTGTCGTCGGCGGGCTTAAACGCCGAGAGGATTCTGACGGCGTCGGCGAGGTCCTTTACGGCGCTGTCAATCGCCTGGATGTTCGGGTCGGCGGCGGTAAGCGACAGTGCCCGGCTGGCAGGAAGGGAATGAGTCTCGGCATTAGCCAGGACGATGGCGGGTTCAGTGGGTTTCAGCGAGGACGCCTTGTCCAGCAGGGGCCAGGCCAGGGCGTAGTTGCCCTGTTGTGAGCGGGCCTTGGCCTGATAGTAATAACCGCGCCAGTCGTCGGGGTACTTGGCGATATACGATTCGGTCAGGCTCACCGCCTTGTCCAGCTTGCCGGCCTTCAAGGCGAGGTTGGTCCTGGCCAGGAGCTTTGGCCCGCTGTTCATATACAAATAGACGTATATGCTTGTCCCGGCCATCGCCAGGACGATCAGGCAGGCAAGGCTGAGCCATACAATGCGTTTGGTGGTCATTTGTCCGCTCGCTGGTGTTTCGTGGCGGCAGAGAGGGCCTGTCTGGCAAGCTCGACAGCCTCGGCCGTCATCTTGGGTATTGGCCTGCCGGAGGCCTTCAGTTCATCGCCCATATCTATCGCCGCTTCCAGGTGCCACCGGCCAAGGGTCGGGTCTCCGGCGGCCGTCTCGACAACGCCGAGGTGGCAGTGGGCCTCCGGCGAATCTGGCAGGCCCTTGATCGCCCGTCGAAGCAGCACTAGGGCGTCCGAGTCGCGGCCCCGAAGGTGTGCGATCCACCCGGCCGTGTCGGCAAGGGCCGGCTGGGGCATCGCCTTCAGCGCGGCATCCATCCACTGCGCGGCTTCGGCAAGCCCGGCCTGGTCCTTGGGCGACAACTGGGTGACGATGCACGCGGCATTGTTGGCCGAGACGGCGCTTGCGGTGGACTGCCAGACCCGGCGGTAGATCTCCAGGGCCTCGGGCAGTTGCCCGTCGCCTTCCAGGGCGACGGCATGGTTCTCCATGCAGGCGGGATCCGCCTTGCCGTCCCTTTGCGACAGGGCGGCGTAGATCTCCGCCGCATGCTTGTATTGCTTCTTTCGAAGGAGCAGATCTGCCCTGAGTGTCCTGGCCAGGTAGCAGTCGGCCGGGCGGAGGGTGTCCGCGGCCCACTCGATCTGGGCCACTTTAGGCCCGGTCAGGGCCAGTTCAGCCGCGGCCCACTGGCACGCGGGCCTGGCCTTCAATGCCTCCGTTGCCCACGCGCGGGCCAATTCCGGCAACCCCAGTTCTCGGGCGAGTCCGGCCTTGAGCAACTTGATGGTTTCGTCCCGCGGCTTGGCCGGTGCCGCCCACGCCGAAAGCAGTTCCCTTGCCGCCGGCCCGGTCGGCCTGTCGGAAAGCTTCGCCATGGCGGCGTTGGTCATGGGCTCGTCCTGTGCGAGCAGGCCGCAGAGAAACATGTGGGCGGCCGGGATGCTCTGCGGCGGCTGGAACTTGCCAAGGGCGGAGTCTATCTTCGTGAGCCTATCGGCGATCTGGTGCACGGCGTTGGCGTCCTGGGCGGCGCCCGCAATACACAGGTTCAGCATTGCGGGGTATATGGACGCGTGGGAGGGCTCAGGCAGCAGCTTTGCGGCCGCATTGGGGTCGTCCATGGCCAGCAGCGCCGCGGCGAGGCGCCATTGCGGCGTCAAGGCCGTCTCGGCCAGTTCCCGGCTGATCCTCGCGATGCGGTCCTTGTCGCCTGTCTGAACGGCGGCGGCAACCGCCAACCTGACCGCGCCGGAGGGCAAGGGCCTTCGAGGGCTGCCTGACGCCTGGTAGCCGTCAAGGGCCTTCAAGGCATCGGCGGGCCTGTTTTCGCGAAGGAGCAGGGCCATCTCGTAGCAAATCGCGGATTCGTCGCCGGGTTTCTTCTTTGCCAGGTCGCGGACGATCTTGAGCTTGGCCTCGGCGCCTTCGGCGAGGTCGGCCAGCATCAGTTGGACCTGCGCGTATTCATCCGAATACTCGCTGATCTTCGCCAGGGCCGCTCTCGCCTGATCCACCCGCCCCAGCCGGCGGAATGACTCCGCCAGGGCCAATTGGAGATCGCCGCGCGGTTCGGTAACGCCGGCCGCCAGCTTCTCGAACCTCAGGATCGCCTGGCCCTGGAGCCCCCATTTGGTCAGGAGCGTGCCCTGCTGAAGCAGCCCGATCGACTTGCCCGCCTGCCCGAGGCGCTCGGTTTTTTCCAGGGCCTTGAGGGCGGCAAGTGGCTGGTCAAGGGCGTCAAGGGTGGCGGCCAGGCGGGCGTACAGGCCTAAGTCGCCGGGCTGGAGTTGGATCGCCTTCTCCAGAAGCTCGGGAACCTGCTGTAGCCTGTTGGCGCCGGCCAGAATGTCAGCCTGAATCACGTAGCTGCGGGGGTCGTCCGGGCACAAGTTCTGGACCTCCTGGCAGGTCGACAGCGCCTGGTCGACCAGGCCGAGGCGGGCCTGGTAGTCCGCCGCCTCCCGCAGCATGCCCGGGTCCTTGTCGCTGAGGGCTTGTCGGCAGACTTCCGCCAGCGCATCGGCGGCCTCGGTACTGCGATTCATGGCCGCCAGGAGCACGGCCTTGCCGAACATGGCACGAGTCTTGGCATGGCCCTGGTTTGCGGCGATCAGCGAATCGAAGCAGTCCAGTGCCTCCTTTGACTTGCCCGCGCGAGCCAGCGCGGATGCCTGGCTCAGTTGCGCCCTGTATTTCAAGGATTGCGCGATGGTGATGTCGGGGTTGGCGGCCACTTTGGCGTAGAACTCAGCCGCGCCTTCAAAGATTGCCACCTTCTCATAAAGGCCGGCTACGGCGAGATCCACCAGGTCCTGCCTGGCGCCGGGGATGCCCGCCAACTCGGAGCGGGCCTTGGTGATGGCCTTGTCCGCTTCCTGTCGGGACACCCTGATGGTTTGAGCGGGCTGGGAGGTCGAATCGCCGGCAGCGGACCTGACAAACAGCAAGGCGGCGATCTGCTGGTAAGCAGGGAAGCTCTGGGGTCGTGCCTTGATCGCCTCTTTCCATTTCTCGATGCTATCGGCGTCTTTTCTCAGGGCATGGTAGGCGGAGGCAAGCGTTTCCAGCAACTCGGCGTCGTGGGGATTGGCTTTCAGGCCGGCCGTGCAGGTGTCCATGCACTTCTTAGGATCGCCGGCAGCCAGGAATATCTTTGCCAGTTGCGCGCCGTATTGTTGCCCGGCGTCGGGCAGTCTGAGCAATGCCATGGCCTCGGCGTCGATCTGCCGGCCGGCAAGGCCATGAATCCGCAATTGAAGCAGTTTGGCCGCGATGTTGTCCGAAACTATGGGCGCCAGCACCTCCAAGGCATCGTTGAGTTCTCCGCTGTCGACGAGCATCTCCGCCAGGGCCAGCCGGTACGACGGTTCACGGATGTTAAGTGTGATCGCCTGGCGGCAAAGCTCCTCGGCCTGCATCTGGCGATTGGTCTTGCTGTAGAGTCTCGCCAACTCGAAGCACAGTCGCGGGTCGTCGGGCGCCTTGGCTCTCATGCCGCTGAGCAGTTCCTCCGCCTCGGCCGGCCTCTGTTTCAGGACCAATGCCTCTGCAACGGCCAGGGCTTCCTCAGTCGTCTTGGGGGGGCTTGTCTTGGCCCTCTCAAGCAGGTCGTCCAGCGCCGCACCGGCCTCGGCCGACATGCCCAGAGAACCCAGGCCGTCCGCCACCACCATCAACATGACCGGCCCGGAAGCGTAGCCTCGCCACGACCTGTCAGGATTGCCCTTCCATGCCTTGGTCAACGTATCCCGCGCCAGGTCCATTTGGTCCGTCTGCCGGGCCGCCTGCACGAACAATTGAAGCGCCTCCGGGTCGTCGGGGTGCTGCCGGTAGTATGGCTCGGCGTAGGTGAATGCCTGCGCCCCGAAGCCCTGATTCAGCAGTTGCCTGGCGAACTGCTTCTGGGCGCCCAAGGCGTAGTGACCCCGACGCGATTCCACCCGCCGGCCTGCCTGCTCGCTTTGCTCGAACTGGGCGACGGTCCGAAGCGCCTCGTTGGCCAGTTCCTTCTTGCCGGTCCTTTCGGCGGCCAGCGCGTAGAGGTAGTACGTCTGGGCATACCAGGGGTCGCCTGGCCGGACTTGGGACTTCAGGCCGTACAGGTCCTTCTCCGCCTGCGCGAACAGCGTCTTGCCGGCATTGGGGTCCCGGCACTTCTCGCCCCTGAACAGCATGGCGTGAGCGCGAAAGAGCAAGGCCTCTGTGTTTTGCGGCTGGGCCTTTATTACTTCCTCCGCCAGCCGCTCCACCGTCGCGACATCGCCGGCCAAAGCGGCGATGCGGGCCCTTGCGAGCTTTGCCCGGAGATTGTCCGGGTTGGCCACGATGATCCCGTCGAGCCGTTTGGCGATCTGGGCGATCTTGTTGATGTCGCCCGGCGAGCAGGATTCAAAGTCGTCCATTGCCAGCAGGATCGACGCGCCGGGCGGCGGGTTCTTCAGGCCCAGGATCGCCTTGCGGACGAGGTCAAGGGCATTGGCCGCCTTGGAGGCCAAGGCCAGGGTGGAGGCGTCGGGGTTGCTGAAGGAGTTCGGGTCCCTGCTTGCCAGGCAGTAGTCCACCAGCGTCTCGGCCGGCACATCCCGTGAAGGGTCCTTGAGGACCACCTCGCGCAGGCTGTCCAGGGCCCGGTCGAATGACTTCCTGGCCTGGTTCTGCTCGTACAGGCTTCGGTCGCGTTTCCTGGCGGCCTGCTCGTTGTTGCGGGATGCCTCGGCGAGTTTGGCGTCCGCGGCCAGCACGTTGGAGATCAACTGGAGCGACTTGCCGATGCGATACTCGTTCATCGCCTTGTCCTCGTCGATGTCCAGCTTGCTGTTTGGGTCGGCGGCCTTGAATGCCGACAGGACTTCGTTGGCCTTGCCAAACCCCGTGGTTGCGGCGCGCAGGGCGTTGATCTTTCGCGAGGAATCGACGTTCCCGAGCGAACCCAGTGCCCGCAGCGCGGCATTGGAGTAGGTTTCCCCCAGGGCGATTACCAGGGCCGGGTCCGACGGTTTGAGCCTGCATGCCTCCGTAAGCGGCGCTCGTGCCTCCTCGAACTTTCCCTGCTTCAGGTAGACACGGGCTCGAAGGAGATAGCCTTGCCAGTCCTGGGGGTACTGTGCGATGTAATCGTCAGCCAGTCCCGCCGCCTTGTCGAAGTTGTTGGCCTTGATCGCGAGCTGCGCCCTGGCCAGGACCTTCTCGGGAGTATTCTGGCGAATGTGCCAGGCGATCGATACCCCGATCAGCGCGACGACAATCAGGCCCACCACAATCCACGCGACGCTGCGTGCCTTGGTCATTTTCCGGTTTCTCCTGAGTTATTGTCCGGCCGGCGGCTGGTTCTCTGACCGGGCGGCCGCGCCAATACATCCTTTACATGCCTTGGCATGCGGTCCTATTTGAGCTTCTCGTCAAGATGCGGTATGGCTACTCCGAGCAACTGCATTGATCGCTGTCTGGCGTCTTCCACGGTCGTGACGACGTTAGTGGAAACCCTGATCAGCGCGCCGCTGGAGTTCCGGTCGAGCAGGCCGTTAAGAAAGATGGCGAACTGCTGCCGCAAGAAGCTGCTGGTGTAGCTGTCGCCGCATTTGTACGTGTAGAGGTAGTATTGCCTTTGCTGGCCGGCCTGGACGATCAGTTCCCGGCAGGGGACTTCCCGCCGGCCGTCGGTCGACTTGGCGGTCAGGTCGTTCTGGGCCAGGATGCCCTCGCCGGCGCCGGCCAGGCAAAGGTCCGGCGGATGCGTTCCCTTGCGGTTGTCCCTGCTGAAAATGATGCAGAAGCCCATGTCGGCCACGCCGGGAGCCAGGTAGACGCGGTTGAGGCAGTCGCCTGTCTCGAGTATGTCCTTGGTCTGCTGATCCAGGTCGATGTCATGGCTGTACATCAGCGTGCCGCCCACATCCAGGCTTCTGGGCAGGGCCCCCTCGGCGGCCTTCGTGTTCCAGTACGGCGGGATGGACCGGTTCATCCACATTGCCCCGCCCACGGCGGCCGCCATGAGCAAGACGGCCACTGAGCCTCGCGGACTGACAACCGCACGCCAGAGTCGGGATGCCTGCTCGTCGTCCTCCGGGCGCCGGCGGCGGACGTCCGCGAAAAGCGGCGTCACCTCTGCCGGCCTGCCCACCGCCTTGCGAGCCCACAGAACCAGACGCTCCAGGCCGAACATCAACAGCAGCGCCAGCACAAAGACCAGGATGCCGGACGTGTCATGGTACCAGCCCACCGCCGACTCGACGCTCCAGATGTCGGCCACCACGATCAGGCTGACGACCCGGACCGTGTTGCTGACCAGCGCCACGCCCAACGACGCCGCGAAAAGACCCAGACGCCACAGGCCGCGCAACTGGCAGGCATAGGCGTAAAGGGCCCCGAATGCCAGAAGGCTTATCAGCGTCCGAAGCCCGTTGCAGACGTTGGCTATGACCAGGCTCTTGTCGCCGTCGAGCAAGACGCGGTTGCCGACCCGCTCGGCCGTGACGCCCAGCATGTTGGCCAACGACACTCCCCAACTCGCCGCGAGCATCTTGAGGTTGAAGTTGAAATTCGAGATGGTCACCTCCGGCAGCGGCACCATGAAAAGCAGGAACGCCACCGGGAACCAGAGCCTGCGCAGCGCCTCGGCCCCCCAGACCAGCAGGATCAGCCCCATAACCATGCCGATCAGCGCGAAGCCGCTGACGAAGTTCACCCGCGCCAGACTGCCCACAAGGTGCATCAGTATGGCCAGGATGAGCACCGCCAGCCCGACCGCGCGCCGGGGCCGGACCCGTATGCGAGTGTGACGGACAAGCAGGATGCCGATCAGCAGGCTCACCAGTGGAACCAGAGGCCCATGAGTGTAGTAGCTCTGGCCGCCGGTAATACGCTCGTAAAGGCCAAGCTCGCCGTGATGCCAGCGCGGGAACCAGCGGATCCACATCTCCCCGAAGTTGTGTGCGAAAGCCGCGATCAGAGCCGCGACCAGCAGCAGCCACATCAATAAGGGCAGTGACGCGCTGTTTTCCGATTTTCTGGCAATGCCTGATGGCTCTGTCATCTATTATCGCCCTTTAAGCTTGTGTCGGCCGGGAGGCTCGACCCGGCCCGGTGTTGGCGCCGGGTGCGCGACGTTTCTCTTGCTTAGGTCCATTGTGGTGCTTGTCGGCGCCGAATCGTCTCGATCAAGTCTATCCGCTTCGAACTGCATTGCCCAGTCAGAATTCAAATAGGCCCGGCCTGCCGACGTAACGGAGGCTACAGGCAAGTTGCAGCGGCGGCGACGCTTGACGCCATCCGGTGCCGCCGCCAAGCCGGTCAGGCTGGTGCCGACAGGGCAATACGATACCGCCGGCGTGCACCACATCTTCATCTGTTCATCATCTTTTCATCGGCTTTATCTGTTCATCGACACTTTGGCCGCGTTTGTTGCCCATATTGCCTATTTTATCATCCCGTCTGGCCTCGGGGCTGTTGGAATCCTACGTTTCCCGTTGGAGGTGGCCGTAGGGCACGGCCCCATCGGAGGAGTGGCAATGGACAAAATGGTAGGCATAGCAAGGCCGTCGTGGCGATCGAAGGGGGATGGATACGAGGACCGGAGGATGAGCCTTCTCCAACGGGCCGGGCTGTTCAGCAACGATACACAGGGGGCGAAGGTCACAAGGGCTGCCTCCCTGGAGGACTTGACGTCGGCTTATCGGCTCGTCCACGACGTGTTCGTCCAGCGCGGCTACATAGTTGCCCGCGAGAGCGGGCTTCGCGTCCGCGTTTTCGAGGCGCTTCCGGAGACGGCGACTTTCGTGGCCAAGGCCGAAGAGCAAGTAGTTGCGGTAACGACTGTTATAATCGACAGCCCGGACTTGGGCCTGCCGTCTGACATCGCGTTCAAGGCGGAGATCGACACGCTGAGAGCCCACAACCGCAAGATTTGCGAAGGCACCAACTGGCTGGTTGCCGAATCTCACCGCCACAGCGCCGTGATGAGTGAACTGATGAGGTGCTCGTTCGCACATTCGGTGGCTGAGGGATGCACCGACTTCGTCGGCGCCGTCAGCCCGGGCCATGCCAAGTTCTTCAACCTGCTGGGCTTTGAGCAGATTGGCGAGCAAAAGAGCTACTCGGCCGAAATCCACGATCCGGTTGTCCTGGTCCGGCTGGACCTCTCAGGCCTGGCTGACCGGTTCAGGGGTGTCGACCACCGCACAAACCAGGTTGAGCGTTTCCTCAAGAGCTACTATGTCGACGAGAATCCGTATCACCGGTTTGTGGGCGGCTGGCGGGTGGTATCGCGCAGGCTCTTCCAGGATCCGCTTGGGCTTCATGAATTGTTTGTCCAGAAAAGTTCCCTGCTTACAGGCTGTTCAGCCAGGCAGCAGGAGGCGATAGCCAGGAGATGGGGAAGGGAAGTCTTCGAGCGGACCGTGACGGCGTACGGGCTCGCCGCCTCGACATAGTGCGGGACCTCTCTAAAGCGGCAGGCGCGGGCAAAGGGCAACGACCATCAGGCCGTGCCGCAAGATCAAGCCGACCGCGAGGTGGACGTTGGCAACCCGGACCGCTGACCACTCGGCAATCACCCCACAGCCGATCCCCGCGACCTCCTATTCGCCGCGTCGCGCTCGCCCCCCCGTAACTGCGGCAGTAGTGGACTTTAGCCAATCGTCATGTTGACCAAGCGTCCATCATTACCGCCGCATAACTCGACACAATTGCGCGACTGGGTGCCAAGATGCGTTGTTTTCCATGAATCTCTATGCTAGCAATACAGTTACGGGCGACCAATAGCGGCCAAAGCCCACGCATTATCAAAAAGCGTAATGCCTCAGTCACGGGGGGAAAGAGAACCGTGAAGCTTGAACAGGCTCGTTTGTAGTGGCCCCGTAAGTTACGGCGGCACTACGAACCCCCCGTAACTGAGCATTACCAAAAAGCGTGTTTTTTGCTTGTGCAAAGCCCCTGATGGTGGCAATAATAAGCGTGGCTCTGCTCGACTTGTCTTGTAGTTCAGACGTGCGGAGTTGGGAGGAGCACGCTGGTGCAAGCATTTCCGGGCATTCCCGCCTGTAGCCAGACAGGCTTAAGAAGGTGAGTTGACGCGCGGCAGCGGACAAGGAGCACGCGCCTACTCCCAAGGTGTTTGGCTATCTATGCAGTTCCTGTCAAATTGAACGCGAGGTTAACATCAAGTATCCATCATAGGCGCCTTGGCGATCTGCTATTGCTCACGCCTTTGATCTGGCCAACACTCTGCCGCACAGAGGTGCTCGTTACTTGTCTGGAGACGCTTGGGCGGCCCGGAATCGGAGTTTGGCGTGGGCGCTATCGCATAGTTCAGTTCGCCCCGCCGGCGGCTCAGATGCCAAGTGGCGGAGGAGATTGCTGGTAATGGCAGGCGACGACCAAAAGGATGGCGGGCATGCGTGTCTCGGCAGGCCTGTCTCCGCCGGGGGTGCCAGAGCTATCATACATCAGTCACTCACCAGGTATTTGGGAGAATTCGGCTATATCAGATAAATCGCTTTTTCACATTTATTATAAGACAAAGTGGATACGCATTCTGTAATTGTAATACATAGATGTCAGCAAGTGGCTGGGCGCCGTTTATCCGTCGTTAGTGCTGACAGTCAGGTCGTACACATATCGTGTTTCATGTTGGAGGCTTAGGGCAACAACGGCTGTACGCAACCGAGTCGCGGCCAGACGCCTCAGAGGCCTCGCCGGACGCGCGAGCCAGCCGGTCGAGCTTGGAGTCGAAAAGATGATCACAACATCAGCGATCGAAGGTGGCGGCATGGGGCAGGCCCAATTGGCGGCCTGCGAAGCTCTGTGGTGTCCGGTGTCGGCCGCCTGTGGCGGGGCAGGCGGCGCGAGAGTACCCGTTCCCCAAGGTGCTTGCATTCGTCGGGCCCTTTGCCAGGAGGATCTGCTGGCCGCATACAGGTTTGTCCGCAAGATCAGGGTCTCGCTGGGCTACCCGGCCCCCCGGCCGGATGTCCTGTGGCCCGACCCCGCCGACGGACCTCGCGACATGGCCACCTTCGTGGCCAAGGACTGGCCCGGTCTGGTTGCCGCCACCAGCTTCGTCCTGGACAGTCAGGACGGCCGCCTGCCGGCCGACAACGTGTTCCCGGAACTGGCCGATCTTCGCCGGAGCGGGCGGCTCCTGGCGGAGTTGACCAACCGTGTGGCCGTTGCGGGTTTCTACCGCACCAACGTTCCCAACGACCTTCTGCGCTGCTGTGTTGCCCACGGGCAGTTCGTCGGCTGCTCGGACCTGCTGTCTGTTGCTCGGCCGTGGGAACAGCCCGCCTTCGAGGCCCTTGGCTTTGAGCGGATCAGCCCGGTCCGCAGCAGCGGCGGGGCGGTGCCGGAGCCTGTCTTACTGGTGCGGCTTGACCTGGCGGCGTTGCAGAATGCGGGGGCCGGCGTGGAAGACTCAATACCGCGGGCAGCGGACTTGACTCTGCTGCTGCGGTTCTATTTCGACGCCAATCCGTATCTTCCCCATGTCAAAGGCTGGGCCGCGCTGGTCGAGGACCAGATGCGCGCCGGCAGGATCGTCTGTCTGGATGAAGCGGATCTGGATGAAGCGGTCTGCGAAACAAGCGATGACACGGCGGACGCTTTGTGCGAACCGCCTCAGTGTTCAGAACCGGCCGAGGCGGGCCGCGGCGCCCGCCATGTCACCAACAAGGAAGTTATGGAGACGAGCAAAATGACAACCGCGACAATAAATTCCGATGTGTCAGGGGCCGAGGCGGCGTCCTCGTCGAGGGCCGACAGGATGATCCGGCGCGTGGCGTTCTTCAGGCGGGCGGGCCTGTTCGGCAACAAGGCTGACGGCTTTGCGGTAAACAGGGCCCTTGGCCTGGAGGATCACTGGCAGGCATACACCCTTGTGCATGACTGCTACGTTCAGCGCGGCTACATCGAGCCGTGCCGCGGCGGGGCGAGGATCCGCCCGTTCGAGGCGATTCCCGAAATGGCGACATTCGTCGCCAAAGCCGGCGACGGCGTTGTGGCGGTCACCAGCGTCCTCATGGACTCGCCGGAACTCGGGCTGCCTTCGGACAGGGCCTTCGGCGCGGAGATAAACGCGTTGAGGCAGGCCGGCAGGAGAGTCTGCGAGATCACCAACCTGGCCGTCCATCCGGACTGGCGCTGCCGCAACGTGTTCAGCGAGTTGACCCGCTGCTGCCTGGCGCACGCCATGGCGATCGGCTACGACGACATGTTCATCGCCATCAGCCCGGAACACGCCCGATTCTTCAAGGAGGTGTTGCTGTTCGAGCCCTGGGGCGACAAGCGGGATTACTCGGACAAGATCGAGGACATCGTGGTGGGCATGAGGCTGGACCTTCGCACCGTCAGGGCTCGCGCAATAGAGACGGACGTGATGCTGGGCGAAGAGGCGTGCCTGCACGACTTCTACTTCGCGAGAAACATGTTCCACAATTGCGTCCAGCGGTGGGCGATCCGCGCGGCGGGGATATTCTGCGACGCCAAACTGCTTCACGAACTCTTCGTGGTCCGAAGCGGCCTGTTCTCGCGGCTGACGCACAAGGAGGCCGCAGCCATTAAGGTCCGCTGGGGCGACGGGATCTACTACCAGGTCGTCGGGCGGGAAGCCGAGGTCAGCAATGAAGGCCTGCCCGTGCCCGCCCGAGAGGAGCTCTCGGCGGCCTGATTCGCCGGAGTTCGTCCTCTCACGGCGCGTGGGCGAAATCACGCTTGCACCGCATTGGCGGGTTCATCGGCCAATTCGTCAAAAGCCGGTCAGGCCGCGGGCGAGCTGCCACCAGATAATCACGACGATCCCGGCAAGCGACAGCGCCGAGAGGACCAGGATGAGGGTGAACAGGCCCATCCTCCTGCCAAGGCTGTGGCGAATCTGGGCCGCCATCTCGCCGGGGTTCCGCCGGGTTTCCTGTCTGATCTCGGCAACCGTGGCGGCCGTCGCGATCAGCGAGCCTGCAATGTGGGCAAGCTTCTCCTCGACGGGCCTGACCATCATGTGTGTCTGCAAGACGCTTTTCTCCAGCGACGTGACGGCCGAGTTCAACCGGTCGATCCGCTCGCCAAGCTGTTGGGCGACCTGATCGGTCTGTCCGGCGATGGAGGCCGAGGCGGCCTGGAATTGCCCGCAGGCCTCCCTCACGTCCCTGAGGCAGTCCTGCAAGGCCTCGGCGGCGTTGTATAGTGCCTGTCGGCTGTCGTCGCCGGCTGCCCTTAGGGCCTCCGACGAGTTTCTGGCCAGGTCCAATTGGGCCCCCACGGCCTCGGCAACGCTGTCGCCCGCTTTATCGACGGCCTCGACGGCGTGCTGAAGATTCCTGCCGACATCGTCTGCGGCCGAGGCCGCCGACTTGGCCTTGGCAAGTTCCTCCGCCAGCATGCGAATCGCCTCTTCCGCCTGAAGGATTTCCGACCGTCTCTGTCCGTCGTCCATTGGGATGCCTCTCAATCTGCCGGCCCGCCGCTCGCTTGGCGTCTTGATCTTGGCCACAGCCGCTTGGCGCTTGGCGTTTTGGAGTGTTTGGTCCTTTGTCTGCTATTTGGCGCTTGTGGTTTGGCGCCTCTCTCTCACGGCCTCAAGCACGTCTTGCGCCAGGATGCGCAGTGCCAGGTGCTGGGCCTCGCTGCCGGCGGGGGCCATCCTGTAGACCCTCCGGGCCATCTGCCGCGACGGCTCGCCCAGAAGGGCGGCATGAAGCAGTTCGGGTGGATCGTCGATGTCCGGCGGGTCCTCGCCGGGCGCATCTTGAACCGGCCCAGCCGCCGGTGGGCGATCCGCGGGGTGATCGTCGGCCGGGCAGTCCGCCGTTGCGCGGTCTGGGTTGCTGCCGGCGACATCGGCTGGTCCGGGCTCATCGGCGGGCCCGGGCTCATCGGCTGGTCCGGGCTCATCGGCTGGTCCGGGCTCATCGGTGGGGTGTGGCTCCTTGGCCGCGGTGGGCGGCCTGGCCGGGGGCTGGGGCTGTGGGGCGGGCTCCGCCGGCTGGTCTTGCTGCCGAGGCGCCGACTTCTGGTCGGCCGGCGGCTGGGCCGGCTGCGGCTCCGACGCCCAGAAAGTCATGCCGCTGAGCACCGAGTCGATGGTCCCGGCGGTTATCTCTCGCTGGCTTCGGGCGTAGGCGGTCAGCAGGGCATTGTCGCACAAGGAATTGATCAGCCGCGGCGTGCCCTTGGTGGCCTTGTGGATCGCCTCAATGGCCTCAAGGGAAAAACGCGGCAGGCCGTCTTCACTGCCGCCACCGGCGGCCACGCCAATGCGATGGCGGATGTAGTCCGCCGTTTCCCCGGCCGAGAGGCACCCGAGATGGTAACTCAGCACGATCCGCTGGCGCAGCGATTCCCAGCGGCTCTTCAAGAGGCGCTGACGAATCTCGGGCTGGCCGATGAGGATAATCTGGGCCAGCCGCTGGCCGTCAAGCTCCCAGTTCCAGATCAGCCGGACCTCCTCCAGGACCTCGTCGGGCAGGTCCTGGACCTCGTCGATAAGCAAGGCCACAAGCCGGCTGCGGCGATGGCAGCGCTCGAGAGCCTGCTGCACTTCCTCGGCGACGGCCATGATGTCGGCTTCCCGCGGCAGCTTTACGCCAAGCCCTGCCGCCATTGCTCTAAGCAGTTGCCTGGCTGAGCTGGCGGGATGCTTGATCGCGACGACCACGGCCGAGAGCCCCAGCCTGCTGGCAAGCATTCCGCCGAGAAACGTCTTGCCCGCCCCGACCTGACCGCTTATGAGCACCATGCCTTTTCGCTGAGTGACCGCGTAGACCATGTTGCCCAGGGCCTCGGCGTGTATTTCACTCTCGTAGAAGTATTTCTCATCGCAGGCGATGGAGAAGGGAAACTCCTTCAGCTTGAAGAACTCCAGGTACATGCTCGGATGCCCTGCCTTTCTCCGCCAGCGCCGTCAAGAACCTGCCGAGCCCTCCGCTGCCGGTGATCTGCCGGGACCGGCACGGCCCTGACAGACCACTCCGGGGCGAACCGTTGTCCACCCCCTATTCCTGGGGCGGCGCACCAAGCATATCACCGATGGCGCCGCGGTAAAAGGACCGATGCCGCTTTCGAGGGGGCGGGTCGATCGGGTTCTCGAAGGTTGACACGATCCGTGATGCGACAACGGCCTGCACCTTGTGCGCGGACCGTTGTTCTTGGGCGACAAGACTGGGATGTCCGCGTCGCGGCAAACGCGGGTCTTCATACTCGTCCTCAGGCCCGGGACGCCGCCAGGAAAGACATCAGGCTCAAGGCTTCGCCGGGCCGCAGTTCGCCGACGTTGCCGAAGCCCGCCAGCCAGTTGCCGTCACCCAGCGGCGTGCAGTGGCGCAGGACGCCTTGCAGGAAGATGTTTCCGTTTTCGGCGGGGCTTTCCAGGCGGATGACCGCGCCTTGCCCCGTGGTGAGGTTCAGCGGCTCGCCAAGGCGCACCCCGAGGCCTTTTTCAGACCAGTCCTGAAGCCTGCCGGCCACAAGGGGGGCGAGGTTCTCGTCGGTGACGCGCTGGGTGGACCATATCGTCGCGAACAGCGCCCTGCCGGCATCGACCTCGTGTCGAGGCGCGCCGCGGCGGTTGGCCGACAGCAGCTTGGTCGGCTGCTCCACGGCCAGGGCGTCCACGCGGCAGGTGGGCGACTGTTGGAACATGCAGTGCTCAAGCACGGTCGTCGAGGCCTGGAACCAAACGTTGGCCAGGTCGAAGGACATTCCCATGACCCACCCGGCCGGCACGAAGACCTTGCGTCCCCCGGCCGTCTCGGGCGGCGCCAGGATAATGCGCCTTGGGCTCTCGATGCCCAGGAACCGGCTTATGAGCCTGCGTTCGCCCTGTGGCACGACGGACGTGAGGACCAGGTCCACACGAAGCCTGCGCGCGGAGGCCTCGATGAAGGTCACCTCCGCGAATGACTTGGATTGCCGCTCAGGCATCGCATCAGTCCGAGCAGAACAGCGCAGGCGGCCTGGTCGGGTCCTCTGTCGCCGCCCTTCGGATAACTCTCCTGGCCACGTGAGTCATTCTAGCCGCCCGCCAAACGCGGTTCAACCGCACGCGGTTCAACCGCGAACGGGTCCATGCGCGAACCGGGAGGCTCATATCACGTTTATCGGCCAGCCGATATCGGCCCTGAAGGTCATTCCGTCGCGGGCCGCCGGCGGTCGAGTCGTGACCTGCGGTTCACTCTTCCAGGTGGATCGCCTCGACCGGGCAACCGTCGGCGGCCTCGCGGCACGAGGCGTCCGCGGCGGCGGGCACTTCCTCGACGATCACCTTGGCCACGTCCGCGCCTTCGGGCAGATCAAAGACCTCCGGGCAAACCTCGACGCACAAGCCGCACGCGATGCAGCTATCGTCCACGGATGCTTTCACTTTTCGACTCCTATGTAGCCGGCCGGCGGGCCGCGCCGGGCTCCCAACAGGCAATTATAGCGCGCCGCCGATCATCACCGCCTCACGTGGAATGCCGCAAGGCAAAAGACAAGCCCCTGGCGCAGAGCACGAGGCTTGGAGTCTGCCTTACCGGCGCGGCCTGGCGGACCGCCTTCGGAACAGGCTGATGCCCTCGGCGCCGTTGTAGGTCATGAGCAGGGCGCCGTCGGCGGCGAAGCGGTCGAAGAGCCGCTCGATCACCCGCTGCTCGCCCGGCCAGGGGTACGCGAAGACCATGTCGAAGTCGTTGATATCCAGCCCCATCTGCTCGTAGGGGTCGTCCCCGCCGACGGCCAGCCACTCGAAGTCGCCTACCCGCTCGGCGATCCGCTGGCCTCCGTGGGGGACGAGGTTGCCGCGATAAAAGCTCACCTTCAGGCGGTGGTCGCTCGCCAGGCGCTCGGACAGCGCCACGAGGTCGGCCTCGAACTCGATGCCGCAGGCGTCGAAACCCGCCATCGCCGCCAGGCACGTTACCACGCCGGCGCCGCTGCCCCATTCGCAGAACAAGGGCCCCGGCGAGAGGTTCGCGTCGGCCACCTGGCGAAGGGCGCCGTACACCAGCGGGAAGTTGCTCGGCACGAACGAACTGACCGGGTTGGCCAGGCGGGACTCGATGAACGCCTCGATCCGCGTCTGGGCGTCGGCAATGAGCGCCGCCGCCTGCGGCGGGGTCGGCGGCACGGCGTCGGATAGTTTCACCGGCACAAGGGCCATCGGATCATCGTACCACAGCCACGGGCGAAAGCCGCCCGCGAACGCCGCATGCGCCAGCACGGGTGCTGATGATTGTCGGTTGCCCCGTGCCTGGCCTGCCAACCTACAAATAACAAGCTCCAAACAACAAGCTCCAAATAACAAACAAGCTCCAAACAACAAGCTCCAAATAACAAACAAGCTCCAAATAACAAGCTCCAAATAACAAACAAGCTCCAAATAACAAGCTCCAAATCACAAACAATCTCCCAATAACAAATTCCAACGACCCAAACGGCTGACGCCGAATCCACCCGCCGCCGGCTGACGCCGAATCCACCCGCCGCCAGCTGACGCCGAATCCACCCGCCGCCGGCTGACAAGCGAAAAGACCAAAACAGGGCTCCCGGATTTCCCGTTGGTCGCGAGTTGGTAATCCAAGATGCCTTTGTTTGGAATTTGGGGGTCGTGATTTGGTCCTTGTTTGCTATTTGGTGCATGCCATTTGGTACTTGATGGCCTGCCGACATTCAGAACCTGACGGAAATGAGAATCCGCCATCGACAATCGCCCGCACCCGGCAACACAGCCGGCGAAAGCAGTTGACTTCCGCCCGCCGTGGGACGATAATGCCTCATCTTGAGCCGCTTGCCCGGCCCGGCCGGCAGGTCCGGCCGGCAGGCATCAAGGAACACAACGAGCGCCCCTAGCTCAATTGGATAGAGCATCGGTCTACGGAACCGAAGGTTAGTGGTTCGAACCCACTGGGGCGTAGTTTCCCGTCAGTCATCCTCGTCCTCGTCCTTTTTCCCGTTGTCGTTGTCTTTGTCCCTCATTGCGTCGTCGGGGCGTGGGGCGGCCAGGAGGAAGGCTTTTCGCTTTTGTTTTTGCCCGTCGTAATCCGTGAAAGCCTTCACGGCGTCGGCGGCGGGGAGGATCTCCAGGCTAACGTCGCGGTAGTGGAGCGTCTGCTGGGCGCGGTTGCTGAGCCTGATCGGCTCGCGGCCGGCCTGCGCGACGAACACGGCGTGCGGCCGGGCGGCGCAGAGCTGGCGGATGGACCTGTCGCCCAGCCGGGCCCTGTCGATGTCGGAGGCGAGTTTGTCGTCGAGCTGGTCCGCGCCGATCACCGTGCCGTCGGCGCGGATGAGGAAGCTGCCCCGGCAGGTTCGCCCGGACACGCTCAGCCGCCCATCGGCGCAGGCGAGCTTGGGGTAGCTCACGCGGCGGGTCTTGCCGAAGGGGTTCATGCCCAACTGCTGCTGGGCTAGCGCCACGGCGCCCAGCGCGACGGCGTCGTCGCCGAGGGCGGATTCGAGCACCCGCCCGCCGGGGCAGGCGCCGGTGAGCGGGTCGGCCTGGACCACCTTCTCGACGATCGGCAGGATGAACCCGCCGCAGGCCTCGATCACCCCGCCGCCGAAGAGGATCACCTCCGGGTCGATGAGGTGGCGTATCGAGACGCACGCCCAGCCCATGACCTCGGCTGCCCGCGTGAGGACCTCCGTCACGACCGGGTCGCCCTTGGCCAGGGCCTTGCGGATCGCCCCGGAGCGGATGGGCTCGTCGAGCTTGCCAAGGTCCGCCCAGCCCTCAATGATGGACTTTCGCCCGCCCTTGACGGCGGCGCGGATGTCGCGGTCCATGGCGCCGCGCCCGGCGATGGCCTCGAAGCAGCCCCTGGCGCCGCAGCCGCACCTGGGCCCGCCGACCTGCATCACCATGTGCCCGACCTCGCCGGCGCTCTGGCGCGCGCCGGTGACGAGCCGCCCGTCGATGATTACGCCGCCCCCGATGCCGGTGCCCACGAATATGCCCACCACGCTTTGGGCGTCCGTGGCCGTGCCGAGCCACTTCTCGCCGAGCGTGCCGAGGTTCACGTCGTTGCCGAGGAAGACCGGCAGGCCGAGCTTTTTGGCGGCCAGCGGGACGATCTCCATGCCGCCGAGGTTCATGTTGGCGGTGTTGACGATTTTCCCGGCCGGCGGGTCCACGACGCCCGGAATGGCCATTCCGACGCCCGCGACGCTGCTCGTCTTGACCCCGCCGGCGGAGATGACGTCCCGGACGGTGTCGAGGATGACCTCGACGACCAGGGCGGGGTTTTTCTCTCTCGGCGTGCTGATCCTCTCGCGTTCGAGCACCCGGCCGTCGGCGGCGACCAGCGCGGCCAGCACCTTTGTGCCGCCAACGTCCACACCAACGAAGAGCTTGTTCCTGTTGTTCTTTGCCATGTCGGGCATAGGGTCTTTTCTTTGCCGCGTCGGCGGCAAGGGAGCAAGCGCGCATTATATGGTGCGGCGGCGCCCGCGTGCAACGATGGCGCGGACGAGGAGGTTCTTTCAGGAGGCTGATGATTGTCGGCTGCCGCGCGCCTCGCCTGCCAACCTCCAAAGATCAAGCACCAAACATCAAGCACCAAATGACAAACAAGCTCCAAGCAACAAATTCCAAGGACCCAAACGGCTGGCGCCGAACCCACCCGCCGCCGGGTAACGGGCGAAAAGACCCAAACATGGCCGCCGGATGTCACGAGAGCCGCACGTTGGTAACCCAAACTGACCGAATTTGAAAGCCCCGAATGGGGCGACAGTCTTTAGCCGGGGACGTAAGCCCGCGGAAATGATAGTTTTAGCATCAGAGCCCCGAAGGGGCGAAAGAAGGACGTGTGACTGGAAGAGCAGCATATTTGCTCTGTCGCCCCTTCGGGGCTCATTTATATAACTGACCGTGTTCCGGGGGCTTACGCCCCCGGCTAAACACGTTCGGCCCTCCGGGCCTGCCGAATCGGTCAGTTTGAGTTAGTAACCTTGGTAACAAAAGAAGGCCTTTGTTTGGAATTGGGTACTTGCTATTTGGTCCTTGTTTGAGTCCTGCCTGCCGGGCTTGTCGGTTTAGTCCCAAACGGACCGGTCAGGGAACGTAACGTAAAGACTTACAGCAATGCTATTCTTCATCAGTCCTTGTTTTTCGGGTCTCGCCCGATTAAATCGACAGGCCCTGCCGGCAGGCAGGTTTGGCACTTGCTATTTGGTGCTTGTCCAGGCTCTTGGACTCACGATAATTCACAAGCTCAAGCTATTCGAGTTACTACAGCAGGTTCCTCCATGAGAGGTTTTACCGTTCGCGGAGTGGTTAAGTTGGCGAACCTTGTTCGCCGCCAGCTTGCCGGGCCGATAACGCCGGCCGGGCTGGAGAGGCTGCGCAGCCACGTCGGCGAGGCGATCGAGCAACTCGAAGTGTCGCTGGAGGAGCAGGGTCTGCGGTGCCAGGCAATGGCGCCATCGAGCCGCAAGGCGTACGAGTTTCTCAAGAGCGTCGATTTCGACTCGGTGGCGACGAGCGACTCGGCCGTCGAGGACGAGCACTACCTGGCCAACGTTCGGCTGCCTGGGATCAAGCGGTTCTGCGAGGACATTGCCGCGCGGCTTGCCCGGCAGCCCGGCGAGCGGGAGCTGGGCGAGATTCACGAGCGGATCCGCCTGCGGCTGGAGGGCATAGAGTCGGTCATGGAGGCGCAGGACGTTCGGGCCGAGCACTTCAAGGACGACTCGCGTGAGCTGCGCGCCTGGCTGTCGCTGCTGTCCCGGCCGGAGGAGTTCGCCCGCTACGTCTCGGCGGTGGGGCGGGCGAAAGCGGCGCTGGAGCGGGAGACCCGGGGTCTGCGGCGGTTCTGCCCCCCGATGATGGTGCGGTTCCTGCCCGGCCGGACCATCTACCGCCTTCGGGCCGACGGGCCCGGCACGCGGGTGGTTTTGCCCGTGCCGATGATCGCCTTCAGCGACGAGCAGTTCGCGGCCCTGGCGGACTTTGCCCTTCACCGCGGCCGATGCGAGGCGCCGGTCGTCGAGGCGATGCACGGCGCGGGTTACCAGGAGGTCCTCGCCGAGTTGGAGGCCCTTGGCGGCCCGGCGCGGCAGGGTCGCGGCATTCACCACGACCTGGGCGCGTCGTTCAACCGCGTCAACGCCGAGTACTTCGGCGGGCGGCTCCAGGGGCCAAAGCTTGTCTGGGGCGAGTCGTTCACGATGCGGAAGTTCGGGCACTACGACAGCATCCGCGACACGGTGATGGTCAGTTCGTCGCTGGACCGCGGCGACGTGCCGGCCTTCGTGGTGGACTTCGTGATATACCACGAGCTCCTTCACCGTTCGATGGGCGTGGCGTACGCCAGCGGGCGTCGCGCGGCGCACACTCCGGATTTCAAGCGTCAGGAGCGGGCCTTCAAGCAGTTCGAGCAGGCCGAGGCAATTCTGGCGCGGCTGGCAAAGGCCAGGTAGCTTGGCGGGGCGGCTTTGACGCGGCGGGCGGCAAAGAAAAGGGCGCCGCTTCTTGGGGCGGCGCCCGGGTTGTCCACCATGTTGGATTATATGGGCGGGCTATTGCGGCCTGTGGACGTTGGCTGCCTTGGGGCCTTTGGCGCCCTGGGTGATTTCGAACTCGACAGCGTCACCTTCGTCGAGGGACTTGAAGCCTTCGCCCTGGATATCGCTGTGATGCACGAAGACGTCGGTGCCGTCCTCGGCGGTGATGAACCCGTAGCCCTTGGTGTTGTTGAACCACTTTACTTTTCCGGTAGCCATGAAACGGCTCCTTCTTTGCGGATCGGCACTTAAGACTTGCAGCAAATATTGTGGCAGTTCAGCTTGCTTGTGACGCGGGTATGCCCCTTGGGTCAACAGTCTCAAGGAAGTGACGCTGCCTCACGAATCCTGCAAATCCGCCCGGATGCCAACCGGGTCCCGCCGACGGGCCGGGAAGCGATTCCCCGAAACCACCCGTCGGCCATGATTAACCGAGCATTATGAACCGGCCCGAATCGGTTGTCAAGCACGACATTGGCTTTTGTGTGGCTTTTGTGGCGCTATTGTCGCGCGCGTTGGCGGGCTCACCCGGGCGGCTCCGTGCCGTGCGTGATTTGGGCCGCGAGCGGTTTGGCGGACTCGCCCTGGCCTGCCGGCGGCGTCAGCTCAGTTTGCCGATGATTCGCGGCCCGATCGCCCGTGCCATCCACACCGGCAGCCTTTTCCAGCAGGCGACCATTAGGCGGTACTTCGGGCTGTCGGGGCGCTGGTCGGGCGGCGGCTTGCCTTCGGGCATGATGAAGTGCCAGTAGAGCTGGACCGGCTCGGCCCCCCATTCCTTCTTGAACTCGTACGTGCCGGAATCGACCGTGCTTCGGCCGAAATCGAACGTGGAGAGGCCCGCGTCGGCCGCGTATTTGAGCATCGACCAGTAGAGCATCCTGTTGGCGCCTCTCTGGCGGAACCGCGTGTCGCTGCCGGACCACGGCACGTGGAAGCATCGCCCGCTCACCAGCGCCAGCGACGCCGCCAGCGGCCTGCCTTGCAGGCGGACGGAGAAAAGCACCGCCGCCTCGCCGAAGGCCTCGATGACGTGCCGGAAGAACCGCCGGCCGTGAGGCGGGCTGCCGAGGTCGCGCATGGTCCGGCTGTAGACGTCGCAGAAGTCGCCCAACAGTTCGCCGCGGCCGGTCGCGACGGCGAAGTCCTCCTTCTCGGCCTTGCGGACCTTGGTTCGCACCTTTGTCTTGAGCTGCTGCCACATCGCCTCGGCGCCGGCGGGCAGTTGCAGAAGCATGGTCACCTTGTCGTCGCGCAGGGGCAGCGAGTCGCCGAGGGCGCTCATCTGCCGCAGTTCCACCCATTTGGCGGCGCGGCTGGCGCCGAGCTTGCCTGCCTCGGCCAGCAGGGCCTGCCGCGTTTGCGCGTCGTCGGCCAGGATGCCCGAGGCGTCGCAATACGGCAGGCTGCACAGGCGCGAGCCCCACAGGGCGCTCTTCTGCCAGATGAGTTGAAGCACGCCGACGACCTCGCCGCCGCGACGGGCGGTAAGGTAGAACGGCGTGTTGCCGTAGCTGGCCTTCATCACCTCGCCCCAGCGGGGGTCGTGATATATGTCGGCCTCGCGGTGCCGGCCAAGAAAGCCGCCCCAGTTGGGCCTGTCCGTCGAGACCTCGACCGCGGGCGGCTCTTGCTGCTGCGGCGAGTGTTGTTCTGATGTCATCTCGGTCTGACTCCGACGCCGGGGCGATCAAGTCTGGCCTTTCGCGGCGTTTGGCGTAAGCTAAAGGATAGCATGGCGTGGCCCAAAGAGAAAACCGGGCCGGCTGCGGGTTTTCAGCCGAGGGCGGCTGAGCAGCAGGGCCAAGGACTGGAACATCGTGACGAGCGGCGCGCAATCTGACGAGGCAGGGCCGGTGCGGCTGGTGGCCGTGGGCGACCTGCTGCTTGCGGCGGGCCCGGGCGGCACGCGGCCCGGCCGCGGCGCCGGCGGGCGCGGCCCTGGCGGGCGCGACGCCGAAGGCGGGGTCCCGCCCGGCATGTTTGCCGGCGTCGCCGAGACGCTGGCCAAGGGCGACGTGGTGTTCGGCAACCTCGAATGCTCGCTGCCCGGCGGCGGCGCAATGGTGCCGACGGAGCCGCGGGTCATAGCGACGCCGGAGCTTGTGCGGCAGGTGGCGGCCGCGGGGTTCAATGTCGTCTCGCTGGCCAACAACCACATGTTCGACTGCCTCGCCGAGGGCTTCCACCGAGTTCGCGACCTGCTGGACGAGCTTGGCGTGGCGCACTTCGGCGCCGGCGACGACCTCGACGAGGCGTCCCGGCCGGCGGTCGTGACCGTGCGTGGCGTTCGCGTGGCGTTTCTTGGTGCGGCCGACGAGCGGAGCGGCACGCGTCCGATGGCCGGGCCGGGGCTCTGGGGCGTCGCCGGGCTGGACATCGACCGGCTCACCCGGCAGGTTCGCGAGCTCACCGGGCAGGTCGAGCACGTCATCGTCTCGCCTCACTGGGGCGAGGAGCGGCTGGCGATCCCGTCGCCTGAGCAGATCGACCAGGCCCGCAAGCTCATCGACGCCGGCGCGTCGATGGTCATCGGCCATCACCCGCACGTCATTCAGGGCCTGGAGCTGAGGCGGGGCCGGCCTATCGCGTATTCGCTGGGCAACTTCGTCGCTACGGATGTGCCGTACGCCAACGGGGACGTGATCCGTTGGAATCGCACCGAGCGGACGGGGTGTGTCCTTACGGTGTCGCTGACGGCCGGGGGCGTCGGCGATGTTCTACAGTCGGCGACGTACGACGACGGCGTGACGGTCCGCCCGGACGGCAGCGGTTTGGGCCCGCGGCGAATCGCGAAGGTCAACCGGGCAATCAGCCGCGGCGTGACGCTCAGGCGCTATCGCCGCGAGCACCGACGGGTGAAGATGCTCACGCCGATCCTGGCGCACCTGCGATGGTCGCAACTCAAGAGATTCCGCCTCGGCCAGGTGAAGAAGGCCCTTGGCCTTCTGCTTGGCTCGCGCGGGGCGAAGTAGGCTTGCGCAACAACAAAGAAGCTCCAAATAGCAAGCACCGAAAAGCAAACAAGGACCAAGCGGATAAACAGCAAATCCCAAACAAGAAGAAGCGAAGTGCCATAACAGTCATTGAGCGTCATTTGCCTTTGTCATGTTGTCCT
>Ga0315282_10001597_pt1 | contig 42466 bp, 43 predicted proteins | sample YL17G07_20_MG_FD_203693 | JGI IMG/M metagenome (GOLD analysis project Ga0315282, IMG submission 203693) | Sediment microbial communities from Yellowstone Lake, YNP, Wyoming, USA - YL17G07_20 | ecosystem: Environmental > Aquatic > Freshwater > Lake > Sediment | place: USA: Wyoming | collected... | reverse complement strand
ACATGGTCAATTCCTGTCCCTTGTGGTATCCTTTTTCCATCGGTATATCCTCCCTTTTCGTTTAGTTGGCTTTCCTATAGGGTAGGATATGCCGATTCCTTTTTCCACCACATTCGGGACACTGCCCCAGGCAATCAGCCGGCACCAATTTACCCACAGAGGAATAAAGTGCTCCAATCTGCAAGCGGCAACACAAGCATGACACCTCATGCATTTACTTAAATCAACAATCATTCCCCATTTCATCTAAATGTTTCATCCTTAATTATTATAAAAATTACGCAAATATTCAATATTTGACTTTGCTAAAATAATATATTATAAATATGCGTAAGGAATTTGCTGTAATATTTAATTTATGTCATAGTGTAACTTATGTTACATAGTAATATTAGTTTCACAATTATTCAATATCTTTTTGATAATTTTATAAAAAATATTTTTGTGTTGGACCGTTACCATGTTAAGATTGTTTTATTGTTTACAGCAGCTTGACAAAACTGATTAAGTTACTTACATTAGGTTTAAGCATTGTGCGAATAACTGCTTTTTATCAAGCTGGTGTAATATGGCGGTCACTTTAAGAATACTGGCTAAAATGCATTACTTTACCGGCCTGACTCCTGATGAGATTAAGGATGTCAGGAAATATATTGCCTTTGAGAAAAGGATTGAGAAAGGGGAGACTTTGCTGTTTGAAGGTGACCAGTCCGAATACATGTATTTGATAGTCAGCGGCTCGGTGAAGGTATATAAAAAGTCAGCTAACGGGAAAGAACAGATTTTGAATATAACTACCAGTGGCGACTCTTTAAATGACGTGTCCACGTTTGACGGCGGTGGGAGCGCGGCCAATATGCTGGCGATGACGCCCGTCCGCCTCTACGCTATCAGAAAAGGAGATATGGAGAGGCTCTTTAATGAAAGTCCAAAGATAGCGCGCAATATAGCCGGGGTTCTGGCTTCCAGGGTGCGCCGTGATTCATCGTTAGTGGAGGTGTTATCGTTCGGTCAGGTTATCAGCCGGCTGGCCAGACTGATTTTAAAACAGGCTACCGCCAGCGGCGTAGAACGGTTACCACATTTTACCCAGCAGGACCTGGCGGCCATGGTGGGTACCAGCCGGGTGGTGGTCAACAGGTCTCTTCGGGTTATGGAGGAGAAAGGGGCCATCAGGCTGGAGCGGCGCCGCATCGTTATTACGGATGAACAGGCTTTGAATAATTTAGTGAGGTAATTTTATTTTGAGTTCTTTAGGTCGTAAGAATATTTATAAGGAGGTTTATCTTGACAATGACGTTGGAACAACTGGAAAGAGAGGTTAACCAGCTTAAAAAGCAGGTAGCCGAGGGGGCCTGGGCTAAAGACTACATAGAGATATGGAAGATACAGTCTCGCTATGCCCATCTATACCATATTGGCAAGATGTCTGAGGTTCCGTTGCTCTTCGCTCAAAAAACACCGGGCGTAAATATGGAGATAGAAGACAGTGGTGTCTATGAGGGTATCGAAAGTATCACCAGGTTCTGGAATACGGTATTCAGCGACAAGAGGTCCCGGTCGGCCGGAAACCTCGCGCTCCATATGACCGTGAACCCTGTTATCGAAATTAATAAAGCAGGCACCAAAGCAAAGGGGGTCTGGCATTCTCACGGGTTTTGCAGTTTCGTAGGGGGCGGCTCTTATAAACAATTCCTGTGCCTGGGAAAATATGACATGGAATACGTGAAAGAGGACGGACAATGGAAAATCTTCAAGTTTGCCTACCGCATGACTTTCATGTGTCCTTACGAAAAAGGCTGGGTGGAGGAACCCGTCGGTGCCAGTATTGCCGGCTCCCCGGAAAATATCCCCGATAAGCCCACCACCTTTTTCATGCCGTATAGTCGGCACCGGATAAACGTAATGCAGCCCCCACCGCCGGAACCGTATGACGAATAACTGTTTTTATCAAAATATAACGATTAATTAGGGTGTATTCCGCAAATACATTTAAAAAGGAGGTTTGAGATGGCGACACTGGAAGAACTACAGAAAAGGATTCAGAGGTTGGAGGACATCAAGCAGATAGAGAGGCTGCAGCGGATTTACGGCTACTATCAGGATTACGGCGAGTGGGAGAAGGTGGTCGACCTTTTCAGCGACAAAGCCGAGTCCGTCGAAGAGGCCGATTATGGTGTCTACAAGGGCAAGGAAGGCATACGGCGGTATTATATCGACCTCATCAAGGGGGGCAAGGACGCCAAGCCTAGGATAGGCTATATGTCCATAGGCATGCAGATACAGGGCGTGGTCACGGTCGACCCCGATGGCAAGACCGCCAAAGGACGCTGGTATGGTTTCTTCGTGGAAGCCAGACCCACGCTGGACCTGCATGAGGGTGAACTGAGGCAGTTGTGGGCTCATGGCATTTATGAGAACGAGTATGTCAAAGAAGATGGCAAGTGGAAATTCAAGAAGCTTCATTTCTTCCTCAATTTCCGTACACCTTATGAGGACGGCTGGCTGAAGACACCGGTCGTTGGCCATAACGGGCCCAGCCTGAATGTGCCGCCGGATGCCCCTCCCACCACCTGGCGCCCTTATCCCTTCGGCTATCATTTCCCGGTCCATTGGAAGCACCCCATCACCGGCAAATAGAGTGAAGGTTGGCTCATCATGAATCTGGAACAGCTTGAAAAGCAGGTAACCCGGCTGGAAGATATTCAGGAAATAGAAAATCTTCAGCGAATGTACGGCTATTACTTCGATAACTCGATGTATGCTGAGGTCATCGACCTTTTCTCGGAGAATACGGAGTCGGTAGAGATTACCGACCACGGAGTATTCCGCGGAAAGGAAGCGGTAAGAAAAATGTACGGGGGCATGGTGGGAATGCCCCGACCGGGATGGATGTTTTTCGAGGTCATGCAGTCGCAGGGCGTTATAGATGTAGCCCCGGACGGCAAGACCGCCAGAGGACGCTGGTATACACCCTCGTTCGAATGCCGGCCTTTCGGCGGTACGAAAAAGCAGACGTGGCAGTTCGGCGTTTACAACAACGAGTATATCAAGGAAAACGGGAAATGGTACTTTAAAAAACTGCACTGGAACCTCACTTACTGGACTTCCTTCGAGCGAGGTTTTTTGAAAGTACCTAAACTTTCAGACACGCCTTTCCCTCATGCCGATGCCCCGGCAACCGCCTATCACCCGTACCCGTCCGGCTACCACGTCCCTTATCCATTTAAGCATCCGGTTACCGGCGAATAAAAAATATTGCTTAAAAGGTGGTGCATTATGAATCTCGAAGAGCTTGAAAAGCAGGTACAACTCCAGGAGGACATTCAGGAGATAGAGCACCTGCAAAGAAAATACGGTTACTATTTCGATACCAATATGTGGGCGGAAATCGTCGACCTCTTTTCCGATAATGCCGAGTCCGTAGAGATAGTCGACCACGGCGTGTTCTACGGCAAGAAGGGCGTCAGGAGGATTTACTGGGACATGTTCTCCGGCGGCGGCACACCGCGACAGTCTCCCCCCTGGATGCAGTTCATCGTTATGCAAATCGGTGGAGTGGTGGACGTATCGCCCGATGGTAAGGCGGCAAGGGGGAGATGGCAGACCTGGCTGTGTGAATCCAAACCCTACGGAGCGTTCAACCGGCAGGAGTGGTTGCATGGATATTACGAGAACAAGTATGTTAAGGAAGACGGTCAGTGGAAAATGTCGCTGCTGCACTGGAACAACACGTTCTGTTCGCCCTTTGAAGACGGCTGGCTGAACCTGCCCCTGATGGGCTGGATGCCTTTACCTGATGCCGATGCCCCGCCGACAGCTTTCCACCCCTATCCGTACTTCTGTAATAATGTCCCTTATCACTATAAACATCCCATTACCGGAAAATAAACTGATAATATGATATTCTATTTATACCGGCCGGAGGACTTATAGTCACCCAACTACCGGGATACTATAAAATATCTAAAGAATAGAACCTCTGAATAATGGAGACAGGCAGGATGCACGAGGGTCTGGGGGTGGTGGGGACTGTTTGTGCACTACCAGCCCCACTGGCAGATTCTCCGTCATCCCGATAAAATCGGGATTCCTCAGAATGACATTTGTGGCAAAGCCCGTAAAGGCTAATCTTTCGCGGTGATATAGTTGGTAGATTCTGATGCTGCGTTCGGGTCAAACACTTTCTTAATTTTCCTCAACCATAGATGGTAATTGGATGTATGCGGCCCGTACTGGTCATGAGCCGCATCACCCCAGGCATGCCCTGGCACTCCAAAGTGACCCTCTATCGCTGTTTTATTAGCGAATGCGCCAACCTCGGCCGGGGCTTTTAGTGCTTCGGGGTCTTTCTTATTAAAACGGATGAGCAGCTCGGCGTGCCCGGCATGCCCGTGTTCAACCGATTGCACGAAGGGGTCCGTGCCGTCAGCCAGCAGCCGTCCTTCATTAATCAGGCGTTGCTTAAGCGGGGACGAACGTAAAATATATTGGTGCATGAGATAAAATACATCGGTACCGCCCACCTCCCCCGCGAAGACACCCGAGGCACGGCAGGTTTCTCTGATAGAGCTGGTGACCCTGATGAAACGCCACATAAAGCCACCGGCATTTTCAGGGTCCTCAACCGGTTCCAGAGGCTTTCCGTTATACTCATCAATGATTTGCTGCAATGCCTTCTTTTTATACTCGGTGTCGCTCGGAGAGTTGCCGGCCATGATGATTAAAAAGCCCGGCCCCTGTACTAAATCGGTAAATTGCTTCATATAGGCAAGGTCTTCATTGTTATCAGTGGCAATATTTGCGGACATCATGGCGGCATTGAAGCCCATTAAAATGAACCCGATTTCAGCTTCACCGACCTTTTGGGCTGCCTGAATCAATTTTTCCGATGACGGGAAGGAGATGTACCTTATCATAAAGCCCGGCGGTATGTGGCTCGGGCGATAGCGTGGTGATACTCCTTCAATCGGAAATGTCGAGGGTCCCGGCCAGTGATAGACCTTTTGTGCCGCCCGGGTAAAGACACCGAGTCCCCCCAGCGGCATCACATTGCCTCTGATAATGCCCCTTAAAGACGGGCCCGGGCCATCGCCGCACCACCATTGGCCCAGCGACCCCAGTGTACCCGTCCTGACTATTTCTCCGTCCGGGGTCACCCATTCCAGAGCCAGTTGATTTCTCTCCCCGTAACTGCCACTGACACTCAGGTGTCCTATCCCCTGATGAGCCGCCAGAGGGAGCGCGGAGCAGTTGCTGCCGGCCCCGGTGATGTTGCAGTTTAAACCTCTTTTCATTAACTCAGCCTGCAGCTGGGCGTAAATCACGTAGGGTTCGACCACCGCGTACATGCTTTTCTCGTTGATTTCCAGGATGCGGTTCATCCTCCTTAAGTCCAGCTTAACGACGCCCGGACCACCGGCATCACCGTAGGCTCCCCAGCCCGTACTCGACGCCTTAAACTGAATCTTGAATTTATTACAAAGCCTGACTATCGCCTGGACTTCCTCAGTGGTTTTAGGAAGAGTCACGGCTTCAAACCTGGGCCTGCCCCGCTGAGCGTACGAATTCAGTATTAAAGGGGCTTCGGAAATATTCTCCGGTCCCACCACATCTTCCAACGCTTGATAGATTTCTCTCTTCAAAGCCATGTTTAATGACCTCCTTTTGAGATTGATTATTAATGTCATAACGACTTTATCATTGGAAACCGGACCACCACTCCTCCTCTGGATTCTGGCTTTCGCCAGAATGACAATTTGGAATCACTGGATTCCCACTTTCGTGGGAATGACAATTTTGAGAAGCTGGAATGACACTGAACCATTGCTAAAAGTTCTCCTCTTTGTTAGATTGCTTTCTCCAGCAGCTCAACGACATCGTATACCTTGAGGTTGCTCCCATATTCTTTGATAGTGTCGTTAAAGTTCTGCTCGCAGCCGGGGCAGGCCGTCACGATAGCCTCCGCCCCGGTGGACTCAGCTTCATCTGTTCGCTCTCTGGCCGTCCACTTGGCAAACCCGGGGTTGGTTTCCCTGACGCCCCCGCCGGTACCACAGCACCAGGCATATTCCTTTATCCTGTCCATCTCGACGAGCTTTAAGCCGGGAATGCTCTTGAGGATGTCCCGCGGGGATTCATAAACACCATGGGTGCCCCGCCTGAATTCTTTCGGCGGGTCAAAGATGCGTATATGTCCGGGAACCGGTTTCCCTTCCCAGTGCAGGTACGGCTCTCCCAGCCTGCCGAGATGACAGGGGTCATGATAGGTGACTTTGACGTTAACCTTCATGGTCGGTTTCAACTTGCCTTCTTTTATCAACCGGGCAAGATATTCCGTGGTATGCAATACTTCCAGGTCGCCCTTCAAGCCGAATTTATCGTAGAGCACCTTGAAAGCATAATAGCAATCGGCGCAGCCTGTTACCAGAATTTGCGCACCTGATTTCTTAATCAGTGCCATGTTCTTTTTAGCCTGATTAAGGAAATCCTGTTTGTATCCCATCTGGTAAGCCCGACCGCCACAGCACGACTCGTTTTCTCCAGCAATGCCTATGTCGACACCCGCTTTTTGCAGCAGTTTTATAGCAGCTTTAGCCACTTTCCACATATCTTTGTCGTAGCAGACCCGGCACCCGGCGTGATAAATGATCGTCTTCTGCCTGGTGATATCTTTCACGTCCAGCCCCTTAGCCCAATCCCCACGCCCGTCTTTCGCTCCCGGTATCATGGTGCCCTGTTTCCGCAGACTATTAATAACGCCGTCGAGAGCCGGGACAGTATGGCCTTCCTCGACACATTTAATTCTGATTTCATTTATCGGCTCCAGTACTTCCATGTCCATGGCATACTTGCAGGAGATATCACAGGCGCCGCACATCTGGCAGTTATAAACTACCTCAAGAAGCTTGTCATTATATTCAAGTTCCTTCTCCAGCATGGCTATGCCCATGCCCATTCTGCCGCCGCCGGCATAGGTATGGAAGTTATATCTGGCTATGCTGGGGCAAACGTAGGAATGCCGATTTTCCTTTAGCTTTTCCAGCGGGACAAATTTGCATATCGAGCAGCGGCAGCACATTTCCATATCAGTTCTATAATCTTCCAGCGTCATTTCTTTCCTCCTTGTTGGTGGTTGGTACTTATTAGTTATCAGTCGTCAGCGGGCTTTAATAATATTTACTTTAAACTGAAAACTGACAACTCTTTTAAAAGCACAGTTTCCCCGGATTCATAATGTTGCCGGGGTCTAATACGGACTTGACCTTTTTTAAGGCAGCTACGGTGGCAGCGTCTCTATTAATAATCGTCCTGGCGCTGGTACCGTATGGCCTCGAAAAGAATGCTCCTTTAGCCATCAGGCTCGTGATGACCAGGTCGGATAACTCCTTAACCCGGTCAGACTCGCCCTGGTTTTCCGGGTCATAAAACAGGTTGAATTCGCAGTGGCAGTTGGTCCCCTGCACTATCGGCTGGAGGTAAATACCCATCTCTGAAGTCGAGTAGCCTATTTTATAAGCCTCATCGTACATGGTATCGACCAAACCGGGGAGATTATCATAGATAGTCAGGAAAAATATATCGTGGCAGGCCCCTTTATGGCGGAGCTTCCAGTAAGGCTCCCCGGAGGGACGCTGGACTGTATTTAATAATTCGGAGGCCGAGATTTTACCAATAGCCTGTACTGGTTCCAGTCCCACCCGCTGGGCTATTTCCCTCATATCCTTAATCTGGCCGCTCACCCTCTCTTCCGGAAGATATTCGTAGCCGGCGATATTGAAGAAAAGCACCCAGGGAGGCAGAGTGTCCTTAAGCTCCCGGTAATCATCGGGCAATTTCTTCGCCATGATAGTTGCCAGATTGGAATTATTAAGAATAAAGCACTCGTTAGCCAGTCTCAGCCTTATCAGCCAATGAATCATCTCCAGTATCTTATCGAGTGTTGCAGAGCCAACCAGGAAAGGCTCTTCAAGTCCGGGAATGAGTTCACATCTCACTGATGCCCATGTTACGATACCCATCGTTCCCTGGGCTCCCTGAATAACCCTGTACAGAGAAAAGGCAGATGGCCCCGCCGCCTCTTTCTGAGCACCGCCGGCATCCCACTGCTCTTCCAGTGTGCCCGGTCCGGCGGCGGCTCCTGTCCGGAACATATCACCGGTGCCGAAAATTACCTCAACGCAAGCCAGCGGGTCTCCTATATCCCAGTGATACTTGGGCATCACGACCGGCTCTCTCTCGAGCAGGCTGCCGGTAACGGATTTTGACCTGCGTGGCAGCAAAGGCAAGTTGAGCCTGAGACCCTCTTTGGCTATCGACGGTATAAGCTCTGCAAAGGTTACACCCGGCTCGAACATGGCCACTCTATTAGTCCGGTCGACCTTGATAATCTTTTTCATGCCGCTCAGGTCTACAACGACGGCACCTCCGATGCCGGGAACGGTATCGCCCCGGAAGTGTGGTGGTCCGGAGCTTACCGGCACCAGCGGCGTTAGAGTCTCATTAGCCAGCTTAACTATCTTCGCTATCTCCTCCATATTTCCTGGTTTGACGACGCAGGCCGGCTTTACCGCATTAACGAAACTCATGTCTTCGGAATATTCTTTTAGCGTCGCCTGCTCGCGGTTGACATTGCCAGTGCCGACTATTTTTATTAGCTTGTCTTCTACAATCATTGTTACCTCCTTTCGCTTTATTTCTTAAAATTTATCAATACCATTTCTTGGCTATTATGTAGTTTTCTTATCAGGCTGTCAATTATTTTCAGGCACCACACTTGATATTATTGAAGCAGCAATATATGATTTTCCAAACTGGTTGAGAAATACCTGATATTAATAATACACAGGAAGGCGAAAATAAATGGCTAAAGCAAAATATGATAAATTATTTTTCAAGGAACCCATAGTAGAAGGAAATTTCGCACCCAAAATAGGTCTTAAAGATTTAACCGGCCTTAACATCAGGATTGCCTATAATTGCATATCAGAGCCGTTCCTCATGGTAAAGGAACCTCATAAACACGAGCACGAACAGTACATGCTTTTTATCGGAGGCAACCCGATGGATATACGGGACTTCCCGGCAGAAGTCGAAATTTCAATGGGAGAAGAAGGCGAAAAACATATCATCAACAAGACCACAGTTCTCTATATCCCGGCGGGTTTGCTTCATTGTCCGCTTAACTTTAAAAAAGTCGAAAAGCCAATTATCTTCATGGATATTTATCCTGCTTCCGAATATCAGAGAATACCAGAATCCAGATAGCCTTAATCCTGCCGGAGCTGGCGTAGTGTCTGGTAAGTGAAACCTGTAATTCGTTGCGTGGTATGGGACATTTTGTGCCTTAAGCATCTGATTATCGATATACACCGTACTCTTTGGTGAAATCAATCATTGTTTTGAGGTTTTCGGGCTTGACCTCATCTATGGCACTTCTTGGAGCCATAATGAAACCTCCCCCTTTGCCAACAATATCAATGAGCTTTTTACAGTAATCCTTTACATCCCGGGGGCTACCTGTCTGTAACAATGAGCAGGGGACGTTGCCCATGATACACAGGTGTTTGCCCAGTTTCTCCTTTACCCGTATAATGTCCGAAGTGTCAAAGTAGCCGAGAACCCTGCCTCTGGGTAACTCAAGAAGATACTCCAGGCGTGAGGTATAGTCGCCTTCAAAGAAGGGACAGGGTGTTAGCCCGGCATCTATTAAACCCAGCAACAGCCGCTTCAGGGTGGGCCAGTAAAAGGTCTCGAACTGCTTTAAGGACATGAACCCCTCGGCCCCCCTGTGCAGAGGTATAAAAACCCTGGGATTTCCACTCATCTTTGCCGTAGCAACAGCTATCCCGAGCAAAATGGGCAGTAGTTTTTCGCAGGCTTTAATAAGCCTGTCAGGTTGTCGAAACATATCCAACATAGACCCGCGCATACCTCTTAAACGGTCCGAAACGACATCAAAAGGTGTGAATGCAGCTGCCTGGCTGAACATGGGAAAACCCAGCTGTTTCAGTTCCTCTCCCAGCGAGCCTATTTCAGCGTTCCGTTTTAACACTTCCTGCCTGGCTTTCGATAAGGACTCGATAGACTTCTCGAATCCAGGCATACCGAGCAAAGCTGTAGGGGAAAATAACAGGATGCTCAGATGAGGGAGTCTCCGGAAAGACTCCAGGTTACCACAGGTACGCGGTAAATAGTTTCGTATGATAAAGCCGGTAGGGTCTTCTAAAAACGCTTCGTATTCATCGGCTTTCATGTATTCCCCTTCGACGAACTGATGGGTATGGTGCAAGGATGTACCGTGGCCGGGCCACACCATTTGCTTGAAGTCAAGGGCTTCAAGGGCGCCTCCCGAGTCAGGTCTCGTACCAAGGTATGTATCTGGCTCAAAATCGATGACGGTTTTTTTAGCTGCCTCCTTCCATTTCCCCGGGCTGTAAAATGCGTCCGCACAGGTTATCCCGGCGTACTTTGCCGGGAAATAGCCGAGGCTAAGTATCACTGGAACTCTATCCGGTATTTTCAACTGGATAGCGTCTTCTACCCTCTTCATTCTTTCCTCATATAGCTGTTCGTGTGTTTTGCTCATTGTTACTTGCCTCCTGTCCACTCTTTGGCAAGAGATTAATATGCGATGATATTATACTCTCTATAGAAAAGGCTCCGGAGGCATAATATCCTCCGAAGCCTTTTTAGTTTTAATAAAGGCCTGAAAACCTGCGATAGCCCTAGAGCTTGTTGCTTCTATTTTAAGGCGAACCGGGCAGATTATACTGTTTCCAATATTTCGCTCTGAGATCTAGGTATTGTTTAAGGATTTTGTCACAGGTCGCTCCACTTACACCAACTGATGCAGCGTCTGCTTTCCACTTAGGGATAATAATCGAATAGACAGTGTCACTCCACGCTTTTATCTCATCTGCGGTAGGCTGTGTAAGTGTCTTGCCGGCATCTGCAAGTATCTTCCGGGCATCCAGATAAGATTTCTCTTGAAAGTCAAAGAGAGGTCTTTGCATATCTTTCCGGCACTGTGCGAATATCTTCTTGTCCTCGTCAGACATCGAATTATAGAATTCTTTGTTCATTAAAGCAATCATATTACCGCAGCCGAAGTCCATCACATAATAGTAATCGGCTAATGTAGATACTTTCCAGTCGGTGGCCATCACCATGCTCATGAAGCCGCCATCGATAGCCCCTTTCTGCATGTTTTCGTAGTTGTCGGGGCCCACGACGGGCACAGCCGCGCCTCCGAACTGGGTAACCAGGTCTGATAGGCCACCAGTTACGCTGATTTTATGTCCTTTGAAGTCGGCCGGAAAGTGCACCGGTGCTGATTTCATCACCAGGTTCGATCCGGCAAGTACATCATTCGTAAGGTATATAAATCCATTGTTCAGCTCGGCAGCTACTTCCGGGATTTTAGAGAATTCGTCCCAGCAGGCATTCGATGCCTGGTACATTGCCTCATCGGCGCCGGGCCATCCCATCAATGGATTCATAGTACCCATCGATAATGGGAAATCCTTGGCAAACATGGCTGTAGAGGTCAAACCTATTGTGCATACGCCCTTTTTCACCGAGTCCAGGACGGCGTTTATCGGCACCAGTGTGGACATGCCATATACTTCTACCTTGTAACGCCCATTTGTCCGCTTCTCAAACTCGGGCCCGAACCACTCTTCACCGGCAGAGTAGCCTTTCCCCTTCGGGCAAGAATAGGAAATTTTCATCGTCTTGACTGCTACCGGTGCCGGTGCTGGTGCTGGTGCCGGCGCTGCTGGGGCTGGGGCTGGGGTTACCTTTTCCTTAGCGCAGGCAGGCAATAGAAGTGCCGCCAGTAATATCAGAGTGAGTACTGCAATCATCCAGTATCTCTTTTTCATTTTTTCTCCTTTATTGTTACACTTTTCCTGAAATAGCTGTGTATTTAGCTATAAACCTATACTTCATCACCTCCTTTTTTTAAATTAATTAATATATCAATATGTAAAGTTAATTCACACTGTATATTTTTTTCCTGTTTCTGTCAACTCCCCTTCAAGCTCCATCGTAGATTATATGGAAAAAATTTTCAAGAAATATTTAATATTTTTTGGCGAGAGCCCTTTGGCAAAGCATTAGTGTGACCGGGTCACCATAGCAGACGTAATAGAAAGGCTTCCCTGTTTCAACTGCGTGGTGTAATATTTCGTCATGGATTTGTATAAATTTGCCAACAAGTTATATAATGCCGTCAATGATATATATAAAGACATGTATAATAAGTTTTATCAAGAAGAAAGGAGGTAATCATAAGGGTATTTACCTGCTGTTGGAAAGCATCTAACCGGCAATGATAACAGTCGTCATTGATTGTTAAGGAAATATAAAGGCACTATGCTGCAATTTCCTATTTCTACCTTTAAGAAAGAGGGGATTACGGTAAAGGAGGTGAAATGAGTTCGGATGTAACTCTGGAAACCAAAACCGCGGATAAACGGGAATTATCAGGTTTTCCTCCGGCGGTTGTGTGGATTTGCCGGACGATGACCGCTATCGGCGCTTTGGTGCTGGCGATAATGATGTTTCTCTCCGTTGCCGATATCTGCGGACGTTTCTTTTTTAAGAAACCCATAACAGGTACTTACGAGATAGTCTCACTCATGGTGATTCTCGTAGGCTGTCTCGGTCTCGGCTATTGTCAGCTTGTCAAGGGGAACATCATGATTGATATTGTCACCAAACGCTTCAGCCCGAGAGGGCAGGCTATCATGAATATCATTTCATACTTAATATCTATCGGCGTGTGCGCCCTTGTGACTTGGCAGGTCTCTTTAAGGATGTGGGATTACCTGCACAAAACTCTGGGCGGCAGAACCATTAACCTGGGCATTGTCTTCTGGCCCTTTATGCTAATAATGGCTTTATGTTTCGCCTGGGTGACCGTTATATTTTGCCTGGACCTCTATCATGCATTTAAAGAGGTGATCAAGCGATGAATCAGACTGAAATAGGCCTCGTAGGTATCGTAATCCTGACAGTTATGCTTATGGTAGGGATAGATGTCGGTTTTTCCATGCTTGTCACCGGTTTTATAGGCTTCGCCATGATAGGCGGCTGGACTGCAGCCTTGGGCAATATGGCGATACTGCCGTTTGATACGTTAAATAACTACTTTTTCGCCGTGTTACCGCTCTTCCTGCTTATGGGGGCATTTTGTGCCGAGGGGCAGATAGGTAGAGAGGCATATGAAATGGCCCGCACCTGGTTCGGGCAACTGAGAGGCGGCCTGGCGATAGCCACGATAGGCGCCTGCGGTCTGTTCGCGGCTATAACCGGTACCACTTTAGCCGGTTCGCTGGTCATGGGCAAGGTGGCTTACCCGGAGATGAGAAAGGCGGGGTATAAAATGCCGCTGTCTGCCGGTTGTGTTTCTGTCGGAGGCACCCTGGGTATTTTGATCCCGCCGAGCATGGGCTTTATCCTGATAGGGATGATGACGGACTTGAATGTCGGCCAACTATTTATGGCAGGAATAATACCTGGCATTGCCGTCATTATCTTTTATATGTCCACCATTGCTATATGGAGTAAATTGGACCCGAAATTAGCTCCAGCCACGCCGAAAGCAACCTGGAAGCAGAGATTCACATCGGTAAGGCTGACCTGGCCGGTGGTGCTTCTATTTCTCGTCATCATGGGGAGTATTTACACGGGTGTATGTACCGCAACTGAAGCGGGTGCTATCGGTGCCTTCGGGGCTTTTATCATTCCTCTGGCAAGAAGACAGATGAGCCGCAAGGCCTTCTGGAATTCATTGATGGACTGTGCCAGGATGACTTCCATGATTATTATCCTGATGGTGGGCGCCTACATGTTCAACGCCTTCATGGCGATAACCCAGATTCCGGCAACCTTCGGCAATTTTCTGGTCCAATTATCATTGAACAGATGGATTATCATGTTTTTTATCCTGGCTTTCTATGTTATCGCCGGCACGTTTTTTGACCCCATTTCCATATTGATTCTCACCATATCCATATTTTACCCCGCGGTACAAGCCTTGGGCTTCAACCTGATATGGTACAGCGTCCTCATGGTAAGGTTGATAGAAATAGGGCAGATATCCCCGCCTGCCGGCATTAACCTGTTTGGACTGAAAGGGGTTATCGATGCCCCTATGAGCGAAATTTTCAAGGGGGTAATACCATTCCTTGTTTCTGATATGTTTAACCTGGCTCTGCTGTGTGTATTTCCTGTAATCTGCACTTTCTTACCAAGTATTATGATGTAATGTCGTCTGGCTACTGACCTTGCAATGTCTTTATACAAGTCCGTAGTATCTGGAAAGACACTGGTGCTACGGTCTAGCGACCACCAGGTAATGGTAAGGTCCGCTATCTTTGACTGTTTCTACAGTGAAGCCGGCTGTCTGAATCAGGCGAACTGCTATGTCTTTACTGAATCTAATCTTCAAAGGAGGACCTAAATCCATTGGCTCTTTCTTCCAGTCCAGATTGACCAGCTTACCAGCGGACTTGACCATCTTCTTAGCATTTTTCAGAACTCTGGCCGGGTCTTGAAAGTCGTGAAGTGCTATCCCGAAGAAGACGATATCAGCGCATTGCTCGCAGATGACTGATTCTTCCGCTCGACCTACTGTCAGGTTCAGGTTTTTTAGACCTTTCTTGGCGGCTAGCTCTTTCAATCTGGTTATTGACCGAGCATCCACATCCAGGCCGTACACTTTTCCCCTCCGGCCAACCATCCTGGCCGCCGGTAGAGTGAAGAAACCACCACCACAACCTATGTCAATGAAGGTGAAGCCAGGTTTTAAACCAATATCCGCTAGAATGGCTTCAGGATTCTGCCACTTTCTTCTCTCAGGGTCAATAGCGGGTCTGTACATATTCACGGATTATTTAAATAATAACAAATTGGTGTCCAAATTTGAAAAGACGGCTGATAATAATATCAAGTTGGCTTTAAAATAGGTGATAAAAAGGATAATTGTGACCTAAACGACACAATCTGGACTGATGTTACTCAAGGGTATGCCTGTCAATTCAACAAAATAGATTTTTTCAAGTCGGGAGATTCTTGGGATAAGCCCTTCCATCTCGCAATTCGATATAATTAACCGTAGCCATTTCGTCCAGCATCAAGGACACATTTAACTGATATATCGGAGGATATATCTCCTCCCGCTCAAACCTGGTGAACTTGCTCAGTATTTCATCAACCGTCATCCCCGGCTGCTTTTTTATCTTCTCCAGTATACTCATGGCGCGGTTGTAATGGGTTTTCATATCGCCGCCACTGGCCAGTCCGACAGGCTCACATGTAAAAAAAGCCCCGGTCCTGGTATCGTCACAAACAAACCCTCGGCCCCTCTTAATAAGGCTTTTAGGTGGGTCAGCCGATATACTTCTGAGGTATTTCGGGTCGGCTCCCTCGGGCGCCTTTTTCAGGGGGCGGAAACCAACCCCATCGTACTTTTTCATGCTGGGGTCCCTGGCGCTCAGGCCGGAGTACATATAGACCATGCGTTCATAGTCCCCGGGACCATAAAAAATGGTATTCCACAATACCGGCGCCATATTTTTCAATAAGCCATTGCAGATTTTACCTTCGAATTTTTCGCCGTCATAGGTGAACTCATCGCCTATCTGGTAATCAAAATGGCACGGGAATCTCTCCGGGTCCCCGGTAAATGAAACCAGCTTGCACCTGACTTTAAATGGCATTTTAGTAGCCTCCTGATAAATTAAACGTAAACGTAATAACCAATAACCAGGAAACAAATTTCAAACAAAATTTCAATATTCAATATCCAATGACCAAATGTTCGGCTATTCGAGTTTGGCTATTGGTCATTGTTTGGTTATTGTATCTTGTATCTTGGTTTTTTATTTAAGTCATCCAGCCCCAGGGCGGATAAGGTCTCAGCCCGTGGTATCCCCGTCTCCTCGTCCCATCCCCGGAGGCGGTAGTACTCTCTCAGCATATCCGTGAACTTATCTCTGTCAAGCACTTTGCCAGCGACGCTGACCGGTTTGTCGCCGGGGCCGGGAACCATCATCGGGCCCATCGGTTTTAAAGGTTCCGTGAAATTGACCTCGGGTGGAAAGTCATCCTCCGGGACTTTCCTTCCCTCCCGTATCATAATTATCCTCTGTACATTCGCAATGCGCTCGGCGCATTGGTAGATTTCTTCACCGGGGACGCCGGTTACCGCGGTAAAGATTTTAGCCTCCAGGTTGGGGTCGCCAACGGGGTCCGGCTTGCTGAAGGAGTAGGTGAGAGGCCAGGCGAAGTCACACAGGCCAAGGCTGTCCTCGGTATAGCTCCTGTTCTGTATTATTTGAGCCGCCAACGCCTTCCCCTCGTAGCTAGAGACATCGGCGGCGGCGACGCTACCCCAGAAAGCCCTGGCAATGCCGCGAAATACTTCTGTCGTAATGGGGTTCAGCCCCGGATTCATTTGATTGAACATCCACGCCGCCCTAAAAAAGCCCCCATGAACTATAGGCCGGTTCATCCTGGGTTCCATAGAGTCGAGAATGGCATGGACGACCGACGAGCGGGGTAAATTCATATCATTTTCACCGACGGGTAAAACCCCGGGGTCAAGCATAGCCCGGGCTTTCTCCGGGACCTTCTCACTGGCCCTTATCAGTCCCTCGGCCAGGAGTTTTCCAAAGCCTTCACGGTAGGTTATCGAGTGAAGTAATTTTTCCAGGAAATCTCTGGTACCAATCTTTGATAGCGGCAGGCCGGTTTCTTCTTCGGTAAGGCTCTTCGTTTGATAACAGGCATATAGCCAATTTATCATACTGCGGAGTTCAAACGTGCATATGGAGTAATCATTGGCCAGAATCGGTGCATTAAAGAAAGTATCCACCGGTTCATCTTCCCGAGAGTATCTCCACGGCATATAGTATTCCATGGCCTGGCAGCGGCGATACCCCTCGAGGTCCGGCCTTTTGCCATAACGATATTTGTTCCTGATGCAATCGAGCCCGCACTGGTCGCAGCCACCCTTGCCGATACGTTCCAGCAGGTAGCCGTGACCGGACATCGTCGTATCCGGAGGGATGGTCAAGTCCAAACGTTTGCTTATCTGGATGGTGTACCGGTTAAGTTCTTTCAGTCTTTCAGGGTCAGCTACGGATGGTTTACCGGTGCCTTTTACCACTACGGCCTTCAGGTTCTTGGAAGCCATTACTGCCCCGAAGCCTGCGGTTGATGTGGACTGGTGAGACCCGAAGATTATGGCGCTTCTTACCAGGTTTTCGCCAGCAACACCCGTAGTGAGAAATCGTGCCCTGTCTCCATGAGACTGCTGGAGCATCTCAGCGACCCGGTACGCACCATTTCCCCAGAGCGAAGAGGCGTCCCGGAGCTCGGCATGATTGTCATTAATCCACAGGTAAACGGGCTTTGACGCACGCCCAGTGATGACTAACCCATCGAATCCCGCTCGTTTGAGTTCCGCCCCGAATAAGCCACCGATATTACCGAAGCAGTATTTTTCGGGGTAAGCCATAGGAGACTTCCCCACCACCGACATCCGGGTGGCGCCCTGGGCGCCCGTCGCTACCAGAGGACCGGTCATAAAGATAAGACGGTTGGCATGGTCAAAGGCATTAATTTCAGGTTTTACCGTCTCCCAGTAGATTCGGGAGGCAATACCGCGCCCGCCGAGATACTTCTCAGCGTAAGGCTGTGTTGAAAACTCGGATATCTTCGAAGCGCTCAGGTCGATATGTAATATTTTGCCCATCCATCCGTGCATGAAAACGCCTCCTCGCATTGTGCGATTATTTCTTTCAGACGTTCAACCAGAGCTTCTACCGTCAATTTAGCATGTTAATCACGGATGTGAGAACATCAGTGACAGGTTGACGGTCGGTGGATACGTAAGTTTCTGATTCCCGGTCTATCGCAGCGGGACTTACTTCAATCTACATTCTTAACGCTTTTCTCTCTTCTGCCGTTAAACTCTTTTTAAAGTCCGCCAGCTTCTTCTTGCCCTTCTCGGTGATGGTGACTTTCCCTGTCTTACCGTCCTCCAGTTTTATGTAGTCCAGGACCGCCAGCTCACCCACGAGCGTCCAGATGATGTTCTGCCCCAACGACGGGTAGATGTTGTCTCTTTCATCGTCATCAAACTCATTGATTATCTTATTGATGGCGATACCCGGTTTCTTCGATATTTTATTCAATATGGATAATGTCCTTCTGGTGTAGGGGAGGCCATCACCATAGTCAACCAGGTCGAACGCCTCAAACTCCATGCGCATGTGGGTATGACTATCTCCGCAGACAAGCACCTCTTTTTTCCTGATACCAGTACCCGGCCCACCGAGCAACTTTAAGCCGGGAATATCGTCGAATTTAGTCACATCGGGGATGAACTTATAGTTCTGTTCCGGCCTCACCAGAGTCGGCCTGAACCCGACCCCATCATATTTCTTATAGGCAGGGTCATAAACGCTGAAAGGAGAATGGAGGAAAGGAGTGTAGGAGTTGGGTATTTCGCCCTCCTTATGCCTCCCGCCCGAATTATAAAGGATGCTCACCTTCTCGGCAAACGGTCGCATGATGGACGGGCATATCCTCCCGATGAATTTTTCCCCATCCCAGATAACTACATCCCCAATTTTATACTGGAAGTGGCATGGGTGCCTTTTTTCATCCGCTTCGAAACCCATTACAGTCGCTTTAACTTTAAACATAATTCACTCCTTTATATATTTTTAAAAGAAATTTACGGTTAGATTGTACCTCTTAATCTGGGGTCAAGAGCATCTCTCAAGGCATCTCCAACAATATTGAAGGCAAAGACAACTAGCATAATACAAGCCCCGGGGGCGAAAGAAAGTATCGGTATCTTTACCAGGAAGCGATACCCTTCATTGACCATGGCGCCCCAGGCGGCGCCCGGTGGCTTTATCCCGATGCCGAGAAAGCTGAGGCCTGCTTCGGAAAGAATGAGGAATCCCAGCTGTAAAGTGACTACCACGATAATCGGTGCGATGGCATTCGGCAGGATATGGTGTAACATAATACGGCGGTGGCTGGCGCCCATGGCTCGTGTCGCCAGGATATAGTCATTTTGTTTAAGGGAAAGGGCCATGCCGCACATTATCCTGATATAGCCGGGAATGGTGGCGATACCTAGGGCCAGGATAACATTTTGGATACCACCGCCAAGTACAGCCGCTATCAGAAGGGCAAGCACAATCATGGGAAAAGGCATAAGAATATCGGTAAATCTCATGATGAGCATATTTATTATACCGCCAAAATACCCGGCAAGTATACCCAGCGTCACACCAATTGCTGTCGCAATGGAAACGGCCACAAATCCCACCGTCAGCGCCGTCCTCGTACCGTAGATGAGTCGGCTTAACGTGTCTCTGCCAATGGCGTCGGTACCCAGTAGATGTTCACGGCTCGGTTGCTGCAATATATTGGTTAAATTTTGTTTATAGGGGTCGTAAGGCGCCAGTTGATTGGCGAATATAGCGGTCAGTCCCAGAATTATTAATACCGCGAGCCCGAAGATAACTATTCTACGCTGGAAAAATACCCTGACGAAGCGCCTCCATTCATTTACCCTCGGAGGAGCTTCTGAAAAACCAGCAGTGGTCGTAATATTTACTGCCATCGTCTATATTCTCCTAAGCATACTGTATCCTGGGGTCGAGCCAGCCATAGGCGATGTCTACAATTAGATTGGCTAACACTACTACCACAGCAAAGATAAGAGTACATGATTGTACTACTGAGTAGTCCTGGGAAAAAATACTGGTCACCATTAAATAGCCGATACCAGGAATGGAGAACACGGTTTCGATAATCACCGAACCTCCGATGATAAAGCCCAACTCGAGCCCGAGAACGGTAATAACCGGGATGAGGCTGTTTTTCAGAACGTGCTTCATTATTATGATACGCTCGGCTAAACCCTTGGACCAGGCCGTCCTGATGTAGTCCTGGCGGATAACTTCAAGCATGCTTGACCTCTGCAGGCGCGCTATCCCGGCGAGCGCCCCGATGGAAAGACAGATAACGGGCATGATTGCCTGTCTTATATGCTGCCAGAAATCTGTGAATGGTGAGGTATAGCCGATCATTGGTAGCCAGTTGAGCTTGAGGCCAAAAAGGTAAATCATCAGTATTCCCAACCAGAAGATGGGAATGGTAATACCGATATACGACAAGGGCGTCACTACTCTATCACCCCACCCGCCGCGCCTCACGGCGGCCAGCACCCCCGTCATAATACCCAGAACAGAGCTGATGACAAATGCCTCCAGTCCCAGGTTTAAGGTTACCGGATAACGCTCCCAGAGTAACGTGCCGACCGGCATATGATAAAAAATTGACCTACCGAAGTCGAATCTAACTACCCCGGACACCCAGTTAGCGTACTGGACCATGATGGGCTTGTCCAGCCCGAATTCATGCCGCAGCTTTTCCATCCCTTCCTCGGTCAAAGTGGATAACTGCTGACTCTGGCCAATATAGATGATAATCGGGTCTCCGGGCAGCAACCTCATGGCGAAGAAAACAATCACGGTTACCATGAACAGACAAAATATCGCCAGAAGCAGCCGCCGAATAATATACGCTGTCATTATAAAACTCCAGAAAAACTATAAGTCTAAATCAGCGAATACTAACCTGGCATCCGCCAAGACAAAAGGTATCAATCCGCCCGGAATTGTCAGGCTGATTGGATACCCGTACTGTCTTTTATCAGAGAGCAGGGTGATTTTCACCTGAATCAAGCTTTTTAACGGCGATGAATCGCCCTGCTCTCATCCGCTTTATTTATTTCTTTACCAGATAATCGTCCCAGAGGGTCCAGTAGGTCCAGTCCAGGTCCTGATAGTAGCTAGTGACAAAGTATGATGCGTAAACGGAAGTCCCCATGTTCAGTGTCAATGGGATGGCCATAGCATCGAGACCTGCCTGGGTAACCATCTGCTGGGTCAATTTCCGCATGGTGGTTATATCCGGCGCCGTAATCAGCTTCGCGCAAAGGTCAAGGTATGCCTTGGACTTGGCCATGCTCTTAAACTGCATGATTGGCTGAGGGCCGAAATGGTCGAGCCAGGCGACCGAGAACTCCGGGTTAACGGCATAGGGGCCGAGTAGCAGGCCATGCCAGCCGCCGTTGATGGAGCCCCAGAACCTGCCAACGTCAGCAATATCTATTTCGGCATTAATCCCAATTTCTTTCAGGTAATTCTGGATGATAGCCCCCGTACTATCCGCGCCTTGCATTATCAGTAATTTCGTCTTGATGCCGTTACCAAATCCTGCCTTGGCCATCAGCTCCTTGGCTTTGGTCGGGTTATAGGCACGTACAGGATAGTTGGGGTCGTAACCGGAGGTGCCTTTGTGTGTCATCTGGTCCACGGGCACCTGGAAGCCAAACCCAAGAGCGTCGGCCATCGCCTTGCGGTCGATGGCATACTCAATGGCTTCTCGCACTTCCTTAATCGCGAACGGCGAGGCCGGGTCGGTGCTGTCGCAGTAAACAGTATTATACGTCGTTGGGGTCTGGGTTACCTTGAAGCCCAATTTCACCAGGTCGGCCGTTTGCTGGGCGGGCGAGCCCATCCAGATATCCGCCTGCCCCGCCTGAATCATCGCCGCAGCTGTCGTATTGTCTTTGACGGTCATGATTTCAACAGAGTCAAGAAGGGGATAACCCTTGCGCCAGTAACCGTCGAACTTGTTCATCTTAACGACGACATCGCGCTGGAAATCGGTAATCACGAATGGCCCTGTCGATACGGAGTGGTTGATAGCCCAATCCTGTCCATTTTTCTGGTAAGCGGTTGGAGAAAACAGGTAGACCCGCGCCAGGTTGTAGATAACCTGGTTATTCGGGGCATTGAGATATATTTTGACAGTGTAGTCATCGGCAGCTTCTATCTTGTCAATATACTTGCCGTTTGACAAAATACCCGCGTTTTGAGCCTCCTGGAAGCTCCAGACGACTGAATTAGCATTCATTGGGGTACCATCCTGGTAGATGACATCTTTCCTCAGGTGAATGGTAATTGTCTTTACATCGGAGGACGTTTCGTAACTTTCCGCAACATTGGGCGCAAAGTCCCCGGTGGTCTTAAGGTTGAGTATTCTCTCTGCCCAAATGGTGGTTATGGTGGCATCACCAAACTGCTGCTTGGGATAGTAGCCAATATTCTGAGGCGTATTTCCAGCACCGGTAATAATCCTCAAATGACCGCCAGACTGGGGCTGCGGGGCGGCGGGTGATGGCGCTGGAGCTGGCGTTGGAGTTGGCGATGGAGTGGGTGTTGGCGCCGGTGTTGACTTTGCACAGCCGCTTAAAATCACGCCGGCTATCAGTATAAATATGAATGATATGAAAACCAGTTTTCTCATTAAATTCTCCTTTATTAATGTTTCAAAAACAGAGTTCCCTAAGCATACAAAATTTCTTTATTGATATACCTCCTTTCCCTTTATAAAAAAAGATGGTGCGAATTTTTATCCTTGCGGTATTGTTCATCGTAATGCAAATTCGATTAACCATATTATTTTCTTAAGGGATATTTGTTGGTGGTAAGGTTAAAGATATTGTAGCGCTGGGAAACAATCAAGTCAATAGCACGCAAAAATTAAAAATGTTATATCTTGATATATCTGCAATATATTTCTTTAATTGTTTTTAATGAAGGTGTAATATATTATACACGGTCGGAATTTCTCAGCGGTATAAGGAGAACTATTTTATGAATTCTAATGCCAATAAAAAAACGCAGGAAAAACCAATCGAGCTTGTATTTCATAACATACATGACCACGGTGTAGAAATCATGGACATGTGGATGAACGAGGTGGAAACACGCACCGGCGGTAGAGTCCATTTCAGGAAAACTACCGGGGAGGACAGGGGTCCGATTCAAGCTGCCGATTTAGTCCGTGATGTCCCGGCTATGGGTGACCGTTACCCTTTACTCAACCTCGTTCAGATTCCCTTTATTTTCCCCAGTTCAACCGTCGGTAGCAAGGTTATTGCTCAACTCTATACGGAATTTTCCGAATTGCGAGGCGAATTGAGCGATGTAAAGGTAGTCGGTTTGGGGCTTGGCGCTTTACTGGCCATCTTTTCAAGCAAAGCCTGGGGACCGATAAGGACGATGGAGGATTTCAAAGGTGCCAGAACAAGGTCTTTACCATTAATAGACAACGTTATCGAAGCCCTCGGAGCTAAACCGCAGCACGTTGGTTGGTTTGAAATGAGCCGCCTTCTGGAAACGGGGGGTCTGGACGCAGTGGTTCTGGGCGTACTCCCCGCACACATGTTTAAACTGGCGGATGGGGCAGCACCTTATTGTACTTTAGCTGGAGACCTTTCGATAACAATGCACCCGATGCGCATATATATGAAATGGGATACCTGGAATAGCCTGCCACCCGATATCCGTAAAATTATAGATGAAATCGGTCCGGCCGGTAGTGATTGCTGGTTTGCCGTCCAGAGCGGCCGGGATGCCGATAATCATTTGCGTGAAGCATTGGACTACATCAAGCAAAATGGAAAACTTATTAAGATTACTTCAAAGGAGCTGAAACGTTGGCGCCAGTTAATACAACCTCATCGTGATTCAGTCGTGAATTCGGTCGAAGCCGGAGGACTGCCGGGAAGGAAGTTTTTTAACAGAATGAATGAGCTTACAGAAGAGTACTCCAGGTAACTGGAATAGCCGGACATATATCAATTATTCAACGGAGGTAGCGAATTGGCACAGGAGATAGTTAAATATGCCTGTCCCTACTGTGAGAAGGAGCTGGGTAACCGCAGTGCTCTGAAGGCCCATCTTGAAACAGCCCATCCAGCCGTGCCGGTCTGGGGAAGAGAAGTCTATCCGCCGCCGAAGCGAGAGGGCTTCATCGACGCGGATGTGATGAAATGCACCGGCTGCGGGCTTTGCGCCGAAGCCTGTTCCATGCGGCATTTCGGGGTTATCAACAAAGACTTTGCTAGGATTTATGTGCGTAATTTCCTTTTGCCCCTGCCAAAAGCCATTATCGTGACCTGCAGCCAGTGCCAGGAAGAGGAAAGGCCGTGTGAGAAGGCTTGCCCCGAATCACCACCGGCTATCTATTTCGATAAAAAGACATTGCACATGGTGGTTGACGCCGACAGGTGCACTGGCTGTTTGTCATGCCGGGACGCCTGTGGCACCGAGGCTATCCGGTTTAATCCGGACGCATCCGATAAACCCTTAGTCTGCGACCTTTGTGATATCGGCAATACCGGCGAAAGAGACCCCCAATGCGTCAGGATATGTCCCGTAACCGCCCTCTATTACCACAACCGGGTGGAACGAATTCGGCCCCTCAGGGATAGTTACAGGAAAAGCTCTGATGAAAAAGCTGCGATGGTTACCAGAAGACTGTATCCTTTGACCCGGGAGAGCATCGCCTATCCTCCATGGCGTCCCTGAACCTCTGAAAAAAGGAGACAATAAAATGTCTGAAATCAAAGTTAACTTGCTGGAAGTGGACCTGACGACAAAGAGAAGCCAGGTGGTGGATGTGACCGATGACGTAAAAACCTACCTCGGCGGTTGTGGTCTTGGCAGTAAGCTGATATGGGACCTTGTTCCTCAAGGGACAGACCCTCTAAGCCCTGGTAATATTCTGCACATCGGGGTTGGGCCGATTACCGGGCTTATCGGTACCAAGGTAAGCTGTTCCTTTCTATCGCCCCTGACGGGCTGGACCGGGGAGGCCAGTATCTCCGGCTGTATCGGTGATGAGTTGATGCGGGCTAACTACAATGCCGGAATCCTGGTGCGGGGTAAAGCCAGCAGACCGGTTTATCTCTTTGTATATAACGACAGGGTGGAAATCAGAGATGCCTCCGACCTGTGGGGGCAGTATCTGGTCAAGACAGAAAACACGCTCAGGAAGCGGCTATACGAGGAAACGGGTCAGGAGTTTGGTGCTTTATGTATAGGGCCGGGAGGCGAGAACCTGGTCAGATTCGCCAACGCTACCTCAGAGAATGTGCACAGCGCCTCTAACGGCGGTATCGGCGCCGTATTTGGCTCCAAGAACCTTAAGGCTGTGGTGGTTAAGGGGACCAGGACGCTGCCGTATGCCGACCATAATAAGGTCTGGCAGCTAAAGAAAACATATGCCATGCACCCGGCGACCATGGTGCAGAAGCTTTCGGAATGGGGACGGTACGGCGCTAATGACGGCATGAGGGCTTTGCTTAACTACGGCGGGGACTCGTTCAAGAACGGCCATTCGTCATGGGACCCCGTTGCCGATAAAAGTGACGGTTATGTCCACGAGCTGAGCTACCGCGTCTGGACACATGGCTGTCCTGGGTGCGCTTCTCCCTGCTTTCAACCTTTCTTAAAAAACACCCCGCATGGCGCCTTCAGTGGCGAGCTGCGGCATGGCAATACCTGCGGCCTCTGCGGCAACGCTATGATGGGCTTCGATGAAGTTGAAGAGATTAATTCATTGCTTGAGGAGTTGGGCGTGGATGCCGAAAATGTACAGGGACTGATGGCCTGGGCGATGGACCTATATGAGAATGGTATCATCACCAGGGCCGACCTCGGTGGTATTGACCTGAAATGGGGCGACCGTGATGCCACGCTGGAACTTTTGAAGAAAATCGTCTACAAGGAAGGCCGCGCTCCGGCGGCATTAGCTGAAGGATGGTGGCACGCTATTGATGTCTTCGGGCCGAAGTCCAGATGGTACGCCTGGTATTCCAGTGCCAACCAGGCCATCGCAAGATATGAACCGAGAAGTAAAAAACACGGCATGGGACTCTCCCACGGCACAGGGCACGGCGGCGGTAACGGGCTATTCGACGCGGCGACCATGTGTCTCTTTGCGGCATTCCCGTTCTTTGAAATATGGGGGCCTCCCCAGGAAGTGGCGCGTACCTTTATTACTGCTGCCGCTGGCTGGGAGCTGAGCTTTGAGCAGATTAATGACATTATACAGAGAATCAACCTTTTAAGCAGGTGCCTCAGTATGCGGGAGGGCTTTCACCCGGAAAAACATTCATTTATACCGCAGCGGGCTTTCGAGGAGCCTGTAACCAATAAATACGACACGACTTCCGTATGGACAATACGGGAATGGGAGGAAGCCAGGAAAAACTATTACGTACAGGCGTTAAAACTCACCGAAAGAGGCCTGCCGCCAAGAGGGGAACTGCAGCGGCTGGGTCTCGATTTCGTGATTCCGGTACTTGAACCTATGGGCGTAATAGGTTGAGAGGTCGTATACAATCCGGCAGGCCAGACAAGGAATATGACATTCGCCTGTAAAAAAATTTAAGGAAAGTGGGGCAGTATGGACTTAAAACTAAAAGACAAGGTAGCCCTGGTCACCGGTACGGGGAGCCAGATTGGTTACGGGAAGGGGATAGCGCTGGCCCTGGCGCAAGAGGGGTGTGACATCATTTCCGCTGATATCGACCTTAAAGGCGCCAGGCAAACGGCGGCCGAGGTTGAGGCTTTAGGGCGTAAAGCCCTGGCAGTGAAGGTTGACGTAAGGAACCGAGATGTAGTGGACAATATGGTCAAGAAGGGGCTGGAGAAATTCGGCAAGATAGATATACTGATAAACAACGCCGGTGTCAGCAGCAAATGGAAGCTGTTTGCGGAGATGACCAAGGATGACTGGGACTATGATATCGGTGTGAATCTTTACGGGCAGATGAATGTTGCTCAAGCGGTACTGCCACATATGATATCACGTAAGTCCGGCCGGATTATCAATACTTCCGGGGGACAGGGTATACCCGGGATATCGTTGTACGGTGCTTCCAAGGGCGCTATAGTACAGTGGACCAGGGCGCTGGCGAAGGAAGTAGCCCCTCATGGCATTATCGTCTCCGTCTATTCTCCCGGCCTCGGAGCTACCGGCCTTACCTCATATGACCCTCGAGACATGGAAAGTTTAGCAAAGGCATCCCCCCTGGGAAGACTCTGTACACCCGCCGATGTGGGACCGCTGGTAGCGTTTTTGGCTTCGGAACTCAGTAACTATTTCGTGGGGTCTTTTGGCGGCGGCGGAGGCGGCTAAAATCATCACCACTTTTTGCCTTCGTTGACTTCGTCACCGATAATCCAAGCATTAAACAGCAGACCAGAAGCCGGGTCGTACTCTCTCTTAAATGCCCCGGGGTACTTGTCTCTCAATTCCGCCAGGTCAATCCTCTCTATTTCAACCAGGAAGCTGCCGCAAACCAGTTCGATGAACTGGTTTCTTCTAATCGTGTATTGGATGTAAGTGAAAAAGTTGATTAGCTAACGATTAGCTATTTAGGAAAAATTCACCCCCTACTTTGATAATTTAGCCTCAAAATAGGGGGTATTCTATGCTTTGGTAGCGCATACGGGATTCGAACCCGTGATCTCGTCCTTGAGAGGGACGCGTCCTGGGCCGCTAGACGAATGCGCCGTTACGTAAATCTGGCTGGGGAGGAAGGAGTCGAACCTTCGCTCACGGATCCAGAGTCCGCTGTCCTACCACTAGACGACTCCCCAATGACACGTAAATTATAGCATGAAGCTTTGTTAGAGACAATCGTTATCCGCCGATTTGACACCACAATGGCGACGGGCTATTGTTATTGTTTGAAAGGGGGATTTCCCCATGCCCGATATTGGTGACTTGCAGAAGATACTGGGGGTCACTTTTAACAGGCCGTCCCTGCTGGAACAGGCCCTGGTCCACAGTTCCTATATTAATGAGAATCCCACCTATACTTCCGGCCATAATGAAAGGCTCGAATTTTTCGGTGATGCTGTGCTGGACTTTATCGTTGCCGAGAAGCTATATCAGGAATTTCCCGACCTCAGTGAGGGCAAAATGACCAAGCTACGGGCATCGCTGGTACGCCGGGATACGCTGGCCCGTGTGTCCCGCGATATAAAGCTTGGCGATTATCTATATATGGGGAAGGGAGAAGAGTCCAGCGGAGGGCGGAACAAGACGCCTAACTTGGCGGGGGCTCTGGAAGCCATAATTGCCGCTGTTTATCTTGACCAGGGCATGGCCGCTGCCGGAAATATGGTTATCGGACTGCTCGTTGAAGAATGGAAAAAGATATCTCGCCAGAATATTTATGTTGATTATAAATCGAAGTTACAGGAACTGGTACAGTCCCGATTTCAGATGACGCCTGCCTATCGTCTGGTGTCCGAGGAAGGTCCGGACCATGATAAAAGTTTTATCATCGAGGTTATGGTCAATGCGAAGGTTCTCGGCAGCGGCACCGGCAAGAGCAAGAAGCTGGCCGAGACAGAAGCCGCCCGTCTGGCTTTGGAGCGTCTCGGTGCCGACTTTACGGAATAGACACTATTTGCTAAACTGCATTTAAGAGTACCTCAGGTACCTTAGCGAGGTGTTATTATGGGTCGTCGAGATTACAAGCAGAGAGAGCAAAAAAAAGCGAAAAAGGATGCCAAGAAGATTCCCCCGGTCACTATTGTAACGACACCGGTAGAGGTAGAGGTAATTAAAAAGGGGAAGAAGAAGCACGGGGAGGAGGAAGAGGAGGAATAGTCCTTCCGCAGAAGGACCGGGAGAGTCATGGAGTGGTGGTGAATGGGTGATATGGCGTCGCTTCAGGCGACGGTTCGCGGTCGAGTGCATGGCGTCTTCTTCCGGGCCTTTGTTGAAGAATGGGCTGCGGGACTGAATTTGACCGGTTACGTATGCAACCGGCCTGACGGCACCGTAGAGGTCAGGGCGGAGGGCGAAAGACAGCGACTGGAGAAACTGGTCGGTTATCTTAAGGTAGGGCCGCCGGCCGCCAGAATTGACGAGGTGATAACCGGCTGGTCAGAATATACGGGGAATTTCTCAGGCTTCCGTATCAGATAACAGTCCGGTCTATGCTGCTTTTACTTCCTGCAGTCCGTAGTACCCGTCTTTTTTAAGGATGCGGTACAGAGCCTCGGGTGAGGTGCGGTATATGTCCCCGCCGCGTAACTGGCTAAGCTCATGGCCGAGTTCTTCCAGGCTAATATCGCGGTTGCCGTTGCGCAGGAAAAGACGGAAGATACCCTCTAGAATGGGTAAGCGGTCATTGATGAAGTCGTTTTTCTTCGAGCAGCACTTATGAATGGTTAAAATAAGAGCTTCCGGCGATGGCTGTTTTCCCTTACCGCTTATTTTTTTGGTACATTCGGGGCACAGATAGTCCTTAATGAGAACTGAGAGAGAACGGTTGTTTTGCGGGAACCAGTCCAGGGAAATTGCCCAGCGCGTCTTTGCCAGCTCGGTAATCTTTTCTTCTTTGTCCATAGCGTCATTACCCATATTATGTATCGGACTAAGCCTGAAGCTCTACCTTGGCCGACCTTATCAGGTCGAGGTAACCGACTTTTAACCCCAGCTCGTCAGCGACTTCACGGTCAGCTTCATAAGGCTCTCCGATAAATACCTTATCGTATTCCTCGACTTCGCCTTCGCTCGGGTCCTGTCTGACAGCGAATTTCTGTCTGGCTTCGACGATACCCAGGTCGAAGGGGAGAGTGAAATAGAGGTCGGCCAGTACCTTGTCTATTCCCAGGCTGTAGAGGTTCTCCCAGCCCAGTGAAGTATCCCCGTGATACTTGCTGCTCGGAAGCAGCGAAAGCAGGTTCATAATGGAAAAACTGCCCGTGCCGTTATATGTCTTCAGCGGCGCTACGGTTATCAGGTAGTCGCTGGATAGTATGACATTGGGCACCCAGAACGTCGGTATGGCGAACGGTTTGGGCAGCGGATTGTCCACTTCAACGAAGATGCAGTCCTTGACATCCAGCGTGAGTACGCGCGGGAAATTATAACCGAGCGCCTGATATATCGGCCGGGTGGGTACGCCGCCGGGGGTGCCCTCCAGTAAAAGGATATCGGCGTCGCTCACCCGCCGGATACTGGAGATGATGGCGGCCAGCATATCGGAACTGGTAGTAACCGGGTAGGGCAGCGGATAGGAGGCGTTGGGTTTAATCAGGACGCGCCTGGCCCTGGCTACTACGGACGGCACCTTAAAGACAAAATCAGAGGCTTCGAATATCAATGCTTCCTCCTCAGGGAAATATGCAGGCTTTTAACTTCGCCATTGTCTTGAGGATTGGGTATCATGGCAACCAGTGTACGCGTCAACAGGTCTTTAAGTGACGGGCTGATGGGGGTAGGGGCGCCGTTAATTACCAGTTCCAGGTCGTTTTCCCCGTTCCGGGTTATTATCGTTTTTTCAATGATGTCGGCTATTCCAGCGATATCATCTCGCGAGAGCTGCGGAACACCTATATCCAGCGGCTCATCCGTGACGACCGCCAGTAAATTCTTCGGGTCGGTCAGTAATTCCTTACCCTGTTCCCTGCGGTGGACCTCGATTTTAGGGTAGTTACTGCCCTTGAATCCTTCGGTCAGGATGATATCGTAGTCCCAGAGGACAAAGCTGGATATTTCCCGGGGGTCGAAGTAGTTATCGATACGCCGGTAGATAGCCAGATGGTCCAGAGAATTAATGGCTGATATCTCGCTGCCGGCCCTGGTAAAGCGCCAGGTGTCCTTGTCAGCGGTGTCAATGTCGTCCTTGTGGTGCGAATGTTTAACAATGGCTACTTTATAGCCGCGCTGTTTGAGCTCAACGATGAGTTTTTCCAGCAGAGTTGTCTTACCGGCACTCGATTTGCCAACGATAGATATAATTGACCGCATATTATTTTCTGATTATCCTGTCCCGTTAAATATTTACTTCTTCATTCCAGTCCAGCATCAATGCCTGGACGGTTTCGCCTTTATTTACCTTATTCCTCTCTTCGGGGATAAGCACCAGTCCGTTCGCCAGGCTCATGGAGGTAAGGATTCCCGAGCCCTGTGGGCCGGTCAGTCTGGCGTAGTAGTGGCCATCTCGTTTTTCTATGATTGCCCGGTCATAGATGCGGCGTCCGGCGTCGTTCTTGACGCTATCTTCCATGATTACTTCAACGGTGGGCTTGGTTAAGTTCTTTTTCCCCATCATCTTCAGTAACGCCGGGCGGACGAATATCTCGAAGCTTACCATGCAGCTGGCGGCATTGCCGGGTAAGCCCAGATGGGGTATACTCTTTGGTTTGCCGTTTTTATCTTTGCCTTTTATCTTGCCGAATGCCAACGGCTTCCCCGGCTTGACGCGGACCTTCCAGAAGACCATTTCCCCGTCTCTGGCCAGGATATCCTTCACCATATCATAATCACCCATGGAAACGCCGCCGGTGGTCAGCAGCATATCGGCATCCTGCGCTTGTTTTAGCTTGCTGACCAGTTCTGCTTGGTCATCACGGGCTATCCCCAGTAGTTTAGGGATACCGCCGTAGCGCTTGACTAGGCTGGCGATGCTGTAGGCGTTGCTGTCATATATCTTGCCCTCGGGGAGGGATTGACTGACCTTTACCAGCTCGTTCCCGGTAGATAGCACCGCCACTATAGGGCGGCGGATGACCCTGACCCGGCTGTACCCGATAGAAGCCATCAAGCCGATTTCAGCCGACCTGACGACGGTGCCTTTCTTCAACGCGATGGTGCCGCGGGCGATATCTTCTCCCGCTCTTCTAATGTTCAGGCCGGATCTGGCTTCGGATAAAATGCCTACCCGGGTAATCTTCTCAGCGGCGGTATTTTTATTTTTTTGTTCGTCGGTATCTTCAAACTGCACGACGCTATCGGCTCCCCGTGGAATGGGCGCTCCGGTCATGATACGTACCGCCGTGCCCGGCACGACCTCCTGTCTGGAAATGGAGCCTGCCAGTACGATATCAATGACACGCAGGAATCTGGGCGTTTTTTCCGTGGCACCTTTAGTATCCTGCGACTGCACGGCATAACCGTCCATGGCGGAATTATCCAGCGGCGGCACGTTGATATCGGATTTAATATCCTCGGCAAGGACCTGCCCCAGCGATTCGAGGATGGGGACAGATTCCGCCTCAAGGACGTTTACCTCATTGAGAATCTTTTGAAGTGCCTCTTCGACGCTCAGCATTATTCGTTAGCTCCTCCGGCAATCTTTTTCGCCAAATTCAGGTCTTCTCTGGTATTGATGTTGAAGAAACTCATGTGACGCGGGTCGAACCTGTCGACCTCCTCAGCTTCAACATACCTTACTTTCACGTATTTAAAAAGCTCGATAATAACCTTTTTGCCCTGTTCGAGTATCGATTTGATGGGGGCAATGCAGTTTTTGGAATATATAGCATGCAGCGGTTCGTACATATTATTGATTCGCGGCAGAATGAAGTCGAAACCATCCGAAACTTTTATCATATAGCGCAGTAATGGCTCGTTTAAAAAAGGCATATCCGCAGCAACGACAAGATTATACAATGAGTCCGATTTTATTAATCCGGTATAAATACCACCCAGAGAACCTTGCCCGGGGAAAATATCGGAGGCTGTTTTGATTTTTGGGTGGTTTGCCAACTGTGCGAAGCTTCTCTCTTTCGCCGTAACAATAATAATCTCTTTACTGAGTGAATCTACCTGGGATATTACCTGTTCGAGTAGGCTTGTGTTGCCAATTTTTTCTAAAATCTTGTCATGCCCGAAACGTATACTTTTGCCACCAGCCAGGATAATACAGCTTATATCCAACTTATCTGCCTGTTTTTTATGCGACTTTACCCCCTATATATAATTCTACCATAGATAGTCAATAGTAGATAGAGTTTTAGTTGAGAAAATTAATTCTTAAAACGGATGAATCTCACGGTTTACGGAGATATTTGATGGTCGGGTACTCCCAATCGGTGTTATCAATGACCATATCAGCCACCTGGCGGGGAGGATATTCTTCCAGATACCTTGCCTGGGCCGGCAGGTATTTACTCTCGTATTTGTTGATAATGTCTTCAGAGTCTCGGATATTGGCCCGTTTTCTACATTCCTCGAACGGGATATCGAGGAAAATTTTGTAATCAATATAGGGGGAAAGCTCTTTCCGGAACAGGAAGACCCCCTCGAAAATTACTATCGTGTTTTGATAGAAGGAATACTCTCTCTCAATGTCGTATTTATCAGTATGCCAGTCAAGCACGGTTAACCTGGTGGAAAAGCTGCTTTTTTTACGAAGGGGTGCCAGCAGTTTTTCAATAACGAGACTAATGTTAAAGCTTTTATTGTAATAGTTTTCAACCTGGTTTTCCCCGGCATATCTGGTTTCTCTTGGATTATGAAAGTCATCAAGGTGGATTGCCTGTGTTTCGTAATTCTGGGAAATCAGGAATTTTTCCAGAGCTTCGGCGAATTTTGTTTTTCCAGAGCCGTCAATCCCGTTTATCCCGATGACGAAGGCTTTGTCTTTTTGTTTTTTCCTTTTTATATCGTTCAGGACTCTCTCGAATACCGGCAGTCTCCTGTCGAAGATAGACAAAAGGTCATCGAATTTATTGATGGTCAGGTCGGCTTCCTCCGGTTCCTGACCGCCGTAGCCGAAAAGGACACCGATAGACAGGGAATCAGTGTCCCGGGCAGCCTCGATATCATGGCATCTGTCACCGACCACGGCAGCGGTCAGGCCGCCGAAACTCTCCCTGATTTTCCTCACCAGTTCAATCTTGGTCAGATTATTTTCCTGGATACATTCGATGTAATCGAAATACTCTCTAATCTCCAGGGTTGACATAACTATATCCAGATAACGCGTGGATGCGTTGGTATACTGAGCTAACTTGTACCCTCTTTTTGTGAGCGTCTTCAGGGTTTCCTTGACGCCCGGATAAGGTTGTGCCATCTCGCGGAAAGAGTCCTCATATTCTTCGCGTACTTTTTCCCTGACCTCTGAAACTGATAAATGACTATAATGTGGTGTGATGAACTCATAGAGTCCGCCCGTGGTAGATGCTGCCGATACCCCGAAGAATCTATTTATTTCCCCCACACTGAAAGTGACCGGCCAGCCCAGCTTGGTAAAAGCTCTCTTTATCGACTCGTAGACGACGGGCAGAGAGGGGATAATCGTCCCGTCCATGTCGAAGATAATGAGGTTTACATCATTAGGGTTTATCATAAGCGGTTAGCTCTTACACAGATATATTGCAGGATATGCGTATGCGGCCCCTCGCCGTGGTCTTCCGGGTCTTCGATTATACCCGTTTCCATAATTTCCATGCTCTTAAAGTGTTCTCGCAGGTCGTCATCGGTGAAGTAATGCGCCGGCCGGCCCGGTTTGCTTTCAAAGGTATTTTTCTCGACCTCTCTGCCTTTTCCATAGCTCTCTTCTTTCTCGGAAAAGACGGTGAAAAACATCAGGCCGTTGTTCTTTACCCTGTCAACGCATTGACGTATAAAGAGTTTTCTTTCATCCTCGCGGAAAAGATGTAAAACATTAAAACAATAAATAACATCGTATATATCAGCATTGAAAGACATATCCAGTACCGAAGCATTGTAGAATCGTGAAAGTGGGTCGAATTCTCTTGCCATTTTACAGGCAACCGATGATATTTCAATTCCGGTTACATTAAATCCGGATGTCGAAAAAAGCTTGGTATTTCTCCCGTAACCCGAGCCTGGAACCAGTATTTTATTTACATGGTTCCTGCGGAAGAGCTCCAGGGCATGTCCGGCGGTGCGGCTGGGCAAATCACCCCATATTTTACCCTCGGACCGGTATCTTTTATCCCAGTATTCATTCATAGAGATTGTATAATGATGTCACGCCAATTCAATCGTCATCCAGCCCCCCTTTTTCCCCGCCGCTGGATTCCAGCCTTCGCTGGAATGACAATGGACTATTGTCAATTATCTTCATTTATATATGATGGTTTTCGGAGGGCGAGGCTATAAGGCCTGTTTCAGCACCATAATCTGGGCGCTGGTGGGCAGCTTGCCTGCCTTGAGTTCGATTTCACTGCCGTTCACCCGGGTCACGTTGCTTTTGCCCTTGAGGAATTCATCCGCGCTGGCGATGGGGAAGTTGATTTTATCGGTCTTGTAGTGCATGGGTATGATAACTTTGGGCTTTAGCTGGTCGCAGACTTTAGCAGCAGTTTTGGCATCGATGGTAAAGAAACCGCCCACCGGAATCATCAGCACGTCCACCTTGCCGATTGCCTTCACCTGTTCGGCGGTGAGTACGTGACCGAGGTCGCCGGCATGGCAGATATTAATACCATCTACCTCGAAACAGAAAACGGTGTTTTTGCCCCGCTGGCTTCCCCCTTTATTATCGTGGGCGGCGGGGACGGCCTTGATTTTTATACCTTTAACCTCGCTCGTTCCCCTGACCACCTTTGGATTGCCTTGCACCGCAGCTATATTGTTGTGGTCGCCGTGTTCATGGCTCACGGTTAAGATATCCGCCGTTTCTTTTATCACGCCGTGCTTTAAGGCGTCCGAGGTCTCATAAGGGTCGGTAACGATTCTGGTGCCGGCATCCGAGGTGATTAAGAAGGCGGCATGGGCCAGGTATTTAATCTTCATTTAAGCCCTCCTTATCTTACTTTCTGAAGTATTGTCAATAGTTCATTATCATCCTGAGTCCCGATGAAATCGGGGCGAAGGATCTCTGTGTAGAGGCATTCTTTGTTTCATACCCCTGACCCCGAGATTCTTCAGTCGCCCCGACAGGTCGGGACTCCCTCAGAATGACATTTACAATTAGTACCTTATTTTTTTACCATCGTCAGGACCAGGTTCACCAGCGTTCTTACCGGCACGCCGGTAGCCCCTTTGACCAGGTAGCCCTTTTCCTTGTCGATTTCATAGGTACCGGCGATATCCAGGTGGACCCAGGGAATCTTATCGATAAACTCCTCCAGGAATTTAGCGCCGGTAATAGCACCTCCCCATCTATTGCCAATGTTCTTGATATCGGCGACATCGCTTTTCAACTGCTCCTTATATTCATCGTACATCGGTAACTGCCACATGAGCTCTCCGGTCTCATTGCCGGCGGCGATTATCTTATCGGCAAGCTCCTGGTTATTGGTGAAGGCACCACTGCAAACACTGCCCAGGGCGACATGGCAAGCGCCAGTGAGGGTCGCCACGTCAACGATGGCTTTAGGGCCGAGCTTTTTAGCGTAGCTCAGGGCATCGGACAGAATCAGGCGTCCCTCGGCATCCGTATTAATGACCTCGATAGTCTTACCGTTCAGGGCGGTAATAATATCGCCCGGTTTTATCGCCGTACCGCTGGGCATGTTTTCCGTGGCCGGGACGAGGGCGGTAACGTTTATCTTCGGTTTGAGCTGGGCTAATGCCATGAGGGTAGCCATGACCGAAGCGCCCCCCGCCATATCCCCTTTCATGTCTTCCATGTTGTCCGATGGCTTGATATCAATGCCGCCGGAATCGAAAGTGATACCTTTACCTACCAGGGCTATATCGATGTCATCGGAATCGCTGCCTTTATAGCTGAGTATAATGAACCGGGGCGGCTGCTGGCTACCCTGGGAGACGCCGAGCAAGCCCCCCATACCCAGCTCTTTTATCTTCTCTTTCTCGAATACTTCCACTTTAAGTCCATAATTCTTAGCCAGCTGACGGGCGGCCTCGGCCATATTACCAGGTGTCATGAAATTGGCCGGCTCATTGACCATGTCCCGGGCCCAGTTGGCGGCCTCAGCAAGAATCTTTCCTCTTTCAATGGCCTTTTCTATCTGCCTTTTTTCCTTACCGACTATTTTGAACTCTTTAATCTCGCCGAAGTTATTCTCTTTCTTCGTGATGTGCCGCCGGAAGGCATAAAGTCCGAGCAGCGCTCCCTCGGTCACCGCCTGGACGGCGTCATCGTTTTTTATCCCGTTACTCCCGGCTCCTTGCACGATAGTAGCTATACTGGTCACGCCTTTTCCCCGCAGGTAGCGGCAGGTCTCGGCTATGGCGCCGCGCACCTTGTTAGCGGTAAGTTCCTTTTTCTTGCCCAGGCCGGTAACCACGACACGACTCGCCGGCAGCCTGCCCATACTGTGAAGGAGGGTAATTTCGTTGAGCTTGCCTTTAATATCGCCCTGTTTAATCAACTCTGATATAGCGCCATCCAGGGCTTTATCAACGGCGGCGGTGTCTCCTTCGGGGCGTTTCACCCCTTCGAAATGATTCACCACTATAGCCCCGGCTTTAATTTTCGTAATGTCGCCGGTCACGGCTTTAATTTCCATTATTAGTCTCCTTTCATCGGTTGATTTCTCTCACAATTTTGTCCAGGGCAGGTGTGATATCCCTGGAAGTGTCCACGGTAAAGTGGTTGCGGTTGATTTTTTGTACCGTAGTCTGCATCTTCTGGTAAACCGTCCAGTCGGCGTCCGAATTGTCTTCTTTATTCTGTGTTACTGTCCTGGACTTGAGTCGCTTTTGCACCAGTTCCGGCGGCGCCTCGACGCGCACAAGGACTAATCTGGCACTAAGGCGTTCGGCGATATTATAGATACGCTCGCGGTGCCGTTCCGAAAGGTTGGTGGAATCCAGAATGACGGGCACCCCTTTTTTGAGCAGTTCTTCAATCAGGTAGTAAATGGTGCGGAAAAGGTAGGCGCTCTCGGGTGCCGAATACGCCGGCACGGAGAAGAGTTGTTTACGCAGGGCATCGCTTTCCAGGATGAGGAAGGGCAAGCGCTCTGCCAGGCGGCGGCAGAAGTAAGATTTCCCGGTCCCGGGCAGGCCGCTGACGACAATAATGGCTGGCTGTGCTTCCGCCTGGGGGAGCGGGCCAAAGCTTCCCGCCAGCCGCCGGGCATCGGCGATAACCTGGGAACCTTCCATACACTTTGATTATAGATTGTTTTAGCCTGTTTGGCTAGGCGGTGGGGTTTATTCTGGTGTTTGGTGCGCTTTAACCCATGGAGGATTGCTTCATCCGCGCTATCCTGCACTATGATGTTATATCATCACCGTAGAAAGCCACGCCGACTAATCCCGGCCCGGTATGAACCCCCATCACCGGGGTGAACTCGGTGACGTATATCTCACGGCACTGGAACTGGGATGAAATACGGTCTTTCAGGGTTATCGCCTCTCCTATAGCATCGGCATGCATGACGGCTACATGCAGCGGTTGCCCTTTGATAACTGCCGCTTCCATCAACTTAAGCATATGGTTAAGGGCGCTTTTCATCGTCCTGGGGAGGGCTACGGTGTGAGCATTGCTGTGGTTGAGGGTGAAGATAGGCTTGATGCTGAGAATGGAATTGACCAGGGCGGCGGCCTGCGGGACACGGCCACTTCTGACCAGGTATTGCAGCGTATCCAGGGTGGCGAATAGGTTCACCCTTGACATAACGCTCCTGGCGATTTCCTTCACCTCGGCGAGGGGTTTATCCAGGGAGGCCGCCCGGGCAGCCGCCAGAGCCACAAGTCCCTGACCCGGGCCAGCCGTGGTGCCTTCCAGTACCTCGATGGCCACATCATGGAGAGTATTTTTTGCTTTTTCCATAGCCACCTGCGCTGAATCGAACATGGCACTGAATTTGGATGGTTCGGTGAGGCAGAGGATACCCTGCGCTTTCCGGCTGGCGTTGCGGTAAGCTTCGAGGTAGAGTTCCGGCGAGGAACTGGATGTGGTAGGTAAACTCTTAGCCTTGCGCAGCATATTATAGAATGCGGTGGGGGTAATATCTATCCCGTCCCGGTATGTCTTTTTTTCAATAATTAGCTGTACCGAGACTACTTCAATCTCATACCTGTTTACCTGTTCCTGGGGAACACAGGCGGTGGTATCGGTAACGATAGCTACTTTCTTCATAAGACTGTTTCTATCCGTTTTTCTTCGTTTGCCAGAAATTATATTTCTTGTCCACGATAAAGTTCTTTTTCTCGCCGGCTCTGGCGAGCTCTCCTTTAAGACCGATGAGGGTGTAGACAGCCAGGAAGATGATAAGACCCAGGGGGTAGTAAATATATTCCATCGGTTTGTGAAAGAGCCAGGCAATCAGCGGTATGCAGGCCAGTCCAATCATGCCGAGTCTGATATTGCTGGTGGGTATGACGACCAGTATCGCGATACCGAGGCCGATGGCAAACTGGACGGGTATGAAAGCCAGAAGGACGCCCATGATGGTTGCTGCCCCTTTACCTCCCCGGAATTTCAGAAATACTGGCCAGTTGTGCCCCGCCACGGCGGCGAACCCTGCGATACATATCCAGAGGAGGTCCAGTCCCAGCCACCGGGCAACATATATCGTCAGGACGCCTTTGCCCACGTCGGCGGCGAGAGCGATAATACCGAACGCAGGCCCCACCTCCCGCCAGACTGCCAGGGCACCGACATTGCCGCTGCCCTTCTGACGGATGTCCATCCCCTTTTTAAGACGGGCGATGATATAGGCAAAGGGGATGGCACCCAGCAGATAACCGATAACTATGGCGGCGATAATTCTATAGACCAATTACCTATCCTCCTTGTCTTCCGGATAGAAAGCGATGCCTACTGTCCCGGTACCGCAGGCATAGCCCATGACGGGACTGAACTCGGAAAGCCATAGCTCGACACAGTTGAATTCGGACGCGATACGCTCTTTAAGTTTTTCGGCTTCATCCAGGGCGTAGGCGTGAGTCACCGCAACGTGTACCGGACGATTATCAACCTTACCTCTCATCATCTGGAGCATGCGTTCGATGCCATTTTTACGACTGCGAGCCATGCCGGCAAAATGTACGGCTCCGGAGACGGTGAGAATCGGCTTGATATTGAGCACCGAGCCCAGCCGGGAGGCTATTTTTGGTATACGTCCGGAGCGGTAAACATGGCGTATCGTATCCAGGAAAACGATGGCGCTGACCTTATCCTTGATTGCCTCGGCAATGCGGATAACCTCTGCCATGTCTTTCCCTTCGGAGGCTGCCCGGGCGGCGGCCAGGGCAACCATCCCCTCGGAAGGGGTGGCTGAGTTTGAGTCTATTACCTCGATAGCGGTTTGGGGTAATTCGGTTCTGGCCAGTTCTCTGGCATCGCGGGCGGCATTATACAGCGTGCTGAGTTGTGTCGAAAGTGTGATACAGAGGATACCGGCGGCTCTCTGGCTGGCCTTGCGAAAGACCTGGAGACAGTCCTCGGGTGAAGCCGACGATGTATTGAAGGAATCGGGGTCATCCAGGAACATTTTATACGCTTCGGACGGCGTTATATCTACCCAGTCCCGGTAGATTTTACCGCCGGAGAAAAAATTTATCGGGATTATTTCGATTTCGTATTGCTCCACCAGTTCCCGATTCAGGCAGGCGACACTGTCCGTAACGATGGCTACTTTTTTCGTTGGTACACCTCCTGAGAGATGTCGTTTATGCCGTTCCTCTAAAGCTGGTGCCGGGCGTATCCCTGTGTCTCCAGGATATTTTCCGTCCGCTTCTCAGGTAGCGTTCCAGCAGGGGAGGGACGAGGAGCACCCCCCACATCACCAGAATCAGCCCAAAAAAAGTAAGAATATTGAGGTGTTCGGCCGTATAATACACTACCAGACTCAGTGTCATCAGCCCCGATGTGGCTAACAGGCTGACTCTTAGCCAGCGTTGTCGCAAACGGATAAAAGCCGCTATGGTCAGTGCCAGCGCAATGAAACTCAGCCCTATCCACGGGGCGAAATAATAGACGCGCTGGAGGCTGTATTCGGTGATTTTCCCTGATGGAGAGACCGCCAGGAACCATCCGGTGATAATCGGTAGCGGCAACAGCATCAGGGAGCTAAAAAGCCAGTCCCTTCTGGTGGTTTGTATTATGATGCGGAAGAGCCACCAGAGAGCCAGGGGGAAGTAAACGGGTAGTAACAGCAGCGACCAGCCCTTGGGAATGTAGAGAAGCAGGAGGCCGACAGTCAGTACCGGTATTAGGGAGTATCCCAGCCATGAGAAAATCCAGGTAGGTTTACCGTGGCTCCAGCCGTAAATTGTCGTGGCAAGAATGAGCACCAGTACTAACCATAACCAGCCGGGATATTGCCACCAGTTAAGGATAAAAAGTAACCCGAAAAGGAGGTGAGGCATTGAGGCCAGCAATACCTGTTTCCAGCTACCCTGGCTGTAAGCTTCGTATATCTGCCGGGCGACTAATTTGGTACTGCCCATCTGTCCCAGGCAGGTTCTGACGGCCTCTTCTTTAGTGAGGCCGGACTCCGTAAGTTCCTGGAGTTTATCCTGGATGTGCGCCTCAAGTTCACTCATGACTCCGCTTTCATCGGAGTTTTCGAGCTTGGCACTAGACCTGATACTCTCCAGATATTGAGCTAATTCTGATGTCATAACCTGAACCTTTTTATATACTTGCCCGCTCCGTTTGGAGAATCAAACTCACAGCCGTGAAAAAGTCCAGCCACTGGGTTTTTTCCAGGACTAGTTTGGCCTGTCCCTTGGCAGTGATATGATAGTATCGCCGCTGCCGTCCGTTAGACAGCATTTGCCACTTTCCAGTAATCAAGCCCGACTTTTCCAGGCGGTGGAGGGCCGGGTAAAGGGTTCCCTCTTTAAATTTGAAGTAACCCTGGCTCCTTGTTTCGAGCTCTTTAACGACCTGGTAGCCGTACATCGGCTGTTGCTCCAGCAAACAAAGCAGCAAAGAGTTAGAACTGCTTTTAAACAAGTCACGTCTCGGTTCCATGAAAATCACCTCGTTTGCAGTATTTTACTTAGATTTTCTATGTATGTCAATGTTATCAAAGATTTATTGCCTTTGCAAGGGGTGACAGGATTTTTTTTAATTTTTGCCAGGGCAGCAGTCTATGAAGTTTTTTCGACAGCTTGGCAAAGGTGGTAACGTGTTTTTATATTACTTGCCTGAGTTGTCTTCGGGAGAGATGGGCAACTTGAGGCGAGCCTGACAAAATGCTATAGTACAGGAGAATGTCTGCGGGGGAGTGCCGGAATTGGCAGACGGGCTGGACTTAGGATCCAGTGCAGCAATGCGTGGGGGTTCGAGTCCCCCCTTCCCCACTAGCTACTTGCAAAAAAATAGCGTAATTTAGCTATTTAAGAACTTCACATTGTTGGAAATACTGGGGTGGCTTGGAAGATAAACAGCTTTTAAATATTGGGATAAAACAAAGTCAGCCCAAAAAAGCGGATATATTATTACTTAATAGAAACCACACTCCAACCCTGCGTTTCGGGATGTTTGCACGCAATGTGATATGATAATGTGTAGCAAGCAGTTCTCGCAGCACAATACGTCAAAATAAGATTGCCGAAAAAAGGCTGTTCAAATAATAATTTATTCTTCCAGCAGTGCCGGATTTTCTTAAAGATTCATTATTATCCTTTTCTTCCGCTTTATCAGGTCATATCTAGCTCGTTTTTTAAGGTAGCTTTACCACTTTTTCGTCCGGTTCTTACCATTTAAACGGCAGCCAGTGATTCCAGGTAATAGTTATCCGGCTTCCTCCAGAGTAATTTCACCATCCGTTTGATATTACAGACCGTGGTCGCTAGCAAGGTATGGATACTCGCCCGGTCTAACCCCCGGTAACGACACCTCCTCAAGCCGCAA
>Ga0315282_10001596_pt1 | contig 42471 bp, 37 predicted proteins | sample YL17G07_20_MG_FD_203693 | JGI IMG/M metagenome (GOLD analysis project Ga0315282, IMG submission 203693) | Sediment microbial communities from Yellowstone Lake, YNP, Wyoming, USA - YL17G07_20 | ecosystem: Environmental > Aquatic > Freshwater > Lake > Sediment | place: USA: Wyoming | collected... | reverse complement strand
TGCCCATGGGATCGACTGCGAGAACGATGGGGGCAATGAACAGGATTGCCGCCCGCAAGACATGCTTGCGAGCGGCGCCTTCATGGGATCTCCTGCCGGACCCACACCAGCGAAGCAGACGGAAGAAGCATCGACGGATCGTTTCGCCCATCATTGCGACAACTCCTGCGCCAGCAGGCCAAGCAAGGCAGCGCGTCGCGGCACGTCGGAGACCAGGATGTGCTCGTGTACGGCATGCGCGCCGCCACCCTCGACTCCGAGGCCGTCGAGGGTGGGAATCCCCAGCGCCGCGGTAAATGAACCGTCGCTCCCGCCCCCTGTTTCTCCTTCACCGAGTTCCATGCCGATGGATGCAGCGATGGCTCTTGCCCTCTCGTACAGCCCCAATACCCCAGGCGTACGCTCCAGAGGAGGACGGTTAATGCCCCCTTCGAGTTCGATGCTACATCGGGCATCCACTGGGCGCAGACGCTTTATGCGCCTTTCCAGGCGCCGGCCATCCCGGAGGGTCGAAAATCGAAAATCCACTTCAGCCTCTGCGTGATCGGGCACGACATTGACTGCCGATCCACCCCGTGCCGTCCCAACACTCACGCTAACCCTGCGCTCGTAATCTGTCATCTTCTGGAGCTTGATCACCTGCCGGCTCAACTCCAGGATGGCGTTCGCTCCTTTCTCGAGGTCCACTCCCGCGTGCGCCGCCACTCCCTCGACGCGCAGATGAAACCGTCCTACGCCTTTGCGGAAGGTCTTGGCCTTCCCGCCTGGAAGCGGCGGCTCCACGACCAGCACCGCCCGACAAGCTTTGGCGATCGGCGTCAGCAGCGGCAGGCCGCCTGCTGACCCGATCTCCTCATCCGGCGTGAAAAAGAACAGCACATCCCCGTTCGAGCGCAGGTGCTGCTCATGGAGAGCGCGGCAAACAAGCAGGCACAGCAGAATCCCACTCTTCATATCGAAGATGCCCGGCCCGTAAGCCTTGCCGTCCTTTATCACGAACGGGCGCACTGCGACTGTTCCGGGAGGCCACACCGTATCAAGATGGCCGAGAAAGAGCACAGGTTGGGCTGAGCCTGTGCCCTTACAAACCGCCTTGAGCGCGTTGCCGCAGCCGGTCAACGGAAGGACCTCGGCCCGGGCGCCGCGGGCCTCAAATTCTCGTGCCAGAAACTCCGCTAATCCGTCAACCCCTCGCTTGTCTGAAGAACAGGACTCAATTTCGACCAGCCGCTTCAAGAGGCCAAGAGCGCCGTCGAGATTCGCGCTGAATTGGCGCAGCAGATCCGATGGCGCCATCATGGATGCACCTGTTCCGGAAAGTCCCCGCTGCAGATATATTCGGCCGGCCCGGTAAGGAATATCTCGCTGGGCGGCTGCCACTCGACCAGCATACTCCCTAGTTCCACTTCCACCGTGACCGGGCTTTCAACGCGCCCATTCAGGATTGCGGCGACGACTGATGCCGCGCTGCCGGTCCCGGATGCAAGCGTCGGTCCAACGCCGCGCTCCCAGAATCGCGCCCGAATGCGGTGGCGGTCGATGACCTCGATGAACTCGACGTTCGTACGATTTGGGAAGCAGCTGTGCCGCTCAAGCATCGGCCCAAGCATCTCCAAGGGAGCTTGGTACACGTTGGGCCAGAACGTTGAACAATGCGGATTCCCCATCGAGCTGATCGTGACCCGCACGGATTCAGATCCGACAGTAAGAGGAAAGTCTACGAGCGCAGCCGGGCCCGTGCCCAGGCGCACGGGAATTCTAGCCGGCTCGGTCACAGGCTGTCCCAATGAACTCACAAAAATGTAGGTCCCGTCTTTCCGGCCCTGGAGAGTAAACCGCTTCACGCCGCAAACTGTCCGGATCCTGATGGTCTGGGCGGGCAATTCACCAGAATGAACCAGATACGCGGCCAAGCATCGCGTGCCGTTGCCCGACATTTCAGCGCGGCTGCCGTCGGCATTGAAAATCAACGCTGAAACGTCCGCCTCAGCGTCGCCAACGGCCGGCTGGAAGAAAACGGCGCCATCAGCTCCGATTCCGGTGCGGCGGTGGCACGCCCTGATAACGAGCGGGCTGAGAGATCGTCCGGCGACGGCCTCTGCCCTGGCGACCAGAAAATCATTACCGAGTCCGTGCAGCTTCGAGAACTTCATGGTTGAACGACGCTGGTTGTGCGTTTTCCTAAGCACTCAGCCGCTTTTTCAAAGTTTCGATGACCGACACCGGAGTCGGATCCACCGAATTAAGGCAGGCCAGATAGAGGCTGACGAAGTCGCCCAGGTAGATGACAGAGAATATCCTCGCGAGGAGCGACTCCCCTTCGCTCCACACCTCGTGCACGACGCTGGTTTTGCGCGACACGATCTCCTTGGTGAAATCGAAGCGGCGCTGCATTTGAGAATGGTCGCCTGGATCCCGAAGAAACACCACCCCGATCTGCTGCAGGGTCTGCCCGGGCAGTTGCCAGCCCACGAGTTCGTTGTGGTTCATTTCAGGCAGAAGATGGTGGAAGGCCAGATTCTTGGCATTCTCTTCCATTTGTCCCCGCCACCTTATGGCCGCCGCATCCAGGCTGGCATTGGAAGCGTAAACCGCAACGAGCCGGCCACGCAGGGAACGGGCGATCATCTTGGCCCGGTTGTTGCTCTCAGGAACCTCTATCCCGTATCGCGCTGCAAGCCGGACCAACAACTCCACCGTCTCGCGCAGCGGCGCCGTCATGTCCGGCACCAGCCCCAACACTGACAGGGCGCCAAGCAGCATGACAGCCGAATGCCCAAGGGCGGCCCGCGGAGGCAGTCCCCCTGGCAGCTGAATGACCGGATGCCCATGGGATTGCGCCAGGGAGGCCAGCTTTCCACCCGATGTCAGGCATACGATCGACGCACCCGCCGCTCGTGCCTGCTCGTAAGCGCAGATGGTCTCTTCCGTGTTTCCGGAATAGCTGCTCGCAAACACAAGCGTGGATGAGTTGATGAATCCCGGAAGACGGTAGTCACGGCACACAAGCAGAGGCACGCTCAGCAAGGCCGCCGTCGCCGCCCGGATTACATCGCCGGCGATGGCCGATCCGCCCATTCCGCACACGACCACATTCCCGATGCGCGAAGGCACCGTCAGGGAGAGGGTTCGGGCTACCCGCATCGCGCCCTCCACCTGCTCAGGAAGAGACTGCACCAGGTGCCTCATGGAACCTGGATCCATCGTCACCCAACGATCCGGCTGATCGAGAATTGACAGATGCTACCTCCCTCTTGGCGAGCGCATCAGATTGAGACACTCGTCTCGAAACGAAATCATGTCAAACGGCTTGGCGAAGAAGAGATCTGCGCCCGCAGCCAAAATGCGGCCACGAACGTTGGGATCGTGATCACCGCTGATCGCGACGATTCTGAGGTTTTTGGTCACTGGGCTGGACTTCAGCTTCTGGCAGACCTCGATGCCATCCATTCCGGGCATCATGATGTCCAGAACCACAAGATCCGGTTTGCGTTCACCGATGATCAGGAGCGCATCGACGCCACTCTGCGCTCCCGCGACTTCTATATCCTCTTCCCCGGATTGCATGACGGAGGTCAGGAGCTCGATGACGTCTTTCTCATCATCCACGATCAGGACAAAAGGGGGCGGCTCCTCCAGCTCTGCGGGGATGGGCATGCCAAACTCTTTCATGAAGCGAATCAGATCCTCCCGACGCACCCTCCTGTGCCCGCCCGGCGTCGCATGGGCCTTCAGCTTCTTTTCCTTGACCCAGTTTTGCACGGTTGTGGGATTGACCTCACAAATCTGGCTGATCTCAAAGGTCGTCAGATAGGATCTTCGAGGCATAATCTGGCTATCTCATTAATAATTGCGGACTTCACATTATCCTGGAGCGCTTGCCTCCGTCAAGCGCACCGCCGAAAAAGATCACAGCAGAGGGCCTGAAAGCCATAAGGATAAGCGAAAAAGGCGAGAAAAACGAGTTCAGAATCCAATAAACAGTACTGTCTGCTCTCCACCCCAAGTCCCGTCGGCTCCCCAATACCACACGACGGCTCAGCGGAAGCGAGCTACGATCAGCGTCATATCGTCATCGCGCTCTTCTTCAAAGGCCCAGCCAAGAACCTCGTCTACGATGGCCTTCTGCAACTGTTCGGCCGTGAGGTCCCGCTTTTGCTGCACCAGGTTGATCAGGCGCTGCTCACCAAACTCCTCTCCATACTCGTTCACGGACTCGACAATACCGTCCGTATAAGCAAGGAAAAGGTCGCCGTGCCCCAATCGGATGGTCTCCTGCTCGAACTCCGCATCAGGAAAGATCCCGACTACCGTGCCGCCCCTGACCAGGCGCTGATACCCGTTCTCAGTAAAGTACAGCGGCGGATTGTGTCCCGCGTTGCAGTAAGTCAGCTTGGCCTGCGAGTCGTCGTATACCGCGTAGAAAAAGGATGCGAACTTATTCGCCGATGTGAAGTGGTAGATTTGTTGATTCAGAATCGTCACCATGCCGGCGACATTCGCTCCATCTTCTTCCGAGCGAGGCCGGACGCCACGAGCCAGAACGTTACTGCGCAACGTTGCCTGCAAGTTGGCCATGAGCAAGGCGGCAGAGATGCCCTTCCCGCATATGTCCCCCAGCGCCATCCCCAGTCTCTGATCGTCATACTGGAGAAAGTCGTAATAATCGCCGCTGACGACACGCGCCGGCAGGCATAATCCGGTCACTTCCATATTCCTCATTCTTGGAGCGACCTTAGGGAACAGTTGTTCCTGTACTTCCTTAGCGATTTCCAACTCCCGCTCCAGCCGCTCCTTCTGAACACGCTCCTTGACGAGGGTCTGGACATACTCGGTCATCTGGTTGAACGACCTGGCCAGCGCACCCAATTGATCATCCGATCTGACCACGATGCGATGACTGAAATCGCCACGCCGAATGAACTCCGTGCCGCGATCGAGGTTGTAGACTGCACTGGTGATCGACTTCGTGAGGAGAATTCCTCCGATCAGGGACAGCAGTTCGACGGCCACAAAGAACCCGACCACAAGGTAGAGAGCCCCAAGGATCGTTCGGCTCACATTGCTCTCCGAATGGAACACGTTCTGAATCAACTTGGAGGTCGACAAGTCCACAAACAGCACGGTGTCTGCCGGCTGATCGGTTTCCGCTCCGCTGCTCCAGAGATACGGGTAGAGCGGCATGGACCACACGGGTCTCCCTACCGACTCCAGGGCGCTGTCGAGGTCGAAGGTCGCATAGAGAATGTTCTTCCTCAGAATGCCGGTGTCCTGCAGCATCACGTTCAACCCGGTGCTGGGGACGTGATCTGCAAGGAGAAGGTCCTGCCCCAGCGCGCCCCGCAGACGGACAAGCATATCTCCGTCGACAGGCACGGACGCCTCCAGACTGTAATGGACTCCGGCGCGGAACTCGCCGAACACCAGGCTTCGCAGGAAAAGCTGCCCCTGAGGATGGCCGCCATCGTTTGGGCTCTTATAAATCGCGGGCTGTACGTCTTCATAGACCAGCCCGCTGAACTCATGGTCGCCGACCCAGCGCGGCACCTGATAGTCGGCCAAGTCCGGCCGAACATTCCCCACTCCGTAGACTTGGCTCCTGCCGGTCGCTGGATCCCACAGCCGGAGCACGGCCGAGGCCGTTCGGTAAGCACCCAACAGATACTTGGCGTCGCGGTCGAAGAGGGTCTTCAGTTCGCTCAGGCTGGGTGTGGCCCCTGATGCCGCCTCCTGCAAACCGGCGCTCAACGAGGAATTGAAGGCATGTATTTCGGCGGTGTGCATTCCAATCTGTTTTTCGATCAAGAAGTAGCTGAGCTGATAGTAAAAGAGAAGACCGGAGACATAGAGGATCACCACCACCAGAACGATTGGAATCGCCGCGATCAGAATGTGTGCCAGGATCAGGCGCTGGCGTATCTTCCACAGGAGCTTGCCGCGGACGAGGGCGAAGAGCCTCCAGGAATAGTAAACAGCGGGCGCCGCGAGCAAGATCGTGAGCAGACCCAGGCCTAACCGCATTCCCGGCGAAAGTGATTGCCGGGCTCCAGAAGGAAGCAGCAATGCTTGCAGAAGCCACAAGGCGACGAGGATGAGGGTAAACCGGCCCATCCTCGACTTGGGATATCTCAGCCGCACGTTCCTCCCACCGGCAAGAGCCGTCGAACCGTTCCTCTTGCCAGAGTCCCGTCTATGGTGCGAACTTGCCGTGCAGGCGCAAAGTCACCGACTTCTCGATCTTGAAAACGCGCCGCGCAACTTCCTGCAAGTCCGTCTGTTTAACGTCTTGAAGCCGGGCGAGATAGTCCTGAAATCCCGCAATTCCATTTCCCGCAAGAACACTCTTCATCACGTCAGCAATCTGGCAGAAACGATACTGCTGGCGGATCATAAATCTTCCGGTGGCTGCATTCACAGCGGCCCGGTAGTCTCTGTAAGGAATCGGCGTGTTCGCCAGACGCTGCAACTCGCTCGACAGCAAATCGAGCGCCCGCTCTTCGCCCTCAGGCGCGCTCACCACACAGGCGGTCACGCTGCCGCTGCGGAGCTCAGGTTCATATACCAAAGAGACACGGAACGCACCAGGCAGAGCATCCTGGATCCGATTCCTCAGCACTGGCGCATAATCTTGCAGCACGATCAAAGGAAAGGAATCTTCGTCTCCTTCGGGCACTGCCTGAAAGCTCATCAGCACAGAGCTGCTTGCCGCATCCCCAACGGCCTCGATCGCAGCCTTGTTTTCGAGCGGCTTGGGGAAACCTTCCGGAATCTTCACGTCCCCGAAGCGGGAGCCGCTGAAATTGTGCACGAAATACCCGGCCAGATTCGTTCCCTCCGTATCGCCTACAATCACGACGACAGGTTTCTTGTCGGCAACCACGGCCTTGAACCACGCCTGTACGGCTTCAGGAGTGATGGCTGCAAGGCTGGACTCGGTCCCATTCGAATCGAGGGCGTAAGAGTAATCGTCAAACAGAGCTTCCCTCAGGCGATGGCGAGCAGCTTCGCCGCTGGTTTGCCCGAGGAGCGCGCCTGACTGGATGCGCTTCTGGCGTCCGATTTCCTCCGCATCGAGCTTGGGCGACTTGATCATTTCGCCCACGAGCTCGAGTCCACGTTCTACGTTTGAGGAAGGAACAGAGAAATAGAACCCGAAATAATCGTCCTCTACGACCGGGACGAGCGCGCCCCCATAGATCTCCAACTGTCTGTATATCTGATCCGCGCTCTTGGTCTTGCTGTCCCGGAGCATCGCGCGCAGCATGAGCGACGTGATGCCAGCGTTGGCCCTGGTCTCCATCAGTTTGCCGCCGGGAAAAAAGAACCCGATGTGAATCAAGGGCATGGTATGGTCTTCCCTGATGAAGAGATCCGGGCCGCGAAGGATTGAAGCCGTCTGAAAAGGGTAGCGAACTTCGCTAGGCTTAAATGAGCCGGCCTCAGCGGGCGTCTCCAGCGCGGAAACAGTGACCCTCTGCCTTTCCGCAAGCTCTCGCGCGGCGGCCGGCGCAACCAAGTCCTTGACCGTGCCCAGAATGGTCTCGGCGCTCAGGTGCCGGGCCTCAGCGTCGGCCGGAAGGCACTCGAGCCAGGCACAATCGTCGAGACGCAAATACTTGGCGGCGACGCGCACGATGTCGGCCCATTTTACCTGCTCGACGCGCGCCAGGTAGCCGTTCGCGATTTTCCAGGAACCCAAGGACTCGAAGCGAGCCAGTCGCTCTGCCCGCGCAGACACCGTCTGCAGCGACTCCCAGAATTCCCTCTCGACCTGCGCCCGAGCCCGTTCCAGCTCGGCGTGGTCCGCTTGCTGCCGCCTCAGGATCTCCAGCTCCGTAAAGACCGCCACCTCGCAACGGTCCAGGTCTCTTGGCTCCAGTTCCAGGCGCAGGCGCAGATATCCGGTATCTGCAAAAACCGCCTGATCAGCCGCCGCGCCAAGGATGAGGCCTTTCTGGTGCTTCAACCTGCGGTTGAGAATCGCGCCCTCGCCGCTTCCCAGCATCGCACGCAAGACTTCCAGCGCCGGGTAGTCCGCCGAGTTGACAGGGACGGTGCGAAACCCAAGCGCCAAGCGCGCCAGTCTGTCGTTGCCGCGAATCTGGGCATAGCGGAACCGCTCCTGGAAATCCCCTGCCGGCGCGCGGCTCTCGCCAGCAGAGCCGCCCCTGGCTTTCCCGTAGAGGTCAACCGCCGCGCTGAGCACATCCGAGGTCAGGATGTCGCCGCAGACGACCAGCACGATTCGCGCGGGCCTGTAAGACGATTGGTAGAAGGCCAGCAGCTTCTCGCGCGTGATCTTGCTCAGAGCTTCCGCGTCGGGCGAGCGCCCGCGCCCCATGCGCTCGCCGGCAAAGCCCATTTCCAGGAGCTTGGCGTCAGCAAGGCTCTCCGGATCCGCCAAGTCACGCTGCGATTCGTATGCGATTACTTCCGCCTGCCGCTTCAGCTCTTGAGGATCCAGGACGGCGTTGAGCACAGCGTCCGCCTGGATCGCAAGAGCCCTCTTCCACTGAGCCGCGGGAACAACAGCACGTATCGACGTGTGATCGTACGCGGCCGTGCCGCTGAACTCGCCTCCCGACGCCTGAATATCGGCAGCCATGGCAGCAGCCGTTCTGGTCGCGGTTCCCCTCCAGAGCATGTGTTCCATGACCCGCGAGATGCCTGCCAGATCGGCGGGATCGTCTCGATAGCCCACCTTGACCCAAGCCAGAACTTCCACCAGCGGAGCGGCATGCGCCTCGCACACCAAAACCGTAAGATCGTTCTTGAGCACTGCCTTGGTCACGGAACCGTCTTGATCGAACGATTTTAGCTGCTGCATGAAGGCAGGGGTAGGCGGTTGCGCTAGAGGACGGGGGCGTACCTGCGAAAAACAAACAGCAGGAAACAGCACGAACGCCAATCTGCCCAGGGCTTGTCTGCTCATGGCAATTCTCAGCCGTGATTATACCCTATTGACCTCAGGCGTGAGATCCCCAAACAGAGCAGCAGCTTCGTGGTCGAGCATCGATTTGCAATGGTGTTCATTATCATGCAGCGGCGGCTTCGTCGCCGTTTGGAGCCGCTGCTTCGGACGGGATTACTTCGCTACTTCCGGGCTTGAAGCGAGAGGCGATAGACACCTTCGCTGGAGGTTCCGAGATAAACAATCGAAGGATGCAGAGGATCCTGGGCTAGGGTACGCACGGGAGATCCGAACTCCGGACTCTCGACCTTGTCCCAGTGTGCCCCGGCGTCCTCACTCAGGAAAACGCCTCCAAAAGTATGGTCGGCTGCCATAATCCGGGCGCCATGCGAATCGAGAAAAATAATGGAAGAGATGTCCACACCCAATCGTCCGTCCTGGACACGTTCCCAACTTTCTCCCGCATCTTGGGATTCGTAGAGTCCGGCGCTCGTACCGGCAAAAAGATGGTCTTCGTTTCCCGGCGAAAACACCAGGCATTCGATGATTGTGTGGTCCGGAATCCCATCAGAAGCGCTATTCCACGTGGCGCCGGAATCACTTGATCGGAAAACACCCAAGTGTGTGCCTGCGAATACCCGGTCAGCGTTGCTTCGGGAGGCCAAGAGGGAAAAAACGCGCGGGATGACACTGTAACCGCTTGGTTTCTGAAAACTGAGCTCATCCAAGCGAGCCCGATACACGCCGTCGTTGGTTCCCGCAAAAACCCATTCTCCTCCCTTGTCCATCGCCAGATCGTATACCGCAAACTTGCTGATCGGGCCGGGCAGGCTGCTCCATCCGGCCGAACCCGGCCGCCGAAGGAAAGCGCCCATGGTCGTTCCGGCGATCTGCCCATGATCCCCGGGCAGCACCAGAAGTGACAGCATTCCTGCGCCGGGTATATCTTCTCCGCTCATCCGCGCCCACCGGCTGTTCGGGTTGTCATAGACGTAAAAGCCGCCGACCTTGCCTTCGAAAAACTCGCCGACCAGAAAACGGCCGGCGGTTGCCGGATCCGGCAAAATCCGTGCAATGGAGCGATTCACAAATCCCGTGTTGGAATCCGTCCAGCTTCGACCGCCATCCCCGCTGCGTAACACGCCATGCAACTCGGTTCCAATCAGGATGATCTTGCCGTCTGCGGGATCGACTTGAACGGCGTTGACAATCCAATCAGAGGGTGTGACGCGGCTCCATGTCTTGCCCGAATCCCGGCTCATGAACAAACCCTCAGTCGTTCCTCCAAACACGCGATCCGAGTTCGTGGGGTCCGCAAGCACAACCAGCGCGCGGACCAGATAGCTGTTGGGGAGCACTTTCAGCCTGGTCCATGTCGCTCCATGATCGGCCGAGCGATACAGCCCCGTGCATGCGCTGGCGAACATGATTTTGGGAGTGTGTTCGTCGATGGAAATGGAGAAGACATCGGAATCGGGAATCATCCCCCGGTCGTTTTGCACCCACGTCTTGCCAAAATCGCTGGAGCGGTAGCCGAGGTGCCAGGTGCCGACGAAGAGGAACCTCGGATCTTGCGGATCGATGCCCACCGACTCAGCCTGACGGAACGCGTCCATCCGCGCGCCCCTGTGCTGCCAGGTCTTGCCGCCGTCTGCAGTCACGAAAATGCCGGCTCCTGTACCGGCGATCATGTGCGGCGGACTCCCTTTGCTTATCGCAAAGCCGCGCACTGCTACGTTTGGGCTGGGCAGTTTCACCTGCTGCCACGACCGGCCGGCATCCCTGGATTCAAACAAGCCGCCGCCGTCGGAGCGCAAATCCCACCCACCTACATACAGGTGGTTCGCGCTCGCTGGATCCTCGACGATTGCGTCGATCACGAGCTGGCGCCGCCCCAGGCCGGGATAAAGAAGGCTCCAAGACGATCCCCCGTTCGTAGACTTGAAGACTTGCCCGTCACTCGTCCCCAAATAAACCGTTCTGGGATTCTTCGAACTCATCAGCAGGGACCTTACCGTGCCGCCGTAAGGGCCCAGGCGCTCGAACCGTGCCTCAACCGCCATGGGACGAAGCGGGCAAGCGAACCCGATGACGGCAATCCACACCACCAGCAGCAGTCCGCTGGAGCGTGGGATACCAAGACAATAAGTGGCGGATTCTTTCGGGATGGTCAATTTTGATAGTCAGGCCGACGGTATGAGCCTGCGGACACGGCCACCGGGACCCGGAGGCGACGCGGGAACCACATGCCTGCGGTTCCCGCGCTCCTGATTGCACAATTGCGCGCGCCATCCGAGAGCGACGCAGCGGCAGCTGGCCTTCGCTCCGGGCGCGCGCCAAGCGATCAGCGAATGCTCAGCAGGATTTCCGCGCGGCGATTCTGCTTGCGACCGGCTTCGGTCTTGCTGTCACCGACGGTGCTGGCGCCGCCATCCGTTGCAGTGAGCCGGGACGCATCGATCCCCTTGCTGACCAGATAATCGACCACAGCCTGCGCTCGCTTCAGAGCCAGTCCCTTGACCCTGGCCTCGCGCCTGGATCCATCCGTATAGCCGGCAATGGAAGCGCGGAGCCGCGGATCATTCTTTAGCTGAACAGTACTGTTATCAAGGATCGCCTTGGCCACGTTATTCACCCGGAACCTGCTGTCCGCGAAGCCCGGAACGTTGATCCTCTGGCTCACATTCACGGTCATAGTGCAGGACGCTCTTGCTCCGTGACCGTTGTCCACGGTGGCGGTAACTGTGTAAGCGCCAGCGCTCAAGCCGGCGCCATTGAAAGTGGCAGATTCACCCGCGCCAGTCACCGTGCCGCCCGTGGCGCTCCAGCTAATCGTGGGTGTTGCCCTCTCCGCCGTCGCGCGCACCCTCAGCTGCGCAGTGCCGCCCGATTCAATGTCCACGGTCGTAGTCTGGCAATTGATCGTCGGCGGGGGAATCGGGATTTCACGCACCGTCACGCTGCTCGAGCACGAAGCTGTATAGTGACCCGTATTCACGGTCACTGCGATGGTGTAGTTCCCCGGCTGTCTCCCCTGCGAGCCAAAAGTAAAGGTTGGACTGCTTGCAGCCTGCGCTTGCCCGTTGACCGTCCACGAATAAGTCAGCGGCGAGCCATCCGGGCTGTTGCCGGTCGCCCGAACTGTTGCGCTCTCGCCCACCTGGATTGAATTCGGCGAAACGGCGCAGGTAACTGTCGGCGGCAGATACTTCTTGTTCACCGTAATCTCGGTATCGCACGGAACATTGTGCTTGTACTTGTCTGAGACTGTTACCGTGACGGTGTACTTCCCGGGGTCCGCGCCAGTGGCATCAAAAGTGACAGTATCACCCGTTCCCGTCACTTTCCCGCCGCTCGATTTCCATGCATAAGTGACCGTCCGGCCTTTGGGAACCACTACGTTGGCGCGTACGGTCGCCTTTTCATCCTGTATGATCTGCTGCGGCGAGACGGCGCAGGTCACCGTGGGAGGCTTCTTTGCGCATCCCGCGAACAGTAAGATCACGATGGTCGCTGCAACAACAAGTGTATGTCTATATTTCATGGTCCATGATCTCCAAATTGTCAGCCATCCTGACTGCGTCGAGGCTGAATTTAGTTGGCGACTGCTCTGATCCCGACTGAGTCCGTTGGAGCTAGGATCTTGCTAATACTTGCAAAGAATAGATAACGCCTTTCGCCTGAACCTCCTCCAAACGGGGCCAGTATAACACCTAAGGGCTCCCTGGTCAAACCACGATCAACCAACGAGGATCATCCGCAGGTTTCGATACATTTTTGCGCGCGGAGAGGCGGTCTGAGAGCTTTTGGGTAATCCAGCAAAGCGTTTTGTAGTATCCTGGCCGCAGATTGTTTACGTGCGAGGTGCTTCCATGGCGATCACGAGACCGATGATCCAAGATGTCAAGGAACTGGAGTTATCAGGGGACACCATGAGGACGCTGGTCGATCAGGCCATGGAGCGCATTGTGGAGCACATTGAATCTCTGCCATCCCAACCGGTTTCTGACGTTTCCGGCGCGGAAGATCTGGCGCGCTCCGCTGTTGAGGGCATGCCGGAGCGCGGAATGCCGTTCCCTGCGCTCCTGGATCTGTTCTTCGGCCGCCTTGTCCCGAAAACCTTCAACACTGCATCCCCAGGATACGTCGCGTACATTCCCGGGGGAGGCATTTTTCATGCAGCCGTGGCGGACCTGATTGCCGACTCCGTCAACCGTTACGTCGGCCTTTGGATGGCAGCTCCCGCGCTGGTGCAGCTTGAGGCCAACGTTCTTCGGTGGTTCGCGGACATGATCGGATATCCGCGTGAAGCACGCGGCATCCTGACTACGGGCGGGTCGATGGCCAACTTCACCGCCGTGGTGACTGCCCGAAGGAATCGCCTGCCCGACAACTTCCTGTCGGGCACGTTGTACGTCTCGGACCAAGTCCACCACTCCGTAGTCAAGGCGGCACTGCTGGCAGGCTTCCCCGAGGCGAACGTGCGGGAAATCCCGGTTGACGGCCAGTACCGCATGAGCATTGACGCGCTGCGCCGGAAGATCACCGCCGACCGAAAGGAGGGTCGAACTCCTTTTCTCATCGTTGCAAGCGCGGGCACCACCAACACCGGCGCCGTCGATGATCTGGAGCGGGCGGCACGAGTAGCGCATGAGGAGAAGCTCTGGTTACACGTCGATGCAGCCTATGGGGGCTTCTTCATGCTTACGGAGCGGGGCAGGAAAGTCATGCGCGGCATCGACCGCGCCGACTCCGTAGCTCTCGATCCACACAAGGCGCTGTTTCTTCCCTATGGGACTGGATCGCTGCTGGTGCGCGACGGTGAGGCGCTTCGTCGCGCGCACGCGATCCACGCCGACTACATGCCGCCCATGCAAGAGGATCCCGACTTGGTCGACTTTTGCCTCTATTCTCCGGAGCTGTCCAGGGACTTTCGCGGCCTTAGGGTCTGGTTGCCATTTAAGATGCATGGTGCCGGAGCCTTCCGCCGGAGCCTCGACGAGAAACTGGATCTGGCCGAATGGGCAACCCAAGAACTGCGCAAGATTCAAGGCATTGAAATCGTCGCTCCGCCCCAGCTCTCGCTGGTCGCATTCCGCCTGGTGCGCGAGGGGATCGGCATCGACGAGTTGAACAACGTAAACCGGCGCTTACTCGCCAAGGTCAACGCCAGGCAGCGCGTGTTTTTGACTTCAACGTTGCTCGCTGGAAAACTCGTTCTCAGGATTTGCATCCTCTCTTTTCGCACCCACTTGGATAGGATGCAAGCTGCCCTTGAGGACATCCGCGCGGCTGTGGAGGAACTCTAGACGAACGGAAGGTCCTCGACAACCGCGCGATCGGAGACTGATTCCCCGGCAATTGGACTATTGAAGGACGACCGGCCGGCGTCTTGTCGCCAGTCTGGGGTACGGCCGGGTGTGTCATTAGCGGAGACCCTATGTTTTTGCCGCTGTACTTTAGAACAAAGCGGATGCGCTGCCTCGTCGTCGGCGGCGGCCAGGTGGCCGCGCGCAAGGTCGAGATGCTTCTCGCGGCCGGTTGCTCACTCACCGTCGTCGCGCCCGCAATCGACGACCCGATCCGGAACGCAGTCGACTCCGGCTCGCTAAGCTGGCGCGCGCGTCCCTATACGCCTGGGGATTGCGAGGGGTATCAGTTGGTTGTCGCAGCAACTCCGCACAAGGAAATCAATCGGACAGTGTCGATTGAGGCCCAGCGACTGGGCATCCCCGTAAATGTGGTCGATGCGCCGGAGCTGTGCACCGTTATTTTCTCTGCTGTGTGGCGCGACGGCCCGCTGACCATTTCCGTAAGCAGCGGAGGCGCGGCGCCGTTCATGGCTGCTGCCATCCGGGACCGCATTTCCAGAGTCGCCTGCGGGATGGGCGCATGGGTTGAGGCTGCCGGCAGGTTCCGGGCTGCCGTTCGTGCCGGGGTGACGGATCCCACAGAAAGAAACGGTCTGTACCGATCGTTCACAGCGCGCATCCAGAACCTCCCGCCAGAGAACATGCCGGAGAGCCAGAAACTCGGTGACTGGCTTAAATGGCTCGACCGCTCCCGACCATCGCAGTGAGGTCAGCGCTCCACGACCTCCTGTCCGATCCACAACAAGGGCATAAAGCTGCATCGCGCGCTATGCTCTGTTGCACGGGGCGCACTCCCAGGCTCGAGGGTTGGCGGGCTGTTGATTATCGGATCCGGGATTGCCGACGACTCGTCGCGCGCCGGCTGGCAGTCGTCGGAGAGATGGAAGCCCTTTGCTCGTTGGCCAGCCATGCCTACGAGCACCCCGGCGACCCGTTTCCGACGATCGAACCAGCAGGCCCATGTTTTGAGGGAGAGGGCTTGGGTCACCCGCCGCTGCCCGGGGCGACCTGCGTGAGAAACGGCGTCAGGCTCAGCGAAAATCTGCGCGTTCTCGTGGTGAGCGGCTCCAACATGTCGGGCAAGAGCACCCTGCTGCGCACGGTTGGCACAAGCGCTGTCCTGGCGCTGGCCGGCGCGCCGGTCCGCGCGTCGAGACTCAGACTCGCGCCAGTTTCTGCGGGAGCTTCGATCCAAAAGACTGACTCACTCCAAGCGGGATTTCCCGATTCTATGCGGAGATTACCCGCTTGCGGCAGCTCGTCGACATCACGGCGCGGCCGCTGCCGCTGCTCTTTCTCCTCGATGAGCTTCTGCACGGCACAAACTCCCACGATCGAGCCATCGGCGCGGAAGCGTTCGTCAAGGACCTGGTTCAACGAGGGGCGATCGGGCTCTTGACTACGCACGATCCCGCCTTGGCACACATTGCCGAAGTCTTGGCTCCGCGTGCCGAGAACCTTCACTTCGAAGATTTTGCCGAAGACGGGAGACCGGTGTTCGACCATCGCCTGCGCCCCGGCGTCGTGCGCAAAAGCAATGCGCTGGAGCTCATGCGTTCGGTCGGCCTTCACATCTAGCCGCATGAGTGGCGCGTGCGCCCACAAGCGCTAACCTAAATCTCCCTTTGCGTGGACTTGAACCTAGACCTGGACGTGGACTTCGACCTGGACGATCTCATGATCGGCACATCTTTGAAAGCATCCTAACGGCCGAGAGAAGAGGTTGGTCGGCATCCTGGGCTCGAGATTGCTCGATGAGTGCCAAGGCACGGCAAGCATCAATGATTGCTGCTTGATGGACGTCGAGTTTGCGGAAGTTCATGCACGGGATGATAGTCCAAGTCCACGGCCAAGTCCAAGTCGGAGTCCACGTCCGCGCAGGGGCCGTTGGTTAAGTTAGCGCTTATGGCACATGCATCTCGGGCTCCTTTCCTGTTGACAGTGCCCGCCGTGACATAATCCAATACGCCCACCATGGAAAAGACTTCGGGCAGTAGCCCGTCAAGCGCCCCGCGCCTGAGGCGCGCGCTCACGCTCTGGGACCTGATTCTCTACGGCGTCATCGTCATCCAGCCCACCGCGCCGATGTCGGTGTTCGGCGTGCTCAGCGATCGCGGGCACGGCCACGTTGTGACTGCCATCCTCATCGCCATGATAGCCATGCTGTTCACGGCCATCAGCTATGGGCGCATGGCCCGGGCCTACCCCAGCGCAGGCTCGGCATTCACGTACGTCGGCCAGGAGATCAACCCGGCGCTCGGTTATGTTACCGGTTGGAGCATGGCTATGGATTACATGCTCAATCCACTCATCTGCATCATCTGGTGCAGCAAGGCGGCCATGAACCTCGCTCCGGGTGTTCCCTACTGGACCTGGGCGATCTTCTTTTTTCTCCTGTTCACCACGCTCAATCTGCGGGGCATCAAGACCTCGGCGCGCATCAACGCCGGTCTCGCAGCAGGCATGGGCGTCGTAATCGCCATTTTCTTTATAGCGGCCGCGCGTTACATTTTCGGCCATCAGCACGACGGCGCCGGATTTTTTACCCGTCCCTTTTATGACCCCGAGACTTTCCAGTTGCGCGCCGTGCTTGGAGGGACTTCGATTGCAGTGCTGACCTACATAGGTTTCGATGGGATCTCTACTCTATCGGAAGAGGCTGAAAACCCACGGCGGAACATACTGCTGGCAACCGTGCTCACCTGCCTGGTCATCGGCATCCTTTCTGCCGTCGAGGTCTATGCCGCCCAACTCGTCTGGTCCGCCTCGCAGCCCTTTCCGGACACCGACACTGCTTACGTCCACGTCGCGGGGCGAGCCGCTGGATCGTGGTTTTTCCTTGTGGTCAACCTCACCCTGATGGCGGCCAACTTCGGCTCAGGCATGGGCGCGCAGCTCGGCGCTGCCCGCCTGCTTTACGGCATGGGTAGGAGCAATGCGTTGCCGAGTTCCTTCTTCGGCGCCGTCGATCCGAAGCGCCAGATCCCACGGAACAACGTGATCTTTGTTGGGGTGGCCGCATTGCTCGGAGCCTTCGTGCTGTCCTACGCACTGGGCGCCGAGATGCTGAACTTCGGGGCCTTGATCGCCTTCATGGGCGTCAACGCCGCCGCGCTCACGCGTTACTACCTGCGAGCGAAGGAAAAGAAGCTCGGCAACCTGATTCCGCCTGTAGCCGGATTCTTCATCTGCCTTCTCTTGTGGTTGAACCTGAGCCGACCTGCCAAGATCGCAGGCACGACCTGGATGGCGGCAGGCATTGCCTTCGGAGCCTGGAAAACCCGCGGCTTTCGCGCCAACCTGGTCGACTTCGGACTCCCCGAATAGCGATTTCATGCGAGGTCCCCAGTTCCCCACTCGTCAGCCGCCATTCGCCACCCGTCACTTGTGATTCGTCACTCATCGCTGATTCACGCTGTTCCAAACCGACTGGATCGTCGACTGGAGCCCGGCCTTCGGTTGTCCCGCTATCGAAATCATCGATGTGGTTGCCCTGGCCCTCAGGCCGCCGTGTCAAACCTGCTTTTGATTCTTCGCGAGGGGATGCTATAGCCTCGGTCGCATCAATCCGCCACTCCGGCAAGAGGTTGCCTTGCGCCTGTACACCGTTGGTATGTCTCCCGCAGTCGAGGTCTGTCTGAGCGACGGAAACGTGAATGCGATATCAGGAGGTCCTGGGGTGCTATCAAGCAGTCCGCTTCCGGCTGGACGCGGCCCCAAGCTCTTAGATCGTGTACGGGACTCAATCCGAGTCCGGCATTACAGCCGGCGAACAGAGCGAACCTATGTTCAGTGGATCAAGCGGTTCATCGTTTTCCACGGCATGCGCCACCACCTGCCTGAGTCTGTGATCCAAAAAGCCGTGCATGAGGCCGTGCGGCGGGCCCACATTAGCAAGCCTGCAAGCTGCCACACTTTTCGGCACTGTTTTGCCACCCGCCTGCTCGAAACTGGATACGACATCAGGACGGTCCAAGAACTTCTGGGGCATGAGGACGTCAAAACGACCATGATTTACACGCATGTCCTCAACAAAGGAGGCCGTGGTGTCAGGAGCCCAGCAGATTCCCTCTGAAGGCTTGTGGCGGCATATCAGACGGCTGCAAGACAGCCGGCACGGGCGGCATAGCATCCGTCGCTCGCTCATTTGGCTACTCCCGCAACTTGCGGCAACAAATATGCTTGCAATTTTTCCTGACTGTGCCAATAATCGGCACTAAGCTGACCCAGATGACGGTGTTTGCCCACTTTTCACGCGCTTGATACGCCGGTCAGCATAATCATTAGTTATACACGCATAACGGCACCGAGAGAAGGACATGCATCGCAAGCCAAGAATGGTTTACCAGTTCAAGGTGAGTCTGCTTGACATCAGGCCGACAGTCTGGAGACGAATCCAGGTGCCCTCGACGTATTCCTTCTGGGACTTGCATGTCGCAATCCAGGATGCCATGGGTTGGCTCGATTATCACCTCCACGAGTTCCGAATCCCGGAGCCCAACGGGAACCATCTGGCTCGAATCGGAATCCCCGACGACGACCGGTTCGAGGGCGACGAACCTGTCCTTGCCGGGTGGAACGTCCCTATCTCGGCCTACTTTTCCCGTGAGAACCCATCGGCCGAGTACACGTACGACTTCGGGGACGACTGGAACCATACGGTCAAGCTCGAGGACGTCATTCCGGGGCTGCCCGACATTCGCTATCCCATCTGCAACGCCGGAGCGCGCCGGTGTCCACCGGAAGACGTCGGTGGGCCGCACGGCTTTCGCGAATTTCTCCGAGCCATTCGCAATCCAAAGCACCAAGAACACGAGTCCTACCTTGAATGGGTCGGAGGAGCTTTTGATGCCGCTGCCTTCGAGCCCACTCGGGTTCGGTTCGACGATCCCAGGAAGCGATGGAAGATTGCCTTCAAAGAAGGCGACTGAGGGTTGATGTATAACTTCCGCATGCACCTGCCGGTGGGCGCCTTTTAGCGCTCTCCAGGATTCCCACGGCCGCGCCATGACGCCCGCCGCAGGTGATGCGTACGTTAGCCGCAAGTATCCTGGCGGAAAGGAGGACGATATGTTGAACTGACCCATAGCAGACTTGGCTTCACACTTCAAGACAGATCTTGCCGGACTGGTCGAGGATACAGACAAACATGGTGCGGGCGTGGAGATCGATCCCGCAGTAGAATTGATGCTGTTGGGTGTAGAATCTCATGCTAAAGGCCCTCCTGTTTGGAAAGTGATGATTGTCAACCTTAAGCCTACACGCCTTGGTAGGCTCAGGGGGGCCTTGATGAGCATCACGCGGCTGCACCCGACGGCCGCTGAATCCCGTGCGGCCGCGAGTGAGCCGCGGACGTTAGCCGTGCCGGGAATTCAGCCAAGGGAGTGATAAAATATCAGCATGCCTGAGATCAGCCGGTTTCTTGGAATCGTGATCGGAATCTTATACAGGGATCATCACCCCCCTCATTTCCACGCAGCCTACGGCGAATTTGAGATTACCGTAGGAATTGAAGATGGGATCGTAAAGGGTGAGTTTCCGAGGCGCGCTCTGGCACTGGTCATGGAATGGTATCAGGTGCATCAAAACGAACTTCGGGAGAATTGGGAATTAGCGAGGCTGCGAAAGCCGCTCCGCCGAATTCCTCCTTTGGAGTAAAAGGTCATGATTCGTATTCTTGAATCGCGCTACCTCTCAGGGTACGTGATTTGGTTGCGGTTCAGCGATGGATTAGCGGGCGAGGTCGACCTTGGAGCGGAACTTGAAGGGGAAGTGTTCGAGCCCCTTCGCGACCAGACCTTCTTTCGATCGTTTGTGCTGCACCCGGACCTTCATACAATTGTCTGGCCAAATGGGGCAGACCTTGCGCCTGAATTCCTACACGAGCAAGTTCGGGTGCACGTCTAACACTTATAAGGCCCCCCTTTGTCAATGGGCACACCTCTCCCTCTGACCGACGATAAAAAGCAAACTCTCACTGTCTCTTTGCGCTCTGACTTGGTTTCTGTTTTCTGGTGCGAGAGAGCACGCCCTGCACCAAACACTTATTGAGGTTCTAGCACCGGGATCTCCCGGCACTGTGGCAATCTTTGCCACGGCCTAGAAATTCATCCGTACCCTCATGCTGTCCTCGTCAAAGTAGGGGCGTCATGGCGCCAGTTATCTCCAGGCTCAGGTGAGGGGCAGAGCAGCAAAAAATGGGCCGGAGCGGGAGCGGATGTCCAATCAACGGCAAGGGCTGCCGGGCCACGAAATCCATGAGAATCATGGCGCAGTCGAGCTGCAGATGCAATGTTCTCCGGTCTGGTTTGGGCCCTGACGGCTCGAGTTAGACGGCGGGCTCATCCGCTCCCCTCCGTCAAGAGGCCAAGAACTTGTCCATGTTGAAACTCCTTTCACGAGACATCAGGAAATAGGCAGCTCTTCCCAGCTTGTGAGCCAGGATGCTGAGCGCTTTGCCTTTGCCATGCTCTTGCGTGAGTCGGGCGAGCCACTTCTGTCCCTCCGGGTTGTTTCTGAGAAACAAGACAGCGGCTTCGGAGAAGGCCCACTTGAGGTGGACGTTGCCGATCTTCTTGCCGCCGGTACCGTATTTCTTACCAGCCGATTCCTTGGCGCATTTGACCAGACGGCTATACGAAGCAAAGTCCTGCACTCGCTCGAACCTCGTGATGTCGTGGATTTCATAGAGGATGGTCAGAGCCAACACCTTGCCGATGCCGGGGATCGAGCGCAGACGGTGGAACATGTCGGCATCGTGCTGCCTGGCTTGTCGTACGATAAATAGTTCGAGGTCGCGGATGATCTGGTCGAAGTGGGCGACCAATTCGAGGTCGATCTCCATGCTCTTGCGCACACTGGGATCATCGAAACGATCCACGAATCCCTCGCGATTGGCTTTGTAGGCGAGTTTGGCGGTGATCTCCGGCAGGTTGTATTGATGATTGGTGTTCTGGATGTGAGCCAGGAGCTGGCCGCGCTTGCGCACGAGGTAGAGCCTGCGGCGCATGACATCTCGGGTGGATCGCATTCCGGGCGGATAAACATAGGCTTGAGGAATCATGCGGCCACGCAAAAGAACTGCGATCTTGTGGGCATCAATGCGATCGTTCTTTGCTTTGCCGCCGTGGATGGCTTTCATGTAGAGAGCGTGGCCGAGGACGAACGGGATGCCCTGCTCTGAGCACAGATCTGCGAGCCAGTACCAGGCGAACAGACATTCTACGGAGACGACAATATCGCTGCGAAAAGGCTCGATGGTGGTCAAAAACTCATCCGGACAGGAATGCAGGTTCTTTTCAAGACAGATCTTGCCGGACTGGTCGAGGATACAGACAAACATGGTGCGGGCGTGGAGATCGATCCCGCAGTAGAATTGATGCTGTTGGGTGTAGAATCTCATGCTAAAGGCCCTCCTGTTTGGAAAGTGATGATTGTCAACCTCAAGCCTGCACGCCTTGGTAGGCTCAGGGGGGCCTTGATGAGTATCAACGCAGTCCAGCGGCCGGCCGGGGTCCGCTGCAAGGGTTGAGCCATCCCGTAGGGCACGAGCCGTGGTGATTGGCGGCCGCCGCTGACTGCGAACGTTAGAGGCCGAAGGCTCCTTCGTCATCTAGTAACTTGAGCCATACCAACGTATGGCTATTTGCCTCGATACGTGCTAGCCTGATCAAGTGCCAAAAGCCAAGTTCGAGTGGAACCCGAAGAAGGATCGGGAGAATCAGAAAAAGCACGGTATCTCCTTTGCTAGTGCTCAGTTTGCCTTTACCGATCCGCACCGCGTAATCGCAGAAGATCTGTCCCATAGTTCAAGCGAGAAACGATATTACTGCTTCGGCCGGGTTCGGGGTGGGATTCTGACGGTCCGATTTACTCATCGTGGTGACACAATCAGGATTTTTGGAGCCGGGTATTGGCGGAAGGGGAAAGCGATCTATGAACGAAAAAATCAGATACACGAATGAGCCCCTCGGAGATTTGAAAGTGATTCCTGACTTCCTTCCTCGCCCTGAGGATCTTGTCCTCCGGGATGAAGGAATCAAGGTTACAATCTCCTTAAGCAAACGAAGCGTCGAGTTCTTTAAGAGTGAGGCCAGAAAATACAACACGCAGTACCAAAGGATGATTCGACGACTTCTCGACACTTATGCGGAGCGTTACTCGCGGCCTCTAACTAGGCGCTCCAGCGGCCGCGCAAACAACCCGCGCCGCTGAGGGCAGCCGTTAGGTGGCCCCAAGTGTCCAAGCCCATTCAACAGGAGGAAGGTGACCGTGCCAGCGGAACTGACCATGACGTCGGAGTACTATGATTGGCAGTGGGATCTTGCGGCACGGCTACGGGCAGCCGTCGAGAAAGCCTACGCTCAGAACGTAGGAGAGATTCCTTGCATAGAAGCTATTGTAGGAGAGGTTGCACGTACGTCACCTGCCACGTCGGCCCAAGTCCCCGGAACTCGAGCGGAGGTAGAAGGGGCATTCCTGCATGGAAGTCGTTGCCGAGTAAAATTCTCCATTGGAGGTGTTCAGCACCAACGAGAACTCGCCGATCTCCTGGTACTTGGTTCCTGCGTGGAGGGAGGCGCCCTCAAATGGCAACGCGCATGCTTCATCCAGGCGAAGAGGGGAAGCGTAGCGAATGCCACATCGCCCTCCCGATCTTTCATGGATGAATGGCAACTCGCCCTTCTCCGTGCCTTCCCTGAGTTCTAGGGAGTATCCGGAGTATTTGTCGGCTTAAGGTGCCATCTCCGGAACCGAACGGGCATGTTGGGCGCTTATGGATTTCTTATGGCTCCCGGGGAGTTCACTGTCATCAGTGCTCGCGCACTCAATCAGCTGCTCGGAGGCCGAAAGTCGCTTGTGGGAAGACAATTGACTCCGACTATATTGTCGGAACGAGCCGCACTCTCTGTGACCAACATGGACTTGCTTGGCCCATCTTGGCCATTTGACCCCGAACATTGCCCTGAGTGCCGCCCCCTCTCTTTGAAGAGTACCTTCCGTTCCCGTGGCATCGGTACTGGCGCCACCACACGCATCCACACCGAGGGCGGGCGCATCCTCTCGTAGAATCAAGGGAGTACGTGGCTGAAAGCAGACTCTCCTGCCTTGGATTGGATGAGTTCGTTGATTCGTGGGCTGCACTGCGCCTCGGAGAATTGTGGCGCGTGGGAGTAAATACTCGCAGTGACCGTGGTCTTCACCGTGCTCTCTTTGCTCCGGTGTCGCGTGTTTCGCGTGGGACCGGCCAGCTGTCGCACCTTCTCAATCTGTTATCGGAAGCGGGAAATAATAACCTGCCACCAGAGAGCCGTGAGAGCATGACAGCAAAGCGCAATCCTGGAAGCTTAGCGATATTGTCAGCTGTGGCCACGATCGGCAGACCGGAGTAGGAAGTATGGGAACGCTACCACCTAACGGCATGAACCTGACGGCCGCTTGCGCGTCCGCAGGTTATGCCGGTCGTTATACATACATAGCGGCGCCGAGAGAAAGACATGCATCGCAAGCCAAGAATGGTTTACCAGTTCAAGGTGAGTCTGCTTGACATCAGGCCGACAGTCTGGAGACGAATCCAGGTGCCCTCGACGTATTCCTTCTGGGACTTGCATGTCGCAATCCAGGATGCCATGAGCCGGCTCGATTATCACCTCCACGAGTTCCGAATCCCGGAGCCCAGCGGGAACCAACTGGCTCGAATCGGAATCCCCGACGGCGACCGGTTCGAGGGGGACGAACTATGAACCGGTCGTTCGGGCTCTGCAGCGCGCTGGCTGGGTGGTAGTACGCCAGCGTGGCGGCCATATCCGGCTTTAAAAGCACACGCCCGAGGAAACGCTAAAGCTCACGGCCCCAGCGCACCGCCCGATTAAGCGGTCCACGCTTTCTCATATTCTCAAGCATGCACGCCTTACAGTTGATGAGTTTCTTGAGTTGACATAGGCAAGCTATCAGCCGGTTTAATCGGACGGCGCTGCGCGCCGCTGCCGAACCGGAGCGTTAGGCTTTAAACGAGCTTCCGGCGGACTTGACTGAGTATGACTTACTGGGCTATACACTGTATAGCCCAGAGAGGTGTATCCATGGTTACGAAGGTACAGAAATGGGGGAACAGCCAGGGACTCCGCCTTGCCAAGCAGGTGCTCGAGGATGCGCACATTTCGGTGGGTGATGACGTCGACGTGAGCATCCGGGAAGGCACGATCATCATTACCCCAATAAAACGCATCCGCGGCAAGCGGAGCCTGCAAGAGCTTGTGTCACGCATCCCCAAGAACTACAAGGCCGAGGAAGTCGATTGGGGAAAACCGATCGGCAGAGAGGTGTGGTAAATGCGGCCATATGTGCCCAAGAAAGGCGACTTCATTGCCGTCACGTTCGATCCTCAGTCCGGCCACGAGCAGAGCGGCCGCCGGCCTGCGTTAGTTGTGAGCAACACCGAGTTTAACGAACATACGGGTCTTGCGATCGTTTGTCCTCTTACCAGCAAAGAACGGAAATTCCCCTTCCATGTAGCAGTCCTGAATCAGATCGAAGTCGCCGGATTCGTCATGGTCGAGCAGGTGAAGTCGATCGATTATCGCGCACGCAAGGCCCACCACATCGGCAAGGCATCGGAGAGCTTACTTGACGGCGTTTTGTCGATCCTCGATGCCTGCATTTACTAGAGGCCTAACAACGCGCTCGTGGCGGGAGAACTTGGGGCCAAGCAGGAAAGTCCAATACTCCGGACGCTTGTGAATGACTTCGGGGCCGAGGCGATCCGCGGCGGCTTGCAGAGATTTCGGGTTCGCGACAGCGAGGAAGGCGTTGTCGTCTTTGCGAAACGAGACATTGAGGCGTTTCAATTCCTGTTCGATGAATGAGTGGCCGTTGAGGTAATAAGTGGTTTGAAAGGGAAAGAACGAGCCGACACGCATGATCATGGGGCCGCAGACTTTGTCCCGGATGTAAAAATAATAGTGGGTGAATCGGCTGCGTTGCGGCGCCAGGATGCGGTGGTTCGGGTCCTTGGCGGGAAACTTCGGCGCAGTGGAACGGAAGGTGGGAGCTTGCTCCATGCTTTTCAGAACGATGTAAACCCCGTAGCGTTCGCCACGTTCCATGCGGTGCAGCAACGGAGCGACATAGTCTTCCTTGCGCACCCCCTTCCTCCCTGGTCGGAGGAGATGTTGGGTCACCCGGCGGTGCGACGCAGCCGCGGACCACAAAAAGCGCCGAGGAAGGTTTCGACCACTATTCGTCTTGATGCCGACGTCATCGCCTTCTTCCGAGCCCAAGGGCGAGGGTACCAAACCCGGATCAACGAGGAGCTTCGTCGCGCTAAGGAGCGAGATCTAACCGCACGCTCCAGCGGACCCGCAACAAACGTGGGCGGCTGAGCGCTGCCGTTAGGCTGATCGCGGGCGTCATCGACAGCTGGAGATGAATGAGTCATGCAGATCCACTACCTCGAAATCGTCACTAAGGAAGTCGACGCGGTGTGCGCCGCGTACGCCGTAGCAAACGGCGTGCAGTTCGGCGAGCCGGAAGCCGCGCTCGGCAACGCTCGGACGGCCGCGCTGCTGGGAGGCGGGCTGGTGGGGGTGCGGGCGCCTATGCACGAGTCAGAGGAGCCGGTGGTGCGGCCCTACTGGCTGGTGGACGACATCGAAGCATCCCTCGCCGCGGCAGTGCAGGCCGGCGGCGAGGTCGCCCACCCGCCAATGGAGATCCCTGGCCACGGCACATTTGCCATCTACATCCAGGGCGGCATCCACCACGGGCTCTGGCAGCTGTAGGCTCGTGACGGCCCGTGAAGGCGCAAATATCAACGGCATCCAGCCGTCGGCGCAAGAACTCCGCCGCGGCTGATGCCGCGCGCCAGGCACCCGTGGAGGTAGAAGACGGATGGCCTGTCGTCAGTCATTCAGTGCTGTGCTCGCACCGGCGCCCGCGGCGGCAGTGGCACTAGCAGCGCTGTACGCGGTGAGGCTCGTCGGCGTTCCTCCGGTGCACTTCCTTCCGCCGTCGTTTGTGACGGATACCGTCTTGCTGGCTCTGTCCGGCGCGGTGAGGCACTCACCAACCGGTGCCAGCGACCGTCGCTGGCGAGCCGTCGCCGAACCGCAGCGCTATAGGTTTTGAAAGGCTGCATGCTGATTCGCGCCGAAGAACAAAAAGACTCGGCTGCTGTCCGTGCGGTTAACACATCCGCCTTTGAGACACCAGCAGAAGCCCGGCTTGTCGACGCCCTGCGCGAACAAGCGCAGCCAGTCGTCTCACTTGTCGCAGAGGTCCGCGGCGCAATCGTAGGACACATCATGTTTTCGCCCGTTTCCCTCGCCGGCCATCATGAGCTAAAGATCATGGGCCTTGCACCTATGGCCGTCGCGCCCGAGCATCAGCGCAAAGGCATCGGGTCTGCACTTGTGCGCGCCGGCCTTGAACAGTGCAAGCAACTCGGCGTCGGTGCGGTCGTTGTCGTGGGCCATCCTGAGTACTACCTGCGTTTCGGATTCTTGCCCTCTGCTGGCTTTGGCATCGACTGCGAATACGAAGTGCCACAGGAAGCGTTCATGGTCGTCGAGCTTCAACGAGGCTTTCTGTCCAACGCATCTGGCAAGATCAGATACCATGCGGCGTTCGGCAGCGTATAGCGCCGCCCTTTTGAAGCGCGTCAAGATCTTCGGTGCCGCTTACTGGCGCAACGTAGTCAGAGATCTTGATCAATTGACAGATCGCGAAACCACGGGATCCACTGGAGTACAAGAATCGCACCAGCCGACCGCGAAGTAGCCACTTCCCCACTCGTCACTCGTCACTGCCTTTTGACGTTCCAACCGATGACTTCAACTACGGGAGTGGCTGTGCCTAGATCCCGCGCGCGACATGTAGCGCTGACTTCGCGTTTTTCGCCAGGCAGGAGGGAAAAGTAATTGTCCTGCCACAGCACGGGCAGAATCTCCTGGCCGCCCGCGCCCCTGTTGAGCTTGAGTCGAATGAAGAAAGCCAGGTGTTCCCCGGAATTTTCCAGCGTCACGCGCGTCACCACATCCTGGCCTCTTCGCTCCGTTCGGCTGGCGACCTTCAGCGTGACCTTGGGCAACTGCTGAAGCGCTGTGTAGTCAGCATAGGTTGCAGTAGGGGTCACAAATCCAGTGGACTTCTCCCAGGCCAAGGTCTCAGGCTTGGTGGAAAGCCAGTAGAAGTTGGAGCCCACCAGCTTGCCGCCAGCATCTTCGAGCCGGAGGAGCAAGAAATATGCTGGGCTCAGGTCCTGCGTTTCCGGCAGAATCATGGCCTGCTTCGTGCTGTCCGCGGCCAAGTCCAGCGTGGCCTGCCTGGAGAACTTCTCGGTCATGTCCACGTTGTAGATCTTGGCCGTCAGCTCGAGTCCTTTCACACCCCTATACTGGCTGTTCACCACCCAAATTGAACGGTCATTGTACGAGTAGAGCGGGTGCAGCGCCTCCATGGCCTTCTTTGCGCCGAAGTAGCCTCCGCCAGGGCGCAAATAAAAGTCGTAGAGATGCCAGATGAGCGAAGGCCAGCCGTTGTTGAGCATCCATTGGATCACGCCCGTCGCTGTGTACTTGTTACGGCTGTACGCCTCGAACATGGCGCGGATGCCTTCGTAGGCCATGAGCTGGGACTTGAGAGCGAAGTCCTCCAGATCAGTGGCAGTGCCATAGCGAGCATTCAATGCATCGGTGAAGACCCGGATGTTTCTAAAGTTGCCTCCCCCGGCATGGAAATTCCACCAGTCATCGATCGGCCACAGGTGTTCCTCAGGCAACATTTCCCGCAGGCTCTCGACCGGCGGCACAGCCGGACCCGGACTGGTCTCCGTGTTGAACCCGTAAGCGCCGCCGCGCTTGGTGTCCTCGAGCCAGTACGCAGGAGCGACATACTCGTACGGCCCAGTCATCTTCACACCGCTCTCTCCGGTCACAGTAGTCGGCCTGCCCGTTGCTGAAGAGATAATCGGATTGGGCCACCGGCACTGTTGCTCGACGTTCAGATACATCTTCTCCACGCCCATCGGCGGTGGATTGTCGCTGCCGTTCAGCCACACGAGCAGGCTGGGATGACTGCGCAGGCGATACATCTGGCTCCGCAGCGATTCTTCCGCGATCTTGTGATCTTCCGGCGTCCATTTTTGCCAGCGCTCCCAATGATCGCAGCAGCACCAGCCGGCCATGACCAGGATGCCGTAGCGATCCGCCAGGTCGAAGAACTCGTTGGTCTCCAGCTTCCCTTCCAAGCGGATCGTGTTGAGACCCATGTCGCGGACATAGCGGAATTCGTCGTCGAGTCGCTCGGGATTTTCGCGCAAGATCATGTCCGGGGCCCAACCGCCGCCGCGAATCAATATCTTCTTGCCGTTAACCGAGAACACCCGCTTCTTGTCCGCATTCAGCTCGGAAGTGATCTCGCGCACGCCGAAGCGCGTCTCCGCGCGGTCCGAGACCGCTCCGTTCACATCGAATTCCATGCTCAAGTTGTATAAGCTGGGCGTCCCCATCTGCGCAGGCCACCACAGCCGTGGATTGAGGATGTTGAGTTGAGGAAATCTGTCGGGTGCAAAGGCCACATCTCTGGACTCGCCCGGACCCAGTGCCACATCCTGGGCGAAATCGATCTTCTCGATCCGGCCCTTCAAGGTGCCTTTGACTGCGTGGCTGGCAGCGTTCCTCAGCAGGGCCGCGACGGTAAGGTGAGCTCTGTCGTTTGCGGGCGAGTCAAGCCTCGTTATCACCGTCGGATACCGTAACGACACGGGCCCGCTGGTAGCGATCTCCACGGCGCGCCAAAGTCCCATATTCTTGTCCGGGGGCTGCGGCATCCAGTCAACGAACGTGATCGCCAGATCGGTCGGCGCCGGCGGGTAGACCTCAACCGCGAGCACGTTTGCTTTTCCAGGCTGCACTACATCGGAGACATTAAACTCGTAAGTGCGCCACGCGCCCGCCACGTCCTCAGAACCGGCAATCTGCCTGCCGTTGAGCCAGATGTCGGCGCGGTAGTTGATCCCGCCAAAGTCGAGCCAGATGCTCTTCCCTTGGCAGTTCGCGGGGAGGATAAAGCTCTTGCGGTACCACCACGGCACCGCAAAAGGACTATCCTCGGGCATCGCCACATTGGAGAAGTTCGCGCCGATCGGATACGTGGTCCCTGGAATCGCGCGCAGGTTCATGCCGAACATCGGATCCGGATACACCTGGTTCTTCACCAGCGCCGCCACGACCGTCGTAGGCACCGTGACCGAATACCAATCCTTCGGCTCGAACTGCGTCGTCGATATCGTCTCCCCCTTCTGGTCAGTCTTGGCCGACGACTGCAGCGTCCAGCCGTCCGTCAGCGACATCTTGGAACTGGACATCTCTTCAGGGGTCCGCGATTCCTGAGCAGAAAGAGCGGAAGTTACTAGCAAGAACACAAGACAGGTTAGTCCGCGCATCTTCATGACAGATTCCTCTTTGCATTCGAGTGAGAAGGCAACTCCTGGCGAACGACCCGGATGTTGTGCTTTTCCAACCGCGGAATCACACTTTCGTATGGCACGTCAAGAGGCGTCAGCAGACCCGGTTTCGCAAGCTTCCCTTCCAGAATCAGACGCGCACCAAGGGCCAGGGTGAAGCCCACCGTTCTTTGCATCGATGTGAAGCCGGTCTCAAGATCGCGCGTGTCGATCAGTTGGTAAATGACGCGTGTTTCCTTTCCCCGGCGAATTCCCTTGACGTCGACGCGGATGAATGTCATGTCCTGCTCGTCATCCGCGTAGTGGAATTGTTTCTGGGCGCCGAGAAGCGAAGCGGTAAATTCAATCGGCGAGGCGTAGACTTCGCCGATGCGCATGGGCCGCTCATCGAGAAAGCCGCACTTCACCATAGTATTCCAAAACGCACAGTGGCCCGGCAACCGGCAGGTGTACCGCCCCATTTCCTTGACCGAATCCTGAATGCCGAACAACTCGGCGTAGCGAACGCTGTCACCATTGGGGAAGCATTCCAATGGGACACCGATCTCTTCCAACTCGAGAATGTGATAGTTCCCCTCTTCAAACACTTTGTCAGCATCAATGGTAACAACCTGTCCGCCGCTGATGATTCTTGCAGGCCGCCGATAAGCCTTCATGACTCCGATGATGGACCAGGAGAATTTGTACTGGAGCGGATTCGCGCGCGCATTGGGGCCGGGGATGCCTGCTCCGTAAGAATGGAATTCGCGCGCTTCGTCCAATTCGCGCAAGGCTCGGGCCCCTAGAACGAGATCGAGCCCCGGATCCATACCGAACTCGGTCAGGATCACAACCCCCTTCCCTGCCGCCATCTGATCGATTTGTCGTATCTGGCTCTTCAGGGTTTGGATCTTCTTGGCGTCCTGTTCACCTGGATTGAGATAGTACGAGCTGCTCACCAGGCTCACGCCGCAATCGGCAGCCAGCCGGCCCACTGGAAGCGCAAAGGTGGAAGTCAAAGCCTCGACAACGATGTCGGCGTCGCGCATGAGAGGCGCCAGGATCGCCTCGTCGGCAGCGTTGAGGATTCGGCCGGTGACTTTCCCCGGCGGATACCGGTCGAGGGAAGCCAGAAGGTCAGGCCGGCTGTCAACGACAACAATTCGCGAGACATCCGGGCAGCCTACGAGATCGTACAGCGCCGCCTTTCCTTGCATTCCCAATCCCAGGAGAAGAACTCTCTTTCCCATCTGGTTATGAACTCCTTTCGTCGGGTTTCACTACGATGCATCCTTCAGTCCACTCTGCCCTTTCTTCTCTGGTGGCGGTAGAACGGCAGCGAGATCAGAAGCAGAACGATTCCAATCGCCGCGCTGCGCGGATCCCGCACCAGCGTGCTCCAGAGAAACCAGCAGGCCCCAGCGACAAACAGGATCGTTGTGTACGGATACCCCCATGCTTTGTACGGCCTCGGCGCATCCGGCAGCTTCCGCCTCAAGACAATCACCGACAGAGCGGTCAGCGCATAAAACCCCCACGAACCGAAAACGACGTAGGAAATGATCTGGTCGTAAGTCCCGCTCAGCGTGAGCAAAGCGCCCCAGATTCCAAGCGCCACAATCGCGACTGCCGGGGTACGGAAGCGCGAATGCACGTTGCCGAAGCTCTTCGCGAATGTCCCGTCGGCACCGGCCGCATAGAGACAGCGCGGGCCGCTCAAGATGCAGCCGTGGATCGTACCGAACGTCGAACACAGGATGCCGGAGACAATCAACAGGACGCCGAATGGACCGAGCACAACGCTTGCCACATCCGCAGCTATGCGTGGCGAACCAGACATGGCGCGAAACGGAAGGATGTAAGCATAGGCGAGGTTGGCGGCGACATAGAGCGTGATGACCGCAAGCGTGCCTGCTACCAACGATCGCGGAACGTTGTGCCGGGGATTCTTGATTTCGCCGGCCGTGAGCGTCACCGTGATCCAGCCATCATAGGCCCACAGCACCGAGATCATCGACAGGCCGAAGCCTGTGGTCAGATCACTTGTCCAGTGTCGCGGCCACAGCGGCAGGAGGTTCGATGCGCTGCCTTTTCTGGAGAAGATGACCGCGAGGATCAACCCAACCAGCGCGGAAACTTTCGCGGCCGTGAAAAAATCCATGACCCACCCGCCAAGCTTGACGCCGCGGACGTTGATATAGGTGATCAGCGCGATCGTGGCCATGGCAGCGATCTGAATCCAGCCCACGGCAAATTCCAGCGGGTGGCCGTAAACCGACGAGCGGTAAAGATATAGCGGCCTCTGGGGTGAAAGCACCGGGATGAAGGTTCCGAGATAGGTCGCGAAGGCGACAGCGATCGCCGCGACAGATCCGGCTGTGTTGATGAAAAAGTGATTCCAGCTAAACAGAAAAGCCCAGACCGGCCCAAAGCCGTGTCTCAGGTACGCGTAAGGACCTCCGGCTTGCGGCAGGACTGAGCTCAGTTCCGCCAGCGTCAATGCTCCGAAGAGTACCAGTAATCCGCCGAGAATCCACACGAGCAGGATAGGGCCGAGGGCAGGAAGGCGGCCTGCAATGCTGGCAGGAACGATGAAGATGCCCGACCCGATGATCATGCCCATCTGGATCGCAATGCCCTCGCGCAGGCCCAGCGCTCTGACGAGTTGCGGCTGGGCGGATTGCTCTTGCATGACAAGCTCCGGTTGGTGTCAATGCTTCGCCGTCTTATCCGCCATCAGATACTTGTTGAACCACGCCAGGTAGCGCTCAAGCCGGTCGCGCGCGTAGCTGGGCGCCGTAATCCCATGGAACTGGCCCGGGTAGATGATGAGCTGCGTGTCAACGCCGAGACTTTTCAGCGCCTGATACATCTGCTCGACGCCGATGGTGGGCACGTTGAAATCTCGATCGCCCGACAAGAACAGTGTCGGGGTCTTAATGCGATCCGCTTGGAAAAAGGGGTACGAGAGCTTCAGCCACAAATCCTTCGCCTTCCACGGTGGGCCTATCTCGGTTTCATACTGCACAATGTACTGATCGCTTCCGTACATCGAAAGCTGCAAGGCGCTGCTGGCGCCGCTCACGGCAGCCTTGAAGCGCGAGTCGGTGGCGATGGTATAGTCAGTCAGGATGCCCCCGTAGCTCCAGCCGCCGATGCCGAGCCTGCCGGGATCCGCCACGCCGCTCGCGACAACGTAGTCGACCGCTCCGAGCAGATCGACGACTTCCTTGTTGCCCCAGTCAGCATAGATGGCCTTCTGGAAAGCCGACCCGCGCCCCGAGCTGCCTCGATAGTTGACAGAGATTACAACGTAGCCTTTGGCGGCAAAGAACTGGCGGTCGAAGCTGAACGAGTGCTCGTCCTGCCCGTTCGGCCCTCCGTGGATAAAAAGGAGCATTGGATATTTTTGCCCCTGAACGTAGGAGGGCGGCTTTGCCATCACCCCGTGGACCTCAGTCCCGTCTCTGCTCTTGGATGTGAAATCCTCGACCGTCCCAAGCTGAAGCTCGGCAAACAACGCGTCATTCTGGTGCGAAAGGCGGCGCAGGTTGCCGTATTCAAGCGCGTGCACCTCGGCAGGCTCATTGTCTGTCGCGGTCAGCAGGGCGAAGCTCCCATCGTCGCGTCTCGAAATGCCGGAGACGACCCGGCTTCCGGTTGTGACTCTCTGGACTGCTCCCCCGTCCCGCGCAACGCGCGCGACGTAGGTGGTCCGGTCATCGGCAACGACGAAGAAGAGGCCGCGGCTATCAGAGGTCCACACGAGCGAGCCTGAGACACCGCGATCGAGCGCGGCCGTCAGCAGACGCGGTTCCCCGCCGGCCACCGGCACAACCGCCAGCTTGTTCAGCTGGTACGCCGAGTAGCGCGTCTCGTCTCCCTGGAGATAGGCAATAAACTGGCCATCCGGGCTCCACGACAGGCGTCCTCCGTCCGGTCCCGGGAAAAAAGTCAGCTGTCGCGGTTCGGCGCCGGCCTTGGCTTCAATCACGTAGATGTTGGTGTCTTCATTGCGGTCCGGATCGGCGGACCGATTGCTGACAAAGGCGACATAGCGCCCGTCGGGCGACCAGGCGGGAGACCGCTCCTCGAAACGACCCGAGGTGAGAATCTCTGCCTTGCGCGCCTCGACGTCGAAAATCGACAGATGCGTCCGGAGCGCGCCCAGATAACCCTCGCGATCCTCCTTGAAGTGATATCGATCAATGACGATCGGCGGCCGCGTCTTGCGCTTCCAACCTTCCAGCTTCTCCGGTTCGGCAGCCGGATCGGGATCGTTAACAGCCAGCACGAGACGTTTGCCCTCGGGGGACCAGGCATAGTCGGAGATGCCGCCCTTGATGTCGGTGAGCTTCTGCGCCTCGCCACCCGTGCGGTTGAGCAGCCAAACCTGCGACCCCTTCTTCTTTTCCTCCTCGTCGCCGCGCGAGGTGAGAAAAGCAAGATAGCGGTTGTCGGGGCTCCAACGCGGCGTGCTCTCGCTGCTGTCGCTGGTGGCCGTCAGGCGGATTTGCTGGCTGCCGTCCCAGCTGACCATCCACAGATCCGTGTCGCGCCGGTCCTTCTCCGCGTCCACGGCGCCGACCGTGTAAGCTACCCACTTGCCGTCGGGCGAGACCTGTGGGTCGCCGACGCTGCGCAACTTGACGAGGTCATCCAGCGTGATCGGCCGCTTCGCCGTCTGTGCCGCACCCTGGGTGCCGCCCCCTGACAAGCCGATGATCAACACAACGATTGTTGCGAGCAGTCCGAGTCTTCTCATAAACGAACCTCCGTTGACAAATAGTTGGTCCCTTGCAAGCCAGGATTTTGCCGTTTTGTCAAAAGCTTTCAGCCATCAGCATTCAGTCCTCAGCTTAACAGACAAGCGGTTTAACATGCGAGCTGAGAAGTGAGAAATGGCTCTTTCACTTTCAGCCCAGCCATCCAGCGATATGCGGAAGCCGACGACCGAAAAGATCTGACCACTGGTTTGCTGAAAGCTGACGGCTGACAGCTTCAAGCGCGTCACTGTTCTCGCACGGCCTGGAAAAGCCTCCTGCATCTATAGCAGAATAGGCTGATCGATGCAGGAGGCCCTATGACATCCATTAATCCGCCGCGTTGGCTCCAGTGGGCGCGCGAGATTCAAGCCTTGGCTCAAACCGGCTGTCATTATGCCACGGGCCAGTATGACCGCGAGCGATATCAACGTTTGATGGAAATCGCCGCTGAAATCATCGCCGATCATTCTCGAGTCCCCTACGCAAAGTTGCTGGATGGTTTCCGCGCGCAGATCGGATACGCTACTCCGCGCATCGACGTGCGGGGCGCGGTCTTCCGTGATGATAGGCTTCTATTGGTCAAGGAACGTTTAGATGGTGGCTGGACGATGCCCGGGGGCTGGGCCGACGTCGGCGACACCCCTGCGGAGAGTGTGGAACGGGAAGTCCTCGAGGAAGCGGGCCTTCGAGTGAAAGCGAACAAGGTAATCGGCGTCTATGACGCCAATCGAGCGGGTCCGCTGGAGCTGTTCCACGCTTTCAAAATTGTCTTCCTGTGTGATCTGATTTCCGGCGAACCTCGCCCGAGTGTCGAGACTTCTGAAGTCGCATTCTTCGGTCACAGCGAGATCCCTATGCAGTTTTCCGGCGAGCGTACCTCTCTTCGCCACATCCAGCATGCCTTTGCCGCGGTTGCAGAGCCCGAGCGCCCCACGCAGTTTGATTGAGTAGGGCCGCGTTACCGCATCTTGACCAGAAGCGGATGAAAGGTTCCTTCTTTTCCCCGGTCGGAGGGGGAAAACCCGATCGTATACTGAAACCTGAGATTCGACATGGTCTGATCCAAAGCCTTTGCAACAGATGCTGTACTGTTTGCTCTCAGAACGTCTCCTCCGGTTTCTCGGGCGAGGGTGCGGACCTCTTCCGGGGATTCGCCAAACTGCCCCATTTGATTTCCCCTCGCTTCGACGCTGTACAATGTAGCCCCGGCTTCCAGCGCCTCTTGGAGCGCACCGTTCCACGCGTGAGCGCCGCTGACAGTTTGGTGATTGTCGGAAACCAAAATGATCGCGCGGCGCCGGCAGGGCGCTCTTTCGCGGAGATACCGTGCGGCCTCGAAAATGGAATCGCAGATGTTCGTGGCCTGCCCGATCGTGATCGCGCCAATCTTCTCAGCGATCTCAGAGAAATCCTGCGTGAGATCACTCAATCTGGCGGGACTTCTGTCGAAAGCAAAAAGCACTGCCTGATCCCCGGGTTTCAGGGATTTGAGAGCGGACAACGCCGCATTTTGAAGCTCCTTCAGGTAGGAAGCAATGCTGGGACTTCGGTCGATTACCAGAGCAACGGAGAGAGGAAGCCGATCCCGAGAAAGAAAGATCGCCTGTTGTAAGACTCCATTGTCATAAATGAGGAAATCATCCTTTTGCAGTTCGCGAATGGGAGTTCCGTGTACCGTAACATCCACGGTGACGAGGTCCACGTTCACCTTTAGCCTGAACTCTCCTGTCGCCGTCTCTTGTCCCTGTGACGGGCCGTTTACCTGAGGTCGCGGGCTTGCCGGCAAGGCAGCATCAGACAGTGCCCAATCCAACGCCTTGCACAAGGGTAGAGACAAGAGGAATGAGGCACCAACGCAAATCGTGCGGAAAAGAGTACCCATCTCCCTAACCTGGCGAATCCGATTCCTGATCTGACTCCCATCAGATACCAGTGCTTGGGTCTTCAGTCAATTACTGGTTTGCTTCGGCGCACGGAAAACATGTCCGGAGGGCTGCCGGCGAGGCCGTCCGCCTCGCTTTTCCCGCCGGTGTAGCCATCGCGATGAAGGCCTTCGCGCGCGTACAGCTCGCGCAGATCTTGGATAGGGACGCTCGGTTCTTTTGTGTCCCCGTCTCCTGCGCCAGCCTGAAGCGTCGAAAAGCAAGACAGGCCTGAGGCGAGCCCGAGTTGGAATGCGCCACAAAAGCGGCAGCGGCCTGGAGGGATCCAGGCCGCCCGCGCGGATGGTTTTGTCCGAGTAGCCGGGACTGTGTCCGCAGGGCCGTGGCGCGCTTGCTGCAGGCTTGACCAAAATGCGTCAACAGCCAATAGCAGCATTTTCAGTCAAATGCTGGAACCAATCCAGGTGTACGATGAAAATAACCACAGGCTCTAATGTCCTGCAAAGGAGAACTCTGATGCTGAGCGTTCTTCAAGAATTCAACTTTGTCAGTGCGGGTGTCGAAGATCTTGAGTATCCGCCGATGAACGAAACACAGGCGGCCATGATCGAACAGAATGATCCTGATGTAATTCTCTATTTTGCGCGTGAAATCGCCGGAACGAACAGGGATATCCTCGCCGGCGCACTAATGAATGAAAATACCGAGAAAGCCAAAGAGGTAGTCCGCAAAAGGGCAGCGGCGTTGGCCGCCACATCCGCAGGTATCGCGGAGCGTTTTCTTTCGTCGCTTAGGAGTCTTCTGCGTTCGGCAGAGGAGCTGCCGGGTCGGAAAATAGTCTTCCTATTATCCGATGGTTTTGTCTTCCTCCATCGCATGCACGCGTCACCGATGCTCTTGGCGTGACAATTGTCATACTGCGCACGGCCGCGCAATTAAGTTCCTATGATTTCTATGACTCCATCCACGACTCTTGCCATTTCCTCCGGCGTCGCCCTGCCGAGCCGGGGGCCTATCCGCTCGATCGCGAGGGTGCGTATCTGGCTCATCTTGGCCCATGATTTCTTGGGGACATCCTGTGATTGAAGCTCCAATGTCAGAGGGAATCCCGCCCGCTGGGGCTGGCTTGTCAACGCTACGGCAATTACCGTGCCGGACCGCTCATTAAAAACGTCGTGGCTGAGTATCAATACAGGACGTTTGCCTTCTTGCTCGTGTCCTCGGACCGGGTTCAGGTCAGCCCAGCGAATCTCTCCCCTCAGTATTCGGGCCATTGACTCATGTCCTCTGACATCCCTTCCTCTGCAAGCGCCCGCTCGAATTCAGGATCGAGCTTGGCACATTCCCTGGCAAGCCGGGTGTGCTGCAACCGGGAGAGTTTCTCCCCAAGAGCCTCTTCGATTGCCTGGCTGCGACTTGGGAACACGGACTGCGCAACTAACTCGTCCAAACGTTCCAATGTAGCTTCCTCAAGGGTTATTGCGATCTTTGATTTTGACATGCCTACCTCACCGTATGCTTATATGTCATACCGGACTTAGGCGTCAACAGACTTCCTTTCATCCCTGAATACTCCTTCCGATGGCCGCACCGGGCAAATATCCGGTTCTGACCGTAACGGATGGCTTAGAATGATGGCAGGCGCTGAGCGGGCTTTTATCCCTTCCCGGTGCAGCCTCTGTCTGAATACCAGCCTTGCCGCGAGCGCTTAATGATGGCTTGGAGCTTAGATTGCCGGAGATATGCTTGACTCAATGTTGACTTACGGAACGGAGAGCCCGAGGATGGCGTGCCATTAACTTGTTGATTTTAGTGGCGGGGCCGACGAGACTCGAACTCGCGACCTCCGGCGTGACAGGCCGGCGTTCTAACCAACTGAACTACGACCCCGCTGGATCGAACGTGCTGCATCATAGCGCATTGCTGGCCGCGCGCGCAACCCGCATCAAGCAGTTTGATTCTGTCGAAGCGTCCCTCCATACGCTGGTCCGTCACTCTTTTCACGCCGTTTGCAAACTCGTATCTGTTATTGATTGAAAAATAAATACTTGCATCATGTGACAAAAATCCGAGCCGGAGGATTTTTTGCCTTCAAAAAAAATCAAAACTTTATCTTTTTATCGCGCAATAGCTTATGCGTTCATTGAATAAAAACTCTTGACAAGGTTTTGACGGTTTCTTAAAGTGTCGGTCAGCCGCTGTGATTAGCGGGACTTTGAACACCGGCAGACGAGCGACGGACGGGCCTAAAAAGTTTGTTCGTTGTTCTAGGAGGTCGGAGCCAGCAACGCGAAACCAATCGTGAGCTGGTGTTATCGAAGGAGAGCTTCGATAACGGGTAGCAACCGCTGACCGATACTCGATCCCGGGCAACGGGAAAGAGGGTTCCGAAAGGGTCGGGTCAAAGGAACGGAATCACAGCGGCACTTTTTTTGTCCCACCGTCCTTGGCCATTCCTAGCCCTCCATCTCCGCCCTTCCCGCATTGCTCCCTATTGATGAGGTCGATTCGAGATATGCCGTACTGGTTTGACGGAAACAACTTGATCGGCCAATCTGCCGCTGTTGCCCGGCGGGATCCCAAGACGCGAAGGTCTTTCCTCGCGCTCCTCAGCAGCTATGCAACCTCGCGCGGCGGGCGCTTTGTCGTCTTCTTTGACGGGGACGATCCCGACCGTGCCATCCCGCCCCGCGGCGTGCGCGTGCGTTATTGCGCTCCGCTTTCCTCCGACGATGCGATCCTCTGCCAAGCAGAAGGCGCGCAGGCGCCGGCGGAAATCATCGTTGTGACGAATGATCGCGAGTTGGCTGCTCGCTGCCGCTGCGCGAGTGTCAAGACCATGGATTGGCGCCAGTTCACAGAAAAGATGAGCGCAACCTCATCGCGAGGGCATAGAAAGGCCGTTCCCAAGGAAGAGAAGGTCGACCTCGAAGAGTGGTCGCGATACTTCGGCCTCGACCCGAACAGCCTGAAACAAGAGTGACGAATTCTCCCAGTGGCTCATCATTCGTCTCTCATCCCGGCGTGCTCTGTTCGTTCTCCGCGCCCGACCGAAATAAGAAACACCCCGGCCAACGCGAAGAGATTCGGCAGGCATCTCACTTGGCGGCTCTCGGCGAACCAGGCCGCTTTGTCGATCCGTATCCTTCTCCTGCGGCAATATGCGACAAAATCTGAAATGCTCAAAAAGTGCAGATTGGGCGTATCGTGCCATTCATAGGGGAGTGAAGGCGTGACCGGAGTCTTTCCCAGGAAGAAAATCTGGCACCGGGCCCGGTAGTGGGCGAAATTCGGGAAGCCCACAATCACCTGGCAGCCAACGCGCAGCGCCTCCTGCATCACGTCGTCGAGCTTTCTGACCTGCTGCAAACTCTGGTTGAGGATCACGTAGTCGAACGATCGGTCTCGGTGGCCCGTCAGGCCGTCATCGATGTCCTCATGAAAAACGCTCAGCCCGCGGGCGACACACTGATGGATGGCTTGCTCATTGATTTCAATCCCCTGGGCTTTGGCTCCTTTCTCCCTCACCAGGAGATCCAGCAGCGCCCCGTCGCCGCACCCAAGATCTAGAACAGACGAGCCCGGGCGGATCCACGCGAGGATAATCTTATGATCCAGCCGAATGTCGTCAGATGCCATTCCACCCCACCTCAGGGCCTCGCCATGCCGCGAGTCACCTTCTGCAGAAAGTGACTGATCAAATGCGACTCCTCTTTGACCTCGAGGAGAAAGGCGTCGTGCCCGTAGTCCGAGTCAATCTCGCAGTAGGTTGTGTCCACGCCGGCCAGCTTGCACGCGCGATTTCGCGCGCCTGGGAAGCCGGGTAGAGCCAATCCAACTTGAACGCCATCAGAAGAACCTTGGTGTTCAGGCCTGCAAACGCCTGGTGCAGATCCCCGCCTCGCGCGGGATCGTAGGAATCCATTGCGTGGGTGATGTAGAGATAGGAATTGGCATCCCTTTAGATACTTCATGCCCAGACAATGACTCGGATGATCCTCCAACCCGGGATAGTTCACCCAGCCCACGAGCGGATGCGACTTCAGGAAACGCGCAACCTCGAGGGCGTTCTCGCAATGCTTCCTCATGCGCAAGGGCAGCGTCTCCGGACCCTGGAGGAACAGGAAGGCATTGAAGGGACTCAGAGGCGCTCCGAGATCGCGCAGCAGTTGCAGCCTGACCTTGAACACGAAAGCGACGTTTCCTGCGCCCGGCACGTTGCCAAAGGCATCCCATGAGCGCAGCCCGTGATAGCTCGGGTCGGGCTCAGTAGACTCGGGGAATTTCCCGTTGCTCCAGTCGAACTTGCCCGAATCGACAATCACTCCCCCGATAGGGTACAATCGCGCGGGTGTGGCGACCGCATCAATTACAAGCGAGACAAACATTCGATGACAACCAGGTCCAGGGCGAAGGAATTTCGCCGGCAGCTTGAATCCCGCGCAATGGTGGCCGATGGCGCCATGGGGACGATGCTGTATTCCAAGGGCGTCTTCATCAATCGCTGCTACGACGAGCTGAACCTTTCATCCCCAGACTTAGTCAAGGGAGTCCACCTCGAATACGTAAAGGCCGGCGCAGAGATTCTCGAGACCAATACGTTCGGCGCAAACAGGATGCGCCTGGCAGGCTTCGGCATTGCAGAGAAACTGCGCGCCATCAATCACGCGGGCGTGCGCATCGCCAGAGAGGCGGCCGGTGACGATGCCTTCGTAGCCGGGTCCGTCGGTCCGCTCGGTGTGCACATCGAGCCCCTGGGCCCGACATCCTTTGCGGAGGCCCGGGCGATTTTCGCCGAACAGATCGAGACTCTCCTCGAAGCGGGCGCAGATCTCGTAATCCTGGAAACCTTCAGCAGTCTGGATGAGTTGCGAGAAGCAGTGGTGGCCGCGCGCGCGGTTTCGGGGGACGACTTGGTCGTTGTCGCGCAGGTTACTATCGACGACTACGGCAATCTCCGCGACGGCACCGACACCCGGTCCTTCACCCTTCAGATGGATCAATGGCCTGCCGACGTCGTTGGGTGCAACTGCTCTGCAGGTCCGAAGGTGACGTTCGAGACCATTGAGAAAATGATGCAGTACACCAAGAAGCCCGTAAGCGCCATGCCTAACGCCGGGCACCCTGCGCTCGTCGAGGGGCGCAGGCTCTATCTGTGCTCGCCGGAATACATGGCCCAGTACGCACGGCGGATGTTGTCGGCGGGCGTCCGGATCGTGGGCGGATGCTGCGGCATCACGCCGGAGCACATCAGGCTGGTGCGGGCCGAGGCGCGTTCGCTGCAACCCGGACAGCATCACCGCACAGTGACGGTTGAGGAGCCGGCGGTTGCATCGCAGGCGCTTCCCCCGGTGCCGCTGGCTCAAAAATCACGGCTCGGCGCCAAGCTTGCCGCGGGACGTTTCGTCACCTTCGTCGAGATCCTCCCGACTCGCGGCGTTCAGTACTCGGCCGAGATGGCTGCCGCGAGGCTCTGTGCGGAGAGCGGCATCGACTGCATCAACGTGCCGGATGGGCCCCGGGCCAGCGCTCGCATGAGCGCACAAGTCACCTGCCAGCTCATCCAGCAGCAGGCCGGCATCGAAGCGGTGCTCCATTTCTGCTGCCGGGATCGGAACATTCTCGGCATACAGTCGGAGCTTCTCGGCGCGCACGCCGTGGGCATCCGCAACCTGATCTGCATCACCGGCGATCCGCCGCGCATGGGCGGCTATCCGGGCGCCACGGCGGTATTCGATGTCGACTCGATCGGCCTTGTAAACATCGTGAGCAACCTGAACCACGGCCTCGATATTGGAGGCAACTCGATGGGCTCGCAGACGGCGTTCCTGATCGGCGTAGGAGCAAATCCAGGGGCGCCGAATCTGGAGGAGGAGCTGCGGCGTTTCGACTGGAAGGTCCGGGCAGGAGCCGAGTACGCGGTCACTCAGCCCGTCTTTGACCTCGATTTGCTCGAACGTTTCCTCAAGCGCATCGAGCACGCACGCATCCCCATCATCGCCGGCATATGGCCGCTGACGAGCCATCGGAACGCCGAGTTCATGGTAAACGAGCTGCGGGTGCCGGTCCCCGAGGACGTCATGGAACGTATGCGTCG
>Ga0315282_10001595_pt1 | contig 42475 bp, 30 predicted proteins | sample YL17G07_20_MG_FD_203693 | JGI IMG/M metagenome (GOLD analysis project Ga0315282, IMG submission 203693) | Sediment microbial communities from Yellowstone Lake, YNP, Wyoming, USA - YL17G07_20 | ecosystem: Environmental > Aquatic > Freshwater > Lake > Sediment | place: USA: Wyoming | collected... | reverse complement strand
GCGCTCTCCGACCGCCCGATGGTCCTGTTGTGCGTCCAGAGGCGGCAGTAGCAGACGTAGCGCTCCAGCCTGTCGTCCCATAGCGCCACGGTCTGCGTGTCGCTCGGCACGGCGAGGACATGCCCGCCCTCGTAGCGGCGCCAATGGATGCCGTCCGCGCTCAGCCCGGCGCCGACGCCGTCGCCGGAGAGGTAGATGAACTTGTACCTCACATCGGGCGGTGCCGTCGGGTCGAGGAACACGGTGCCGCCGTGCGTCGGTCCTCCGCCAAGCTGGTTGAACAGGATGTTGTTGTCGGTGGAGCCGTCGAAGGTCTCGAGTCCCAGGCTCGGCTTCGTCCAGTGGATGCCGTCCGTGGACTCGGCGTAGCAGTAGCGCGCCTGGAAATCGCTGGTGTAGGTCTTGTCGTAGGCCTCGTACCACATGCGGTACCGGCCTCCGTCCTCCATCACCGTGTGCCAAGCGTTGATGATGAAGCTCTCCCAGGGACGGTCCGCGACGAGACTCGGCTCGCCCGTCTTGCGAGGCGGACAGACGCGGAAGATCCAGCCGCTGTGGGAGTCGAAAAAGGCGGCGTCGAACAGGAGTTGCTTGCGGTCGCCGACGTTCAACAGGCCCTCGCGGTCCACGGCACCCTCCTGCGCCAAGGCTGCGTGCGTACCGTACACACAAACAAGCGCCACGGCAAGGAGGAGTGTGTGCCGTAGCAGCCTGGCGGTGCCGGTACCGAGGCGCGTCAAGGGTGTGGTCGAGGGAACAGGGCCTCGCGGGGCCGGGGGGTGCGCCGACCCTTCGGACCACATGGCCGCCGCCAGAGACGGCGGCTCTTCCGGGACAGGACGGCCCCGGTTCTCGGCACCCCACAAGGGCCGGCGTCTCTGCCGGCCGGTCTGACACACTATAGGAGCCCCCTCACGCCGATCACTGCGGACACATTGCGGTCGCCTTCGCTCCCGCGTGGCACCTTCGCAAGCCTGGTCTGTTGGTGTGTGCCAAGCTGTGAGATGAACTTCCGAAGGTCGGGAGTACATACTCTCATCACCCGCCAAACGATGACTGCAGCCAGCCAAGGCACATGATGGCCAGACAGGCCCACCACTGTGTGCCCAGGAACGCGCCGGCGAGCAGAGGGCTCCGCGTCGCGAGCGTGCCGAGGCTCATCAGGATGCCGTTGACGAGAGCGACCCCCGCGTATGCCGTCGCAGCTTGCAGTTCCGGGCCGAAGCGCGAGAAGCTGTCCGGGAAGCGCGGAACGCAGAAGTGCAGCCACGCGTACAGCAGAGAGGCGAGCACAACCGCGAACGGCCCCCAGAGCGGCCCCCTCGGACGACTGACCACCCAGCGGGCCATCCCGGCGTACACCACCGCCTCCAGAACGCCGGCTAGGACCAGCGCGGGAAGCAGCTCGAGCAGCGCGAGCGCCGGTCCGAGGCCGGGGTGGTTAAGCGCCGCGACCGTGCTCCTGTACGCCTCGAGCCCCGCCCAGGGCGAGGTGCGCCCAAGCATCCCGCGCCCGATCCCGGCGGCGGCGCCGAGGGCGACGCCCAGCAGCGCCTGCCACGCCCTGCCGCGAGGGTGGACGGACAGCTCCTCGTTGAAGGTGGGGCAGATAAGCAGGAAGGCGTAGGCCACAACCGCGAGGCCTAGGCGCACTAAGGCAATGCCGAGGTCGCCCGGGTACACACCCACCGCCAGAGGGAGGAAAGCCAATGCGAAGAGAAGCCACCGCGCCCCCACGGCCTCCCGCGATCGGCGCGGCACAGAGGCCGGCGGCGCAACACCGGGGCGGTGTACGAGATCGCGCGTCCGAGTCGGTGGGATCGCCGACTTGGTCCGGCGTCGACGCTTCCGCTGTTTGCGCCCCGATGAGGGCATCGCGACAGCCTGCCTCCGCGGCCGTCCCCGGTCGAGCAGGTTCCGGACAGCGGCGTGTGGACCCTTCAGCGAGGGAGGACCCGGCGGGCACGTCGCGAATGCGGCTGGGCGGTATGAGCACAGGGAGCCCCTTTCTGCGTGATGCCGCGCGCAAGCCGCGCGAGCCGGGCATCGTGGTCCTCGACCGCATCCCAGTAGAGGAGTGCGGCGAGCCGATCGGCGACGTGCGCGAATGGTGTCCGGGCGTGCTTGTGAACGCGCCGCTGCCCTGGCTGCGCGAGACCGTCTGCCGGATGGTGTCCGAGGCCGCGGCGCGGATGCCCGGCGGGGTCAAGATGCTGGTGACCACCGGAATGAGGACACTCGAGATGCAGGCCGCGGGCTACGAGGCCTACACGAGCCATCTGCGCGGCGAGCACCCCGAGTGGCCGAAGCCGGTCCTGCACCGGCAGGCCAACCGCTTCTTCCATCCGCCACACGCCAAGTGTCCGCCCGGGCACACAACGGGCGGCGCCGTGGACGTGCGCCTGGTGGACGACGAGGGGCGCGAGCTCGACATGTGGTCGGCGCTGCTGCAGTCCGGCAACAGCACGTGGCCGACCTTCAGCCGACGAGTGACGTCCGAAGTGCGCGAGATGCGCATGACCCTCTACGACGCGATGCTCGGCGTCGGCTTCTCGAACTGCTGGGACGAGTGGTGGCATTACTCGTACGGCGACAGCGGGTGGGCCGCAAGGCTCGGGAAGCCCATGGCTGTCTACGGACGCTACCCGGAGGTGTGCTACCCGCCCGAGTTCGTGGCGTGCGTCGATGAGCTCCGGGCGGCAGGTCAGCTCACCAGGCTGAAGCCGACAATGAAGTGACGTAGCGGGAGTGGTTGGCGTGGGCATCATCCTTCTCGGACTCATGGGCGCGTTCGCGGACGGCCCTCGGATCAGCGTTCTGTCGGAAGCGTCCGGGGCTCACCCCAGGCAGTCCGAGGGCGATGTGGAGGTACTGCGCGACGGGCGCCTCCTAGGCGTCTACACCGACTTCTACGGCGGCACCGAGGATGAGGCGCCCGCCTGCGTCGCGGGCAGGCTGTCCGCCGACGCGGGCCTGACATGGTCGGAGCCGTTCACCGTTGTCGAGAACACGGCCGGCAACAACGTGATGTCCGCGAGCCTGCTGCGCCTCGCCGACGGGCGCCTGATGCTTGGCTACCTCAGAAAGGACGGCCCGACGGACTGCCAGCCCTGCGTCAGGATCGCGGACTCCGATGACGTGTCTTTCGGCCCCGAGATCCGAGTCACGGACGAGCCCGCGTACTATGTCATGAACAACGACCGACTCGTGCAGCTTACGAGCGGCCGCATCGTGGCGCCCTTGTCGTTCTCGACCGATCTGCTGGGTGACGGGCACTTCCGCATCGTCTGCTACTACTCGGACGATGGTGGCGCCACGTGGCAGCGCGGCAAGGGCATTGTCGACGAGCCAATGCGCGGCGCGATGGAGCCCGGAATCGTGGCACTACTCGACGGCGGTGCGCTCATGATCATACGAACACAGCTTGGGCGAATCGACAAGGCGATCTCGACCGACGGCTGCGACACGTGGGGGCCTGTCGAGCCCCTCGGTGTCGCTGCGCCGGAGGCGCCGGCGACCATCGCGCGCATGCCTTCGGGCGCGCTGCTGCTCGTCTACAACCCCAACGTGAAGCTGGGCTCCGACCACTCGGGGCCGCGTACTCCGCTGAGGTGCTCGGTGTCGACGGACGAGGGAGGGACCTGGTCAGCGGGCAAGGACATGGAGTCCGACGCCGGATCGGGCTTCGCGTACACGTCCGTGACCTTCATGGGCGACACGGCCATCCTGACCTACTACCACGAACACGGGCGCGGCGGCATGGTCAGCCTGAACATCGCGCTGGTGCCGGTTGGGTGGTTCTCGTAGGGGCGAGCCAGCGTGCCCGCCCAGGGCGGCCAAATCGAGCCGCCCCTACGGGCTGCCGTGGACGGCCAGGCTGCGGATCAGGGGCTCGCCCACCGACGAGGTGACGCGGAGCCTGATCTTCACCACCTCCACCGGCCCGATGCGGTCGATCTTCTTGTGACCAATCGCGGGGCCGCGGCTGAGTTCACGCCATCCGCTCCCGGTAAGGCCCTCGATCACGTACTCGCGGACGCGTTCCCCGCCGCTGATGTCCTCCATCGTGACGACGCTACCGATGCGCTTCGGCAGATGAAGCGACAGCTCGACCACGTCGCCCGTGCCGCTCGTCTCCGCGATGGGTGTTCCGAACTGCCGCCTCACCTCAGCGCCGAACTCGGCGGCTCGCTTCACGTCCGCCTCGGGCATCCGGCCGGTGGTGTCGGGGGTCATGTTGAGGAGAAGAACCGCGCCGTGGCCTACGGAGCGGCAGTACATGTCCATGAGCTGGTCCACCGACTTCAGCGTCGGCGCGTTGCGAGTGTTCCAGAACCAATCCGCCCTGATGCGCGCGTCGCACTCGTTCGGCAGCCAGGCGTTGCCCGACGGGTCTCCGTCGGCCGCAGTCGAGCCGCGGAGACGTGCCTCCTCGGAGACGCAGTTCCAGGCCGGGTAGGGGGCGACTCCGTCTTCATTGCCGACCCAGCGAATGCTGGCGTACTTGCCCTGGAAGATGACGGCGTGGGGCGCGCAGGCCTTGAGGATATCGCCGACCTCAATGACGTTGCCTCCGTCGAACCAGACCTCGAAGATGTCGCCGTACCGGCTGAGCACCTCGCGGAGCTGCGCTCGGTAGAGCCGGCTGTAGCGCTCCTGAGCCTCCGGGTCGGCGCACCGCCCGCCGACCTCCGCGCCGTGATAGCGGTCGCAGGGGCTGAGGTAGATGCCCAGCTTCATGCCGCGCCTGCGGCACGACTCTGCCAGATCGGCGAGCACGTCGCCCTTGCCGCCGCGCCAGGGAGTGCTCTTGACGCTGTAGTCCGTCGTGTCGGTGCGCCACCAGCAGAACCCGCCGACGTGCTTGGCGACAAAGACGATGAACTTCGCGCCCATCGCCTCCGCGGCGCCCACCCACTGGTCCGTGTCGAGCCCAGTCGGGTTGATCTTGGACGGCGGGGTCGATAGGTCGTCGTACTCCTGGTCCTGCCACGTGTTAGGAGCTAAGTGGATGAACATGCCAATCTCGCTGTCATGCCACGCAAGCTGTTCGGGCGTAGGCTTGGCGAGACCGGCGGCGGGGTCGGGCGAGGGAGGGGCTAGGACGAGACAGGTGCAGATGGCGATCATCGCGGCCTCCTGGTGGGCATCGACGTGCCCCACAGCTCACCCTGTGGGCTCTCATGTGTCGCCCCCTGCGGGGGCTGAAGTGAGGCAGCGGCCGCCTGCCTGATGGAGCACCTCGCCGTCAGTGAGAACGGCCCATATGAAGGGATCGGCCAGGCACAACCTTCGGGGAACTTCCTGCGGACCCCGAACGAGCACATCCACGGGAATGCGGCCGGGCAGGTCTGAGTCTACGCGCGCCTCGGCGACCGCCGGGCGCTCCGGGGTGTCCATGACCACCAGGAGATGGACGTCAGACGAGAGCCCGGGCGGGCCGCCGGCGTGAGAGCCGAACAGCACGGTCAGCTCAGGCGCGTGCTTGGCCGAGATGACGTCGGCTGTCGCGAGGATATCGTCTCTTGTGGCTTGCCAGGGGTTGGTCAATGGTACTCCCTACTCAGCAAGCTGCCACAGGCCGTCATCACGTCTGCGGATGCGGCCCTGTCGGTGCAGGGTGGAAAGCGCTGCGGTTCCACGCCCTCTCCACTTCGGCACACCTTTCGCGTCCGGGTCAAGGTCAGGACCAACCGGTGGCAGCTGCGCGCACACGGCGGCGTAGATGCGGTCAGATGACGCGGCTCTGCCGGGCTGGCTGGCGAGACACTCCAGGACCACGCGCCTGTATTCGGCCGCAGGCACGGTCTTGCGTTTGGCGGCCGGTGGGGCCTGCCTCAGCTCCGCCCTTGGCGGCTCAGCCTCGGCCGAGGAGATGGAGAGGTTGACCTGCCTGAGGCCAGACACGATCTGTACGCGTGTCAAACCCGGCAACCGCTTCCGGATAAGCCTAACGAGCGCTTCGTCAGGCTGAGGCCGCAGGAGGGCCTCCAGTTGGGCGGCAAGTTGTCGGCCAACGAAGTGCGCCTCCCAGGCGACACTCAAGCCCCCGGAGGTCACCCGGTCCTTGGCGAGCAGCCCGAGCCAGCCCGCCACCCCTTGCGCTGCCCCGCATACCGCGACCGAGAAGAGGAGCTTCTCCTGGACCGGGACCGCCGCGTGCGCGTTGTACACGTCATAGCGGTTGCCATCGGTCAGGACGACCCAGGCCACTCCCGCAATCGTGGCGTAAGTCATGATCTGGTTTGCGCACCCGCGATCGTCGAGGTTCGTGCCGAGGCCCTTGGCCTCCACGAACAGGACGGGCTTCCCCCCGGACAGCAAGGCGTAGTCAACCGGCTTGTCCTGCTTCTGCGCTTTGAACTCCCGGCGCACCTCGTCGATGTCCTCCGGGTCCCACCCGAGGGCACGCAGCATTGGCTCGATGAGCGTGGCCTTGGTGTTCTGCTCGCCAATCTCCGCGCCACGGGAGTGCTTGGCGATCCTCTGCCCGATCTGCGCAATAGCCTCCTCCAGATCCACAACAGAGCCCCCTTCGCGTGCGGGTCACGTCCCCTGATCTGGTTCGGGACACTGTGAGGGCTGTCCTGCGGGCCCCTCCCGCGGTACGTCCCCTGCGGGGCTACGCGGGGCCAACGGGCTCGGTGGCGGCTCCGTCTGCGGCCAGCTCCACCGCATCGCGCTCGACAAGCTCACGAAACGGGCCGCCGGCCATGCGCCCCCACTCGGCGGGGGTGTAGACCATCGGCTCCACAGGCAGGTCGTCGGGAGCGAGGTCGAGCACGCGGCCGATGCGATCGAAAAAGTGGAGGTCGGTGTCCCAGATGACCACGAGGTCGATGTCGCTGTGCCGGTGGATCTCGCCCCGGGCCAGGCTGCCGTGCATAATGACGCGCTCGGCGCCAAGCTCCGCCTTGGCTCTTCGCGCTAGTCGCTCGGCGGCCTCAGCAAGCTCGTTACGAAGCTCAGCAATGGTCTGGCGTGGCTTAGGCATCGCTCCGCGTGCTCCTCACCGTAGAACTCATGGGGTGCGGTGTCGGGGAGGCCGTTGGGATTCCGCGTGGGCGTGTAGTACTGGTCGAGGTCGGCCGCTTCGCGGAACTGATCGAAGCCTAGGTCGAACTCGTGGCAGACCGTCAGCAGAGCCCTGATGGAGTGCAAGTGCACATCGCGTTCGCCATGGGCATAGAGGAATGCCTTGAGGGCCTTCTCGGCGGCCTGCTGGGCCTGGAAGCACGCCCACTCGTGGTGGCCGGCCGCCCGACTCGCCTCCGACGCGGCCAAGTCATGCTCAGCCTGCGACAGCCACCGCTTCGCAGCTTCGCCGTTTGCCTCCAAGAGCTGCCACCTCCACACCCTTGTGATACGCTCCGACGATCGGTCCAAGCGCTCAGTGGTGCTCGAGCAGTTCGAAGCACCGGTCGCGCGAGATGCCCGCAGTCTTCAGGTTCGTGCGGATCACCGACACGGGCACCGCTCCATGCACCGGGATCACCACCGGCCGAGCCACTCCCGGCTTCGTGTAGGAGCGGTGCCCGCCCTCCTGCCGGGAGAACCTGAACCCGTCCGCTGTGAAGACGCGCTCAAGCACCCGCCAATAGACTGGCGCGATGCGCGGCGTCTCAGACTGTCACGGCCTGCCGGCCGACCATGACCACTTCGGGAGAGCGCCACTCGTCCCCAACCTTGACTAGCCCACACTCCTCCAGCACCTCGTCGAGGTCCCCATCTCCTCAGCCGTGATCAGAAACAGCCGCACGGCTTCCGCCAGGTTCGCGCGGGCCTGCTCGGGGGTGTCGCCGCAGCTCATCACGTCCAGGGGCATCGCGTGCGCCACGCAAGTGTCGCCCTCGCGCCAGACTGGGACCCGGTTGTCGACCAGCATGGTGGCCTCCGATCCCCTACCTCGCCCACACCCGGGCCCTGTCTATCGCGTGCCCGTCGAAGGCCAGCGCCGTGACTTCGAGGGTCGTGGGGTACACATCGATCCTGCACACATGATACGCCTTCGCGACAACGTCCCCGGCGAGGACGCCCTTGCCGGTTGAGTCGTACAGCGGGGCTCCGCCGCCGGCGGTCACGATCTGGGTGATGCCGTCGCGCACCGTTCGGTAGTACATGTGGTCATGTCCGCAGAACACCAGCGACACTCCCGAGTCGCGCAGGGCCGGGAGTAGGCTCTTGCGTAGCTCCGCGCTCCCGCCGTGAGGCCCGGGGCTCCACAAAGGATGGTGGAGAAGCGCGACCTTGAACGGCGCTCCGCCCGGCGCCATGAAGCTCCGCAGCCACGCAAGCTGGACCGCGTCGCCATCGAGCAGCGCGGGGCTGTCGAGCACGGCCACCCGCACCGGCCCGTAAGCAAAGCCATAGTAGAAGACCCCGCGCGCAAGCGACTGCCTGGGCGCGCCCAGCAACTCGAATGCCGGAGCAGCCGAGCCGCGGGGAAGGTCGTGGTTCCCGAGCACGGGGTACACCGGCATCCGCGCTCTTAGCGGCTGCATTACGGACACGCACTCCTGCCACAACGCGGCCGATGAGCCGTCGTCGACGAAGTCGCCGACGAGGCCGGCGAATGACGCGCCTGTCTGCCGCAGGAGCAGGTCAACCGCCTGTCTGTGGGCCCGGAGGTTGTGCCGGGTGTCGCCGTACACGAGGAAGGTCAGGACGGGCGCGCCCGCGGGCCGCGGCGCGGCTGTCGGCGCGACGGCACGCTCCTCGGACTCGGGGAACGCAATACCGGCCACCCTGGCCGGGTCGGTCGCCGGCTTCGCATCGCGAGCGGGGGCCCTCGTTGCCGCTGCCTGTGCAGCCGGAGCGGCGGGCACGGGGGCGGGCTTGGAAGAGCAGCCGGCGAGGGCGACGGCCAGGGCGAGCAGCAGGAACAGGGCTGCCCTCATCCGTTGCCTCCCACAACGCACCGCAGCCCACGCTGCGCGTAAGGTCTCAACACATTGGCCTCAGCGTCGCCAATGGAGTTGCATCCCTCTTGCAGGAGTCGCTGCAGGGCCCGTCGGCGCCCGGGTGCGCGCGGATCGGTCAGTATGCGGAGCATCTCGTGTCGGAGGGCCTTAGCGACGGGACCGCCGCCCGCCGTCTGCGCGGCTTCCACGGCGGCTCTCAGAGCCAGCAGCACGGGGTGTAGGGCCGCCTTGTGGAGCAGAAGGCGCAACACAGTCGGCTCTTCCGACACAGCGAGAGTGAGTTCGGCGAGCGCGACGGCCGGATCGCCGCCGGCGTCCGCCGCGGCGGCCAGCGCCATTCGGGCGTCCCAGCGGTCGAACGGATTCGCGGTTCGTGAGCCGCGCGCGGCGTACTTCCGCGCACGCTTTGCATCGCCCAGGCCGAGGGCGATCCAGGCGGCGAGGACGAGGGTCTCCGGCTCAGAAGCCCACAAGTCATCGGCCGGAAGGCCTGTGGCCTTGCCCCGGCGGCGGGAGTGCTGCCGCGTTCGCTGCGCCCTCTGTCCGGCGAGCGCGGCCCGCACCCAGGGGTCGGCAAGGTCGTCCCTGCCGCAGAGGTGCAGCGCCGTTGCATAGCCGGTGTCGTAGTCGGCATCCGTGGGGGCGATACACCGCAGCGCGAGCAGCATCGCGGCGCCATCGCTCTGGGAGTACGCCCGGTGCAGAGCGCGCCGACCGGCCAAGGGCGTGCGGGCGCGCTCTGTCGCGCCGCCGCCGGGGGCGGGCAGCTTCAGGCCATGAGGTATCGGCGGGGCCACGGGGCCGAGCGCCTGCCACCTCCGCAGAAGAAGCAGTGCGGCCATGCCCGCGACCCGGCTCTCCTCGAAGATGCCGTGTTCGACCAGCCCTGCCACGCCACGCTCCGGATCGCTGCTTGGCAGCGTGGCAAGCGACCGCACGGTGCGGGCGAGTCCACTCCCCTTCTCCGTCGCGAGGGCCCGATCGGCGAGCTCTTCGGCGGCGCGGTGCTCGCCGGCGAAGAGGGCGTACTTGGCCGCAAGAGCGGAGGCTGCTGCGGAGCCCCGCGCAAGGTCGGCAGCCTGGCGGGCCAGGCGCGGCGCCTCGCCGGGTTGCACGCCGGCGACGGCGGCGGCGTGACACAGCAGTACGCGATGGTCCCGCGGCGCCGCGGCCGCGGCATCCTCGAAGGCTCTCCTCGCGGACTTCAGGTCGCCCTGCTCCGCAAGAAGCTCACCCCTGGCGACCAGCTTCCAGGCGGCCCGCGGCATCAGACGCTCTCCGTTCACCAAGGCCCCGCACAGCATCGCACCGCGCCCCCCACGGGTCAAGGGCGCCTTGGTAGTGCCACCTTGTGTGCTATCATGGAGAAGCCGCGGTGTTAGCGGCGGCTAAGTCAGGGATGGGCGGCACCTCTGCCGGAGGAAGGTGCTTGATCAAGCGCACGCTGGAGGACGTGAAGGACGCGTGCTGCGCATCGCGTCTACAATCAGGGGTGCGAACGCTGCCGGGGGTGCGGACGGCGGAGGTGCGGCTAACTAACTGCGGGGCCGTACTACACCTGGACGCGGACGATCCAGACGCCATCCTGGCCGCCGTCCCGGCGGTTCTGCCGGGCGTGCGGGTGGTACCCAGGGGCGTAGGCTCAGGGCTGGAGAGCCAGGGCCCGCTCGTGCGACGCGAGGTGACCATCATCGCCGCATCGGTGATGCTGGCCGCCGCGGGGCTTGTTGTCCGAACGTGGGCCGAGCCGGGCACTCCGGAGCGCGTCGCTGAGTACGCGCTGCTGCTCGGCGCCTACGTGCTCAGCGGCGGGTGGCTGCTGCGTGCGGCGGCGCGCAGCCTGCTCTGCCGGCGCGTGCTGGACGAGACTTTCCTAATGGCGATTGCCACGATCGGCGCCCTGGCGATCGGCGACTACGCCGAGGCGGCGGGAGTGACCATCTTCTACCGGATCGGTCAGCTCCTGGAAGACCTGGCCGTCAGGCGGTCGCGTAGGGCACTCAAGAGCCTGCTCGAGATCCGGCCGGACTACGCGACCGTGAGGCGCAATGGGGTCGAGGTCACCACGGCGCCCGACCAGGTAGCGGTGGGCGAGGAAGTCGTCGTGCGCCCCGGAGAGCGGATCCCGCTCGACGGCGTCGTCCTGGACGGCCGCTCGACGGTCGACACGTCAATGATGACCGGCGAGCCGGTTCCCCGCAGCGCGAGGCCGGGCGATGAGGTGTTCGCGGGAACGGTCAATGTGACCGGAGCCGTCGTTGTGCGCGTGACACGGCCGGCTTGCGAGTCGTCTGCGGCCCGTATCCTCGACCTGGTGGAGAACGCGTCCGCCCGCAAAGCGCCGACCGAGCGGTTCATCACGCGATTCGCGAGGTACTACACACCCGGAGTCGTCATGCTGACACTCGGTATCGCGTTAGTGCCGCCGCTCGTCATCCAGGGGGCCTCACTCGCGGACTGGCTTCACCGGGCCCTGGTGATCCTCGTCGTGTCCTGCCCGTGCGCGCTGCTGCTGAGCGTTCCGCTCGGCTATTTCGGAGGCGTCGGGGGCGCGTCACGATCCGGCATCCTGGTCAAGGGCGCGAACTACCTGGACACGCTGGCGAACACCAGGACGGTCGTATTCGACAAGACGGGGACACTCACGAAGGGGGTCTTCAAGGTAACAGCGATCCAGCCACGCGCCGGGGTCGGGGAGCCGGAGCTGCTGCGCACCGCGGCGATGGCTGAGTCACACTCGCTTCACCCGATAGCCCAGTCGCTGCGTGAGGCGCACGCCGCCGCGGGCGGCGCCGCGGGCCCGGCGCCGGCGAGTGTCGCGGACTACGAGGAGATGCAGGGACGCGGCGTTCGCGCCGTAGTGGACGGCAGCGAGGTGGTCGCCTGCAGCCACAGGTACCTGCACGACACGGACATCCATCACGACAGGTGCGATGAGGTTGGCACCGACGTGCACGTGGTCGTGGACGGGCGCTGGACGGGACGGATCGTCATCTCCGACGAGGTGAAGCCCGACGCTGAGTGTGGCGTAGGAGCGCTTAGGAGTCTGGGCGTCCGCAGCATTGGCATGCTGACCGGCGACCAGCCAAACACCGCCGCCAGAGTCTCGGCCGAGCTCGGGCTCGACTTCGCGCACGGGGGCCTGCTGCCCGCGGGGAAGCTCGCCGCCGTGGAGTCGATGCTCGCTCAGCGCGCCGGCGCGAACGGCGGCAGGCTGGCTTTCGTCGGCGACGGGACCAATGACGCCCCGGTGCTGGCGCGTGCGGACGTAGGTATCGCGATGGGTGCCCTCGGGTCGGACGCGGCACTCGAGGCCGCGGACGTAGTGATAACAACGGACTCCGTCGTTCGCGTTGCCGACGCCATCAGGCTGGCGCGGCGGACGCGAGCGATCGTGTGGCAGAACATCGCTCTGGCTCTGGGCGTGAAGGGCCTCGTGCTGGCCCTTGGCATCGCCGGGGCGGCGTCGATGGCGGAGGCGGTGTTCGCGGACGTGGGCGTGGCCGTCCTCGCGGTGCTTAACAGCACCCGGGTGCTCAAGAGGGTAGGGACCCTGCCGCCCGGGCCGGGTCGGGCCGAATTGTGAATCGAGGGTTGACAGACGGCAAAGCAGGGAACACAATTAACTTCTGCCGTGTGCAAGGCCGGCAGACTCACATGACGTATGCGAACCATGGTCACTGTCAGCTTGTAACCCACCGCTTACCGACACCTGCCCGGGGGGCCGAGGTGTCGTTTCGTGTGTCACACCGGGTGTCGAAAGGGTCGATTGGGTAGCACTCGAGTCCCATGCCGCGAGGGTGAGCCCTAGCGCCTTGTACGGTCCGTGCCAGGCCCTTGACCGCCTGTCCTGCCGGAGAGAGGTGGCATCTTGGTCACAACGTCGCTGAACGGCCAGCTGGTGTACGTGGGGAGGAAAGCCAGGCAGGACCCGCCTGTGGAGTTCCCCAACCTGATCGAGATCCAGACCGAGTCCTACGAGCGGTTCTTGACTGAGGGCCTCACCGAGCTGTTCAGGACCTTCTCCCCGATCGAGGACTTCACCGGGAAGTTCTCGCTGGAGTTCCTGGAGCACGAGCTCGGGGAGCCCAAGTTCACCCTCGAGGACTGCCGCGAGCGGGACATCACCTACGAGCGGCCGCTGCGCGCGAAGGTGCGGCTGGTCGACAAGGAGACCGGAGAGATCCGCGAGTCCGAGGTGTACATGGGCGAGATCCCCGCGATGACCCCGAAGGGGACGTTCCTCATCAACGAGGCGGAGAGGGTCGTCGTCAGCCAGCTCGCGAGGTCGCCCGGCGTCTACTTCAGCGATCAGATCGACTTCTCGGGTAGGCAACTCTACTCCGCCCAGCTTATCCCGACCGAGGGCGTGTGGGTGGAGTTCGAGACCGATCCGAACGACGTCATCTCCGTGAAGGTCGGCCAGACGCGCCGATTCCCCGCGACCACGCTCCTTCGGGCGATGAACTACTTCCCCGACCCCGACATCGAGAACCCGATCGAGGCGGGCAACGACGCGCAGATCTACGAGCTGTTCGGCGAACACGTCGCCATGAAGACCCCACAGCCCGAGGATCTGTCGGGGCTCATCGCGGTTGACGACTACCGGGCCAAGGACGGCCGGCTCATCGTCGCCGCCTACCACGAGATTGACGACACCCAGGCGCGCCAGATCTGCGAGCAGGGGCCGAAGGAGTTCAAAGCGCTCCAGGTGAGCAGGTTTGTGGTCGAGACGATGAAGGTCGACCCCGCGGCGAACGAGATCGAGGCGCTCGCGGACATCTACAAGAAGATCCGCCCGGGCGACGCCCCGACCGAGGACGGCGCGCGCGCCCTGCTCCATTCGATGTTCTTCGACACCAAGCGCTACGATCTTGACAGGGTCGGCAGGCACAAGCTCAACACCAAGCTGGGCATCGGCCTCTCGCTCGCGTGCCGCGGGCTCACGAAGCACGATGTGACGGCCATCATTCGCTACCTGGTCGCTCTGGGCGACGGCGCCGAGGGTTACGAGGTCGACGACATCGACCACCTGGAGAATAAGCGGATCCGCGGAGTCGGGGAGCTTCTGCTGAACCAGTTCCGCATCGGCTTCCTGCGCATGGAGCGCGTGGCCCGGGAGCGCATGACGTCGATGGACCCCGAGAAGCTCAGCGCGCAGGCGATTATCTCGATCAAGCCGATAACCGCGGCGGTTAGGAGCTTCTTCGGCAGCGGGCAGCTTTCCCAGTTCATGGATGAGGTCAACCCGCTATCTGAGTTGACCCACAAGCGCCGCCTTTCCGCACTCGGCCCCGGCGGTCTGTCTCGCCAGAGCGCCAAGCTCGAGGTGCGCGACGTGCACCACAGCCACTACGGCCGCATATGCCCGATCGAGACGCCTGAGGGGCCGAACATCGGCCTCGTCGGCGCGCTTGCCTGCCACGCCAAGCTGGACGAGTTCGGCTTCGTGCTCACCCCCTACCGGAAGGTGCACAGAGGCTCCGTCACCGACAAGGTAGAGCACATGAGCGCGGACGAGGAGCGCCGGTACGCGATCGCGCCGGCAGACACTCCGTACGACCAGAACGGCAAGATTCTGGACGAGCGCATCACCTGCCGACAGGGGAGAGGCTACCCGAAGCTTGAGCTCAAGGACGTCCAGTACATGGACGTGTCACCGGGGCAGCTTTTCTCGGCGGCGACATCGCTCATCCCGTTCCTCGAGAACGACGACCCGATCCGCGGGCTCATGGGCTCCAACATGCAGCGGCAAGCCGTGCCCCTGTTGGTGGCCGAGGCGCCGTGCACCCACACCGGGATGGAAGCCAGGATCGCCCGTGATTCCGGCACGCTTATTGCGGCCAAGAACGACGGCCGGGTGGAGCGAGTTGACGGACAGAGGATCATCGTCAAGCAGCGCTCGGGCGAGTCGGACGAGTACCCGCTGCAGAAGTTCGTCCGCACGAACCAGGCGACATGCGTGAACCACCACCCGCTTGTCAAGCCCGGGCAGCGCGTGCGGAAGGGCGACGTCCTCGCCGACGGCTCCTGCACGAGGTACGGGGAGCTGGCGCTCGGCCGGGACCTGCGCGTGGTCTACATGCCTTGGCGCGGGTACAACTTCGAGGACGCGATCATCCTCTCCGAGCGCCTCGTGCGCGCCGACGTACTGACATCGGTGCACATCGAGAAGTACGAGACCGAAGCGCGCGACACGAAGCTGGGCCCCGAGGAGATCACGCCCGACATCCCCAACGTGGGCGATGAGGCGCGCAAACACCTCGACGAGAACGGGATCATCACACCGGGCGCCGAGGTGCGCGCCGAGGACATTCTTGTCGGCAAGGTGGCGCCGAAGGGCCAGTCCGAGCTGACGGCTGAGGAGAAGCTCGTCATCGCGATCTTCGGCAAGAAGGCTGAGGAGATGCGCGACGTGTCGCTCCGGATGCCCCACGGTGAGAAGGGCAAGGTCGTCGGCGTTCGGGTGTTCTCGCGCTATCGCTACACGTGCCGCGAATGCGGCGCCGTGTACCACTGCGGACGTCCTCCCGACAACCTGGGGTGCACGGTGTGCGGCGGGCAGCTTTTCCGCGACCTGGGCGACGAACTGCCCCCGGGCGTCAACCAGCTCGTGCGCGTGTACGTGGCTCAGAGGCGCAAGGTGATGGTGGGCGACAAGCTTGCCGGACGGCACGGCAACAAGGGCGTCATCGCCAAGATACTTCCCGAGGAAGACATGCCGTTCCTCACCGACGGCGCGCCTGTCGATGTGATCCTCAACCCGCTCGGCGTTCCGTCTCGTATGAACGTCGGGCAGATCATCGAGGCCCACATGGGCATGGTCGCCGAGGAGCTGGGCATCAGGTTCCGCTGCCCGGTGTTCCAGGGGCTCCGCGAGGACGAGGTGTGGGGCTACCTCGCCGCGGTGGCCGATCTGAAGACCGCGGCCGCTATCAAGGACTACGCCGAGAACGAGCTCGTGCGAGTGTTCGAAGACGAGCGTCGGGCCGTTCCGGTGCAGATGCCCGGCGTGCCCACCCAGGAGGATCTGCAGAAGGCGCTCGCGGCCGGCAAGGAGCCCGGGGATCTTGCCGACATCGCGGACCGGTGCGTGGCGTCGATGCTTGCCGCGCTGCAGAAGCGGCTCGAGGGGCTCAGCCCAGCCGAGCTTGGCACGGTATGCGAGATCGTCGATGTGGAGGCCGACACCCCGAAGGCCAAGGTCTCGGCACTGGTGGACCGTGTGCAGGAGCTTGGCCGTCGCCGTGCGGGTATCTACCGTGACGACGGCCGCACCATCGTCCGTGACGGGCTCACCGGGGAGTCGCTCCATCAGACCGTCATGGTCGGCAGAGCCTACCTGCTGAAGCTGAACCACCTTGTGGAGGATAAGATACACGCCCGCTCGACAGGCCCCTACTCGCTGGTCACCCAGCAGCCGCTGGGCGGCAAGGCTCAGTTCGGAGGCCAGAGGTTCGGGGAGATGGAGGTGTGGGCGCTCGAGGCCTACGGCGCGGCCCACACTCTCCAGGAGATGCTCACTATTAAGTCGGACGACGTCAACGGGCGCGTGAGGACATACGAGGCCATCGTAAAGGGAGAGAACATCCCCGAACCGGGGGTGCCGGAGAGCTTCTTCATCCTCGTCAAGGAGCTCGAGAGCCTAGGGCTTCGCATCACCGCGGAGAGTAGCGAAGGCAGGGAGTTCGAGATCAAGGACGTGGACGAGGAACTCGCGCCAGCTCGCTGAGCAGGCAGGCGGCTACCGGCCGCGGCACGCGCGGCAATCGTTGTTAGGGGGTAGTGAGCTTTGGCCATACTCGGTGAAGTCGCAGCCTTGAGGATCAGCCTTGCCTCGCCGGAGACCATCCGCGACTGGTCATACGGGGAAGTGCGGAAGCCCGAGACCATCAACTACAGGACCTTCAAGCCGGAACGAGACGGCCTGTTCTGTGAGCGCATCTTCGGTCCCACCAAGGACTGGGAGTGCCACTGCGGCAAGTACAAGAAGATCAAGTACAAGGGCATCATCTGCGACCGGTGCGGGGTGGAGGTCACCCGGGCGCGGGTCCGGCGCCGCCGCATGGGGCACATCGAGCTCGCCGCTCCGGTCTGCCACATTTGGTACCTCAAGGGCGTCCCGAGCCCTATCGGGCTTCTGCTCGACATCTCTCCGAAGGCGCTCGAGAAGGTCATCTACTTCGCGTCATACATCGTGACCCGCGTCGACTCGCAGCGCATCGCCGAGCACGCCGATGATGTGCGCTCGGTGGTCGAGGAGCAGATCGCGGAGGACCTCGAAGCTCTCGAGCAGTGGAAGATCCAGCGACGGGAGCAGTTCGAGGAGTGGCGCGTGAACCCGGTGGGCGACCCGGACGCACTCAGCGGCGAGGAGCTGTCCCCGTTCCAGGGCCTCCCGGCCGACGAAGCGCCGGAGGCCGAGGCCGGGCTCGCCGATGATGCGACGATCGCGCTGTACGAGCGCGACCTCGAGGAGACATTCGCTGTCGAGGAGGACGCTCTGCAGGAGCGCGTCCAGCAGCTTCGCCAGTCGCTGCAGATGCTCCTGGAACTGGAGCGCAAGCAGCTCATAAGTGAGGTAGAGTACCGCGGGCTGCAGCGGCTCGTCACGGTTCTCTCCGAACGGCTGTCGGCCGACTTCTCGGAGGTGTTCCGCGCGGGGCTGGGAGCCGCCGCGGTGGGCGAGCTTCTCGCGGAGATCGACCTCGACGAGCTGTGCCGCGAGCTCCGCTATGAGATCGCCAACACCAACTCAGGCCCGAGGCGCGCCCGAGCGATAAAGCGCCTAGCTGTGGCGGACGGCTTCCGCCGTTCGCGCACGCGCCCGGAGTGGATGGTGATGGAGGCGGTGCCGGTCCTCCCGCCAGAGCTGCGCCCGATGGTCCAGCTCGACGGCGGTCGGTTTGCCACGTCGGACGTCAACGACCTCTACCGCCGCATCATCAACCGGAACAACCGCCTGCGGCGCATCATGGACATCAAGGCGCCCGAGTCCATCGTGAACCACGAGAAGCGACTGCTCCAGGAGGCCGTGGACGCGCTCATCGACAACCAGCGCCGCGCGCACCCGGTGTCGGGTGGGCAGACGCGCCGTCCGCTGAAGTCGCTTTCAGACCTGCTCAAGGGCAAGGAGGGGCGTTTCCGCAAGAACCTACTGGGCAAGCGCGTAGACTACTCCGGTCGCTCTGTCATCGTCGTCGGCCCGGAGCTCAAGCTGAACCAGTGCGGTCTGCCGCGCGAGATGGCGCTCGAGTTGTTCAAGCCCTTCGTGATGAAAAAGCTCGTGGAGAAGGGCTTCACGACGAACATCAAGACGGCCAAGCGGATGGTCGACCGCGTGCGGCCGGAGGTCTGGGACGCGCTGGAGGAGGTTATCGAGGACCACCCGGTAATGCTGAACCGGGCGCCGACGCTGCACCGCCTCGGGATCCAGGCCTTCGAGCCGGTGCTGGTTGACGGCAAGGCGATTCAGGTCCACCCGCTGGTGTGCGCCGCGTTCAACGCGGACTTCGACGGCGACCAGATGGCGGTGCACGTGCCGCTGTCGTCTTACGCGCAGGCCGAGGCGCGCATCCTCATGATGTCGACGCGCAATCTGTTCAAGCCGGCCGACGGCCACCCGGTAGTGGCGCCAGTCTACGACATCGTGCTCGGGTCGTACTACCTCACGCAGACGACCGAGATCGAGGAGCACGGCGAGACAGACGCTGCCGTGCCCGGCATCAAGGCCTTCAGCTCACCCGAGGAAGCGGTCGCCGCGTGGGACGCGAAGCGCCACGATCTGCACGCGCCCTGCCGGATACGGGTCGAGCGGCTCGAGATCGAACACGACCTCGACGAGACCCTCCACGCCGATATCCTGACAGCGCTCAGCCGCATCTGCTCTGAGGCACACGCCGGCGGGGAAGACGACAGGCCTATGTCGTTCACCTACCGCGACGGCCCGATCAGCTTCGCCGCGGGCGCGGCCCTGGCGGCCCACGACGAGCGCAACCCCGAGCCCGAGGAGCGGCAGGCGGAGCACGCAGAGATCGACCGAGACGAAGGGGAGTCGTCTCCGAGATCGGTGAGTCGGTGGCTCGACACCGAGCCCGCGAACCCGGACGACGGGTTGGCGCCGTTCGAGCGCACCGTTCGAGCGCTGGAGGACGCGGTGGCGTTGGCGCTGCGCGACGGTCGGATCGGCGCCAGGGCGAAGTTCACCTTCGGGGTCCGGCGTCGCGTCATCGACACCACGATCGGCCGCGTGATCTGGAACGACCTGCTGCCGCTCGACCTGCGTGACTACAGCAGGGTCTACTCCAAATCGGCCCTCGCCGACCTGGTCGAGGAGATGCACGACAAACACGGGCCCGACCGCACGATCCAGTTCCTGGACGACGCGAAGGCCGTCGGGTTTGAGTGGGCCACTATCGCCGGCATCTCGATGTCGCTCTCCGACATGGACATCAAGACCCGGCGCGACGAGATCATCCGGGTCACTGAGGACAACGTGCGCAACCTCAACCTGCAGTTCCGCCGCGGCGCCCTGACGCAGGGCGAGCGCGAGCGCCTCGTCCGCGAGCAGTGGATGAGGGCGTCTGAGGAAGTCGTGAAGGACATCATCCAGTCGATCCCCAAGTTCAACCCGATCTTCATGATGGTGGACTCGGGGTCGAGAGGTAACCCGAGGCAGATCAGCCAGCTTTCGGGCATGCGCGGCCTTATGACCGACCCGCACGGAAGGCTCATCGAGGACCTTCCGGTTCGTTCGAGCTTCCACGAGGGCCTGACGACGCTCGAGTACTTCGTCTCGACGCACGGCGCGCGCAAGGGCCTGGCCGACACCGCTCTCCGCACGGCCGACGCGGGCTACCTGACCCGCCGACTGGTGGACGTGGCCCAGGACGTGATCGTACGCGGCGAGGACTGCGAGACGAGCAACGGCGTCATGATGACGCCGGTGTACGAGGACGATGTGTACTGCCGCAAGTGTGGCGAAGAGGATCTGTCGCGCGGCGGCAGCGGCACCAAGTTCGCGTGCCGGTACTGCGGAGCCGAGCTGTTGACCGATCCCTCAAAGTCACAGGACCCAATCCTGCCGCTGAGGCGCAGGACTCGCGGTCGCTACGCGGCCGAGCCGGTCATACACCCCACGACCGGCGAGGTACTGGTTGAGGCGAACCAGGAGATAACCGCCGACCTCTCGGCCACCATCGAGGAAGCCGGCGTGCGCCAGGTTACCGTGCGCAGCCCGCTCACGTGCGACCTGAGGCAAGGCGTGTGCGTGAAGTGCTACGGTCGCGACCTCGCGACTTGGCGTCAGGTCGAGATCGGCGAGGCGGTCGGCATCATCGCCGCACAGTCGATCGGCGAGCCGGGCACACAGCTCACGATGCGGACTTTCCACACCGGGGGCGTTGCCGCGTCCGCGACTATCACCGGCGTCGCGGATGTTAAGAAGAAGCAGCAGGAGGCCATCAAGCAGCTTCACGACGACATCGACAAGGGCCTCGTGTCTCTCGACACGTCGGGTGAGCAGAGGGAGAACACTCGCGCCATCCAGGCGGTCCTGAAGGTTCTAGAGGACCCGGTGGGTGGGCTCCTGCGGGTCGTCGAGCTGTTCGAGGCCCGACGGCCCAAGGGCCTCGCCATCGTGTCGATGTACGACGGACTCGTCGCTGACATCGACGAGCGCGGACTGCGCCGCGTCATCATCCACTCGGAGCAGCAGCTCAGCGGCCGCGCGAAGCTGAAGGGCGAGACGCTGGCAGGGCCGGCAAGGGCCGAGGACGGGACCGTCATAGCGGAAGAGGGGGTCGAGATCACCGACAAGGTGCTCAAACTCCTCCGGAAGCACCGGGTCAAGGCCGTCACGATCCGGCGGTCGTACATGGTTCCGTATCGGGGCTACCTGAAGGTCCAGAAGAACCAACAGGTCCGCGCCGGCGACCGCCTGACGGAGGGCCCGCTCGACCCGCAGCAGGTTCTCGAGCTGCGCGGGGTCCACGCCTGCCAGGACTACCTGGTCAAGGAGATTCAGCGGGTCTACCGCAGCCAGAACGTCATGATCAACGACAAGCACATCGAGGTCATCGTGCGCCAGATGCTCCGGAAGCGTCGCGTGATGGACCACGGCTCGACCGATCTTCTGCCTGGCCAGATCCTCGATAGGTTTGCCTTCGAGGAGGAGAACCGGCGCGTCTCAGCTCTGGGCGGGAAGCCGGCCACGGCGGAGGTTATGCTCCTGGGCATCACAGAGGCGTCGCTGCAGACGGACAGCTTCCTGTCGGCCGCATCGTTCCAGAAGACCACGAAGGTGCTGACGGAAGCGGCCATCCGGGGCAAGTCCGACGGACTGCGGGGCCTGAAGGAGAACGTCATCATCGGGCGGCTCGTGCCGGCAGGGTCGGGCACGGCTACCTACCGCGACACGAAGGTGGGCCTAGCCGATCCGACGCAGGACATCCGCATCGGGGACTTCGACATCGGGTTCATGGTAGACGGCGGGTTTGACTTCGACGACGAAGAGCACGAGGAAGACATCGAGGAAGTCGAGGATCTTGAGGCGGTCCTGCCCGGAATGAGCGACAGTGCCGTTTCGGGGGACTCGCTCTCGGACAGCGGCCCCGACGACGAATCGGTTGATGATGACGAGGAGGAGCTGGCAAGCGCCGGTGTGGCCATTGGACCAGACCTCGACATCTACGCCGAGGATGAGGAAGAGGGTTCGGACGGCGAGGAAGCGACCGAAGGGGACGAGGAAGCGGACGAGGACGAGGCGGCCGAGTAGCGACTCAGCCCGCTACCGTGGGAGCGAATGCGAGGGGCGAGCCACGGCTCGCCCCTCGATATCCGTACGAGGACGCGGCAACATGCAGTGCCTTCTTCCCGCCCTTGCCGAATGCCGCCTCGGCGGTGTCACGGCCGGCTGCTCACCGCGCGCCCACGCATGTGAGCTCGCCGCTTGTGAGCGCCACGGGCACCTCTGGCAGGCCGTCGCCATCGGCGTCCGCGATCGCCGGCGTGAAGCGGACGGCAGGTAGGTCGAAGCTCCAGTCGACCCGGCCGGCGCCGATGGCGACAAGCTTGGTGCCGAACACGGCGATGGCCTCGTCGCGGCCGTCGCCGTCGATGTCGCAGCTCACCAGGCCCCCGGACACGGTACCGAGAGACAGCGACCAGAGCTCCTCGCCGTCCGAGGCGGCGAAGCACCTCACGACCGCGTCGCGGCCGTGCTCCACAAGCTGCATCTTCCCCGTGTCGTCGAAGTGGCCGAGCGTTGGGCCGCCGCCAAGACCGCGGAGGCGCCGGCGATCGTAGCGGAGCACTTCGGGAGGCCGCTGGAGCCGACCCTCTCGCTTGCGAACGCGGGCCTGTACTGGATAGAGAAGCCCAGCTACCCGATGCCGAGCTGGCGCTGGCTGTCTGAGGCCGCGCTGCGATGGCAGACGGCGCCCGGCAAGCTGTTCATCACCCTTGTTCGCAGGAATGCAGCGCAGCAGTACCAGGACAGAACCGGGGCGCCTAGCCAGCACGGTTTCGGCGTATTGCCGGAGGAAGTCCCGGCGCTCCTCGGGGAGTACGGGCAGCGGATCATGCTCGTACCGAACTCGAACGAGGACGTAGGTAGCACCGACTGGGAGGTCATGTCGCCCAAGCCGGACACAATGGTCGGGTGGGACGGCGACATCCGAGTCGGCGACACGCCGTGGGGCAAGTGCCGCATCTACCATCATCCGGGCGTGCTGCACATCGTGTTCGACCTGTAGGCGATGGGCTGAAGCCCACTGCCTCCTGTGGGGCCGGTCGGGGCCCCGCCCTTCGCCACGACGGCCAGAGAGCGGCCGCCGGCTCAGGGCGAGCGGCGCCACCCCATGCGGCCCGTCGAGCCCGGCTGTCACGGCCGCAGGAACCCGCTTCCATGGGATGGCGTGTCGTCAGGCTTCTTGTTCTCCGCGGGCCACTCGGGGGCTTCCGGGCAGTCCCAGGCGCCATCCGGCAGGTGGTAGGCGACCGCCATGCCGCCTCCGTTCTCGAACCGGACCTGCGACTGGAGGGCGTGAGAGGCGTTAGGGTCAATGTTCGCGACCAGCATGGGGTCGACGCCGACCTCGCCGGTGTCGCGGTTCCAGGCGAATTCCATATAGACCATGGGTTCCATCCAGCCGTCGAGCTCCGACTCGTCGTCTGTCGTGTAGCCGTCATGGCCGACATCGCGCCCCCGGGTCGTGATGGTCTGCATGCTGGCGTCGCCCGCTCGGACCGGCTCGATGCTGACTCGCGTCGTGTAGATCGAGTTCCCGACCAGCCAAGCATAGGGCTGGCGGCCGGCCCCGCCTTGCCCGACGACTACGTTGGCCTCCTTCTGTCGGTCGAATACGTCCACCGACGGGGCATAGATCAGCTTGCCCGACTGCGAGACGGCCTGCTCGCTGGGCGTACCGTCGCTCCAGAGGGTGTGGAAGTCCATGTCCTGCTTCATCTGGCACTGGGAGCGCAGGCGCTCATCCTCCGGCCAGGCGTTCTCGTTCAACACCAGCTTGACGGCCGGGATCCAGATGGGGAAGGCCCTGAGTGGGGGATCGAAAGTCGACCAGTGGCCCTGCCACTCATCGCCGCCGTGCCCCTTGATCACCCGGCTCTTCGTGATGACGACCCAGCCACTATCCGCGTTGAGGTCGAACACACGCAGCAGCTCTTCCTTCGGATCGGGGTCGCTGTACCAGACGAACAGCTTCGTCGGCAGCTTCCAGTCGTAGCCCGCGTCGATCTGGTCGTCGGTGAGGGCTGTCCCGGACACCGCTCCGGCCACCCCGGAAGCGCTGTCCTCCTTCGGGTGCCACTCGAAGTGCGCGGGGTCCCACGGGAACCAGCCGCCCCAGATCATGCCCAGGTCGGCTGCGGCCTGTACCATCCGCAGCCACGGGTCTGACACCTGCGGCAGGGGTCCGTTGTTGTAGCGGCCGTTGACGTAGAGGCCGAAGTCTACGGCGACGCCAAGGTTGTGCCAGCTCACCCACACGCTCGTGACGGGCCGGCCTGCGGGGCAGTTTGCCGCCGTGCGTCGTGCGGCAGGGATCTCCTGGTAGTCCGACGCCCGGGAGCCGTCGCCCACCGGCCGCCCGTTCGCGCCGGTCCGTATCTCGCGGCACTGCTGGTACAGGGCGAGCTGGTCCGCGGCGGAGCGCAGACCGCCCGTTCGCGGCGCGATCCCGATGTCGTTTCCGCCGTGCGCCTGGTAGACAGCCATGAGGACGTCTATACGCCTCCCGAACTCGGGGTTCAGGTCATCGAGCATGGCCCGGCCCGGGTAATCGGGGGTGCCGGCGCCGATGTCGACTTCCTGGAACTTGCGGAAGTACGAGCGCACCAGCTCGGCGTCCCAGGCCGCGGTGCCCTCAATGTAGGGACCGATCTCGGGCTCAGGCTCAGGGTCCTGAGCCTGAGCCAAGGCCGCGGGCAAAGCGCACAGAGCGAACAGGGCAACCGGGCACAGGCGTGACACCCAGGTACCTGAAGGTGGTAGTCCAGAGCGCGTCATGACCATCGCCGTATCTCCCTTGCGGCCGTGCAGACACCAGCCCCTTCCCAATTCTGGTATTAGAATACGCCTTTTTAGGGGTCATGTCACAGTACCGTACATGAATGGGCCGGCCCCGATGCCGTTGGCTGTCCTCACTGACCCACTCCGAACGCCCAGTACGCCCTGTACCGCTCCAGCGCGCAGCAGATAGCGTCGATGTTCTCGACCGAAACGTCGGGGCCGCACTCGGCCTTCAGCCACAGCCCGCCCTCGGGGGCTCCGAGCTTCTCCACTGCCTCGCGGATATGAGCGTCGATGTCATCCGGCGTGCAGAACGGGAAAAGCTGCCTATCGAGGTCGAGGTCGACGCAGACCTTGCCCTTGCACTCCCGGGCAAGCGCGTCGAGGCCGTTCGCCCTGATCTGAGGGTTGAGCACTCGCACCCCACAGTCGATCAGGTCGCGGATGATGGGGATGATGTGCCCGTCGGTGTGCATGTACACGTCTGCGCCCACCGCTCGACACAGGCCGTACATGGCGGCGAAGCAGGGCTTGAGGTACTTGCGCCACTTCGCCGGGCTGATCGCGAGCGCGCGCTGCATCCCGAGGTCGTCACCGAAGTAGACCATCGAGGGCTTGCCCTCGACGACCCGCCGCACCTCGCCCATGTTGTACTCGAAGACCTTGTCGATCAGCATTCGCAGCTCGGGCGGCTCCTCCGCGAAGTCGATCATCAGCTCCTCGAAACCGCGTAGGTCGGCCAGCCTGAGCCACATGAACCCGTGCCCCATGCCGGAGCCCGGGGGCGGGACCTTCATCGTATACACGTGAGCTCGGGTCGGCACGGCGTGGCCGGTGACGATCGCCTCACACCCGCGCTGGATGTTGCTCCAGACGCAGCCCCACGCGTCGACGTGCTCGCCCTCGACGTACGTCCCTCCCACGGCGTCGTAGTCGCGCCGGCGGGGAGCCTGCTCGCCGAAGATGATCGGGTGCCGGGCGACGATCGCGTCGAGCGCCTCTCGGTGCCGGATCCACGTCGCCGGCAGCAGACCCACCGAGACGGGGATGAACTCGGGGTGGTCGTAGTTCATGGCCTTGATGCGGTCCTCGTGCGTGCTCATGTGCGGTTCCTTGTGGGGCGGCGTCAAGCCTCGTGCTTCGTGCGTGCGATGATGTGGTCTTGCAGGTCCTTGCCGATGGAGGCGAAGCGCTGGCTGAAGCCAGAGACTCGCACGACGACGTTGCCGTAGCGCTCGGGATCCTCCTGAGCCTGCACCAGGCGCTCCGCGGTTACCACGTTGAACTGCATCTGCCCGATGCCGAGGTCCACGGCGCCCTCGAGCAGTGACACGAACTTGCGCTTCCCATCGCCCTCGAAGAACCGCGGCGACAGCTCGATGATCGCGGAACTCGATCCGGCTGCGAGGTGGTGCGGGATGCGGGCCAGGCTGCGCATGAGCGCGGTGACGCCCTTCTCGTCTCGGCCCTGTGTGGGCGAGAGGCTGTAGGCAAGCGGGTCGCCGGCCCGGCGGCCGTCCGGCAGCGCGCCCGTGGTGCGCCCGAACGGGTCCACGTGCCAGACGAAGGAGAAGAGGTGGGCGTGAAAGCTCCCGCCGTAGTGCGTGCGGTGGGCGCTCATCGTGCGGCAGTAGTGCTCGGCAACCGCGCCGGCCCAGCGGTCCACCTCCTCGACATCGTTGCCGTACTTCGGAGCGCGAAGCAGCAGCTTCCGCTCCGCCTCGGCGCCGTCGAAGTTAACGAGCAGAAGCTGCCTCAACGCCTCGAGGGTGAGCTTGCGGTCGCTGAAGACAACGGTCTCCATGGCCGCGAGCGAGTCCGCGACGTTCGGGATGCCGATGGCGGAGCAGGAGTGGTAGTTGTACCTCGCCCCGCCGGACGTGACGTCGCGCCCGCGCGCGATGCAGTCCTCGGTGAGGATCGACAGGTAGGGCAGCGGGGCCGAGTGTTGCTGCTGAAGCTGCCCGGCATTCGAGACGAAGACGCCGCAGCGCGCGAAGTGCTCGACCTGGCGCGCGTACGCCTCGAAGACCGCTCCCGCGGACGGGAACTCGGCGAGCAAACCCGTCTCCGGCCCGACCTGCGCCCCAGTCCGCGGGTCCCAGCCATTGTGGAGCGCAAGCTCGAGGCACTTCGCAAGGTTCATGTTGTGGCTGACCGCGTGCGGGTTGGCCCTGCCGGGGATCGTGATCTCCACGCAGCCGATCACGGCGTAGTCGCGCGCCTCCTCGAGTGGGATGCCCTTGTCGGTGAGGGCCGGGATGATCGCCTCGTCGTTGAAGAAGAACGGGATTCCACCGCCGTCGCTCAGGAGATCAGTCGCGCGCTCGACGAGCTCTCGCGGCGCCCGGCGATGAAGCCTGACCGACAGGCACCTGACGAGGCCCAGCCGCTGAGTCGCCTCCAGACACAGGTAGGTCACCTCGTTCGTGGCGTCGCCACCGTCCGGCCGTAGCCCGCCCAGGACGGCCTGCTGCACATCGTAGTCCCGGTAGAGCTTGAGCCAAAGGTAGGTGATGAGGTCGAGGGCGGCCTCGCGCGTGATGCGGCCGGCGGCTAGGTCGGCCTGATAGTAGGGCTCGAGGATCTGGTCTATCCGCCCGATAGAGTTGGCGTTGATGTGGTCCTCGCAGCACGTGATCGTGTGCGCGAACCAGAGGGCCTGAACGGCCTCGCGGAGCGTCCGTGCCGGGCGGGCCGGTACTCGATCGCACGCCTTGGCGATGGCACGCAGCTCGGCGCGCCTGTCTGCATCGTTACAGCGTCGCGCGAGGGCCCGGGCCCCCACGGCATGGCGCCTGCCGATCCCCGCCGCGGCGTGCGCCACCGTGGACGCAGACCGAAGGAAGGTGAGCTCCTCCAGGCGGTCGGGGTCGTCGCAGGCCAGCGCGGACCGCCTCGCGTCGATCTCCGCCACGATGCCTTCGAAGCCGACGCGCAAGACCTTCGCATAGTCGCGCACACTGTGGTTGGTGCACCAGCCCCCGCCCATGAACACGGTGGCTTCCAGCGCGAGGCGGACCTCGTCCGGCTGCCCCGGAGACCAGGGCTCACCGGTGAACAAGCTGGGGCGCCCGATGAGCTCGAGCACGGTCTGGCGCTGCGCCTCGCCAAGATCGGTGCCGGAGAGCAGCTCGCGGAGGCGGTCGCCGGGTGGCTCGAAGAGGTAGGATGCAAACTCGGGGAACTCGAGCGACCCGTCGACGCCCGGTCGCTCGCCGAACATGTGCGAGCCGACGATCAGCTCGTCGTCCACAACGCTGGGCGGGAAGTTGAGGATCGTCCCGGCCAGCCCCGCCGCCCGACGCAAGATGATCGGGTCGCCGGCGTGTTCGAGGGCGGCCCGGCAGTAGGCAAGGCAGCGCCACCCGACGGGCGTATCGGGGCCCGCGAGGGCCCGCTCCCTCAGTCGCTCCAGTCTCTCAGCCGAAAGGCCGATCATCGGCCGCTCCTAGCGCCGCCCGACACTACGTTCAACCGGTGCGCGGGTGGCTCCTCGCGCGCCGTGGAGGACGGTTGCCAGTGCGGGCGAACACGGATGTGACGTGTCACTGCGAGATGCCCGTCAGAGGATGTGATCGACTTGCGCGCGAGGACGCTTTCCGTCGCACTGCTGCTCGCACTTGCGGGGCTCGGCGGGTGCTCGATTCCAGTGACGCTGTCGGACGTGAGTTTGATGCCCGGCGCGGTGCCGCTGGACGCGAGCGGGCTGACACGGTACACGAAGGACCTGGCCGAGACCGAGAACGCCAGCCACATCAGCGGCATCCAGTCCTTCAGCCTGACCTTTGACTGCGTGAACGGATCGGGACAGGCCATCACGATGGACATATGGCTGTCGCGGACTGACAGCCTGGCGCTGGGCGACCTGCCGGCCTCGGGCACGGGCACGACCGACACGATCCGTGTCTGGACGGGAGCCATCGCCTCGGGGTACAACGGATCGGTGGAGGCGCCGTGGTCGCAGCTCACCAACCGGGACACGGCGCGGGCCATGCTCAACCCGAACACCGGACGAGATGCCGGTGGGCACAAGTACGTGACCGTGTACGTCGTGACCCGTCCGACCGGCTCAGGCGTGGTCGTGGGCAACATGACGGCCGACATTACGGTCGGCGTGACCCCGTTCAGCACGTCGAGCGCGGAGACGGTCGAGGTCGTGAGGATCAGGTTCTCGGACTAGCTGCAGCAGGTGGCACGCGAGGACCGGATCGGGCGATGACCTAGCTGACACCCTATCGCACCAACCCGGTAGGGCGTCATTCCGAGGCAGCACTCGATGGGCCTTGACAGTCCTCAGTCCCAGGGAGAGCCTTGGGCTTGGGGGGTCGCAAGGGGCATTGGCAGGTGAGCTATGGCAGACACGCGGGCACCTAATGGCGCGCGACCAGGCGCCCCGACTCGACCGGTCGAGATCGGTGCGGTGAACTTCGGGCCGCTGCGCGCGGCTTCCATCGAGCTCAGGCCGCTTACCGTGCTCATCGGGCCCAACGGCATCGGCAAGTCGTACGTGGCGGTGCTGCTGCACTCCTTGCTTCGGGCAGTTGACCAAGGTACCGCGGCCGTTCGGCAAAGACGCGGGTATGTCGGACCGCTCCGGATGCGGTTCACCTCGGCGCGGAAACCGCCTGGAGTGATCGACCGGATCCGGCAGCTCGCCGAGGCATTGCGGGCAGGCACTGAGGTGGCCATTCCCGCCTCGGTCACCGACTGGTACGTTCGCGAGTATCTGCGGCAAGGCCTGCCTGAACAGATGACGGCGGAAGTCACGAGGGGGTTCGCGTGCGGGTTGGCTGACCTGGCCCGTTTCGGAACAGGCAGCTGTGAGCTGTCGGCAAGATCACAGGTGTTCGAAACGACCATGGCCCTGAAGAGCGATCACCTCCGCACCACGCGCGCGACCCCTGCACAGGTGGAGCTTACGTACGTACCATCTCAGGGGGTCGTGCGAAGTACCACCGGCGCCTGGTCCGCGCAGGTGCCCCTCCTCCGCGCGATGGTCCGAGACCTGGAACGTGACGCGGGCTTTCTCATGGACTACATCATCGGGTCGGCAGTGCTGCTCAACGTCTCACAGGCGGTGTCGCCGGGTTCCAGCTACTACCTCCCCGCAGCGCGTTCCGGGCTCATGCAGGCGCACAAGGCCTTGGTGCAGTCGTACATGGAGCGGGTCCCTTTCGTGGGCTTCGAGGACATACATGTGCCCAGGCTGTCGGGCGTGGTTGTGGAGTTCCTTACGACCCTACTCCGCGTCGAGCCGACGAAGGGCGCGCTGCTCGAGTTGGCCGCTCAGCTCGAGACCGACGCCCTGCACGGCACCGTCGAGCTTGTTGGTGGGGAAAGGGAAGCCTACCCGGAGATGCGGTTTCGACTCCGCGAGGGTCCCGTGCCGCTGCATAGGGCGTCGTCGGCCATATCCGAGCTGGCGCCCCTCATCATCTACCTGAAGTACGTGGTGGAGCCTGGCGACGTGCTCGTGATAGAGGAGCCTGAGGCGCATCTGCACCCCGCGAACCAGCGTGTGTTGGCGAAGTACCTGGTGCGTCTAGTCAGAAAGGGGGTCCGTGTCGCCGTTACGACTCATTCTGAGTTCCTCCTGGCCCAACTTAGCGCGCACGTCCGCATGGCTGCATTGTCCACGCGACAGAGGCGTGCCCAGCATGACTACGGCCGCGACGACTTTGTGGTGCCAGATGAGGTCGGCGCGTACCTATTCCGGTGGGACGACCCGGGCGCTCTAGACCAGGGCAGCGTTACCGATGAACTGGAGATCACGCCAGAGGCCGGCATACCCGACGATGAGTTCCGGCGTGTTGCCCTGGCCTTGCACAACGAGCGGGTCGAGATGGACTACGCGCGGCTTCCGAAGGGGCGCTAGGAGTGGCGCGCCGCGCTGCCAGGGTCGCCTCGCACTGCCGTGCGCTTCCGACGGGAATCGTGCGTGCGGCCTGCACTGAGAATGAGGCGAAGCTCGCGTGCGAGGGCCTGGACGACTGCACAATCCTGTGTGGCGAGTGCCTCTCTCAGCACCTCCGGGAGCGCCCACCGTACGCCAGGAAGAACGCTGCGGACTGCGTGGTCATCGGCGAGTACGCTACCGACTTCGTGACAGCGGTGGCTGAGCTCAAGGCGAGCCCCGTGCCCTCTGGCGATGTGCGGCACGTTGAGCAACAGCTCGAGCAGAGCGGCAAGGATCTTTGTGAGGTACTCAAGCGAACGGGCGTCGCGACAACACGTGTGGTGCCATACTTCGTGTTGGTCGCGTGTGGGATGGACACGATGGCAGTCGACGCGCTACGCATGACTGTGGAATACCGAGGTCACAAGGTGCTGGCGGCGCTGAGCGACAGCCCGGCAAGGCTCGTCGACCTGCATCCAGCCATCAGACGCCGGCGGCGCCTCTAGGCCCTACCCCCTCCCTCCCACGGACCCCTCCACCTTCCCCCTGGTCGGAAGGCCGACAGTGGTGCCCCGATCACCATGGCGAGGCCGCCCGCCGCCCTTCGTCGCTCCGGCCACGGCGCGTCCGGCGGCTCAGGGACGACGGTCGTGGACTCCGCCTGAGGCGGCCTCACAGGTGTTGCCACGCCTCCTCGTCGTCGTCGCCCAGCCAGTCGCGTACCAGAACCGGATCGGCGGCCGCCGCGCACTCGAGCCCATCCAGTTGCGCGGGCCTCAGTCACCCGGCCGCCAGAAACCCCTCCACCTTCTCCCGCGTCGGGAGGCCGGGGATGGCGCCCTTGACGGTTGTCGTGAGCGCGCCCACGGCGTTCGCCAAGCGCGCGAGGCCCGACAGCTCCTCGTCCGTGAAGCCGGCGAGCGGCGGCTTGCGCCCGGTGCGGACAAGGTGATCGAGGATCGCCGCGCCGAAGCCATCGCCCGCGCCCGTTGTGTCAACTGTGTCGACCTGGAAGCCCGCGTGGTCGACGGTCACGGTTCCGTCGGAGATGACGCTGCCCTTCGGGCCGCGCGTGACGGCCACGAGGCCCACGCCCATGTCCTTGAGCCGAGCGATGCCGCCGGGGATGCTCGGATCGCCGAACATGAACTCGAGCTCCTCCTCGGCGACCTTCACGAAATCCGCCAGCGGCAGCCCCTCGATCATGCCCACGCGGGCGGCCTCCGCGGAGGGCCAGAGGGACAGCCTCAGATTGGGGTCGTAGGAGATGAGAGCGCCCACCTCGCGCGCGATGCGTTGGGCCTCGAGCGTTGCCGAGCGCGACGGCTCCTGGATGAGCGTGATGGAGCCGAAGTGGAAGGCCTTGCAGCCCCGCAGGAGACCCGTCGGCAGCTCGTCCGGGCGAAGGAGCATGTCCGCGCTGGGGTTGCGATAGAAGGTGAAGTCGCGGTCCCCGTCGGCCATGAGCGAGACGAAAGCGAGGCCGGTCTTGGCGGACGCGTCGTACAGCATCGACGACGTGTCCACGCCCTGTTCGGCGAACGTCCGGGCAAGAAAACGCCCGAACGGGTCGTCCCCGACCTTGCCGAGGAACGCGGACGACGTGCCGAGCTTGCGAACGCCGACGGCTACGTTCGCCGGCGCTCCGCCGGGGGCTTTGCGGAAGCCGGGCGCGTCCATCAGGCTCACGCCCGAGACATCCGCCACGAAGTCGATTAGGGCCTCCCCGAGGCAGACGACCTCAGCCATGCGAGCGCTTCTCCTTCCGGCGCGGGCGTCGCGCGCGTGAGCGGCTACCCCTCAGCCACGGGGATGTGCACCACGACAAGGGCCTTGGCCTGCTCGGTCGCGCCGTGGGTGCCGACCAGGTCGGCGCCCAGAGCGTCCGTGTCGGCCCAGCCGAGGAGCAGCGCCTCGTCGTCTCGGAACGTGTAGGTGTTCTGCCGGAGGAACCCCTCGGCAGCGCCCTCGGCCAGGTCGGCCCTGACTCTGTACGGTCCGCCCCTGGAGGACCAGGACGAGGTCGGCCCGGACGCTAGGCTCGCCGCTGCCTGGGCGTCAGCCTCGGGCGCCGTGGTGGGCGCCCCCATCGGCCCGCCCATTCCTGATCCCATCATCGCGTACGGACCGGACGTATCGCGCCACCCAAGCGGCTTCGGTGGCGGCTCGTCCGACCTGGCCGGCCTCACGGGCCCCAACCGCACGGCGACGGCGGCGCCGGGAGCAAGGGCGTCCAGTTGCTGGGTCTGTCCGCGGAAGATCAGTCCGCCGCCTTCCAACCGCAGGCCGCCCAGGGCGTTGGTGACCTGCCCGACCACCATCGCGTCGCGACCGACACGCAGGTCCGACTTCACGTCTCCACCCAGCACCACCGGTGCCCGGGCCGAGAACATCCGCTGGTCCCACATCTGGACGAGCAGGTCCTTGACCGTGTCACGCTCACCAGCCTCGACCTCGAAGGGCGTGTTCAGCTTCAGATCACTGCGCGGGCCGCGCATCGACATCCGCGCCACCGGAGCAGGCACGCTCGCGTCGACGTTCGGCGCTCCGAACGCTACGCGGTAGGAGGCCTTCTTGGGGCTGAACACCGAGTAGTAGCTCTGGGCCGCGCCGGCGCCGGTGCTTGCCTGGACCTCTATCATGGACACCGAGCGCAGCACTACCGCCCGACCCTTGAGCACGAAGCCAAGCCCGTAGGCGAGGAGCGAGAACGCGAGCACGATGGCCGGCGTCGTCACCCAAGCCAACTCGCGCCTGTCGAGCTTCCTAAGCGCGAGGTAGTTCAGCGGCACCAGGCAGACGATATAGCCGATCAGGAACAAGCTGATAACCTTGAAGGACGGCGGATTGGGAGACGCACTGGCAGACAGCGCATTCGCGACAACGGGACCCGCATGCTGACAGACGAGCCCCGGTTGATACTGCCGTCCGCGCTTCAGAATGCTGGAGATGACCTCCTGGGCGCCGTCCCACTGGGCAACGGGCCGCGTGGTGAAGGAGAACGCGGCGTACCACACTGTTCCGAGCCCCTGGCGCGAGTACGCCAGAAGTGGCTGCCCGCCCTGTGCGACCACGCTCCCGCCGCGCACGATTCGCCCAGCGCACACCGCGGTGGGAGCGGGCTCCATCCGGCCGCCGAACCGGGAGACCATGGCCGGCAGCCCCTCACCGAGGACCGTAGTGCCCATCACCTCGACAGGCAGGTAGGGCGCGATGAACGATTCCGACAGGCGGCGGAACTGCTCCCCACCGGTAACCAGGAGTCTTCCGCCGGCAGTGACCCACTCGACTATGGCCCGCTCCTGATCAGGGCCGATCGCCTGAGGCGAGAACTCGTCCAGGATGAGCAGGTCGATGTCCGCGAAGCCCTTCCAGCTATCGGGCAGGTCCTCCGTCCGGCAGTAGGACACGTAAGGGGGCTGCGGCCCGCCGCCGGGCCCGTAACGCCCGCCGGGCCCGCCTGTGCCGGGTGGCATACCGGGGATGGGCGTGACCCACTTGCTTGGATCGACCATCCGCGCGAAGTTGAACGAGCCCGTGCCGTCCGTGCACACCAGCACCAGTAGGTCGTCCGGGGACTGTGACTTGATGGTCACCTTTACCTCGGACACGGCGCCCTTGCGGGGCTGGAAGCCTGCCGACACCTCGCCGCTCGCCGCCCCACCCTCGGGAATGTTGGGGTACACTAGCACCCGCTTGTGTGCGCCGGCGGGCATGTCAACCGGGCGTGAGAAGACGAACGGCGCGCTCTCCTCGAGTGGCACCTTGACGTAGGCGGTTCCCGTAACGTCTTTGTCGCCGGTGTTGGTGAGGTCCAGCGCCGCGACGGTCAACGCTCCGTCGCGGCATGTGCCCTCATGACCGATGGTCGCGGCCGTGATCTCCACCGCGCCGTGGGCCGCCGGCACCAGGACAAACGCGCACACCAACGATCCGAGAACTGCCGACCTCAGATGCCTATCCAGCCGTTGTGTCACGTCTGCCTCCCGGATCACGGGCCTGCCCGTCGCTTCCCAGCATCAGCGACAGCTAGACTCTCTTCCCCGCGCCGCGGCCTGTCCCTGCCGCCACAGGACCATGACGTGCCGGCACGGCGAAGGTCACTGGTAAGTTGCTGGCCGCGGACCGGCCCGTGTTACAGCGAGCAGGAGGGAAGCGGGTGCGGCCCCTGAAGGAGTCCACATGCTGCCACTCGTGCTTGTCCTGATGGCGATGGTTGGCGCGCAGGCCGATGGCGCGCCGGCGCTGGCGTGCCGGACGCTCGTCCCGGCGTACCGCGCGACGGTGTACGCGTCTCTGGGCCTCACTGAGGGGCTTTTCGAGGTCACTCTCGCCCTGCCGGAGGGGCACGCACCCGTCGACCTGGTCGGGCAGGTGATCGGGGGCGGCGGCGGCGTTGTCTCCGAGCGCTCGCTGGCTGGCACATCGGCGGGGACCTACCGGCTCGACTGGGCACTAGCCGACCTGCAGCCCGGAGACATAACGTTCCGCGCCGAGGCGCGACTGGGCGGGCAGGTCATCGCAAGCGCCTCGACGGTGGTGCATGTCGCGGCGCCGACACAGCGCGAGGTCGTGCTCGATCGGGCGGGCGTGCTGTGCATCAACGGTCAACGGGTGTTCCCAATCGGCATCGAGACGTCGGACGGCGGGCCGCTCGACAGGCTCGCGACCTACGGGTTCGGGCTCGCCGTGCTTCCCCTCGACAAGCCGACCCAAGCCGCTGAGCTTGCGTCGGACGGGCGAGTGGTCGCGGCCTCGGCTCCGCCGGAGGACGATGCCGCGCTCGCGGGGCTGGCGGCCTTGCCGGGGCTCGGCCTGTGGCAGGTCGCCCCGGACGGCGCTTCCGCGTACGAGCGGCTGGCCGCGGCCGATCCGTATCACCCCGTACTCGTGACGACCGAGGAGGCGCCATCCGCGGGCGACGTGGTCATGCTGCGCGTGGACCTCGGGCCCGGAGCCGACGCCGGTGATCGGGTCCGGCGCTTCTACGAAGCCGACGGCTACCGTCGGCCTGTCTGGGCGTCGGTGGCCGTGCGCAAGGACACCACCGTGGGCGCGGCCCGAGTCGGGGCGTTCTCTGCCGCACTCGGCGGCGCGTGCGGGGTGGTTCTCGACCCGCGAGACGACCAGTCACCGGAGGAGCTTGGCGTCCGGCTGGAGCAGCTTCTGAGGGAGCTTGCCGGGTGCGCGCCCGTGCTGGTGGGCGACCTTTCCGACGAGCGCGCTGCTTGCGTGGACAGTCGCGTCCGCGTGACCACCAGACTGGTCCGCTTCGACCGCTATGTGATAGCTTTGAACACGTCGGGCGAGCCACTTCAGGCTACCTTCTCCGGGCTCCGGGCGGGTGAGGTAACGGACCTGGCCGACGGGCACACCGTCCTCGCGGCCGCTGACGGGACGTTCACCGTGCCCATCGGACCACAGGGAGTCGTGCTGCTGTCAGTGGGATGGCCGGAATCAGAGGGGCCCGCACGCTGAAACGCCCGCCCGGCCCGAACGTCCAACCCGGTATCCACGTCCGCCACCCGGCGAACACCCTCAGACACCCGACCGTTCCGTCTGGGGGTCGGCCCGGGTCGGGGTTTGGGGAAGAGGGAGATGACCAGAGCTTCCGCCCGACTGATGGTCGTCGGGCTCGCAGCCGCCCTGATGGCCGCTACGCCGACTGCGGCGTCGGCTGCCGAGACGGCGCTGTTCGTCGATGCCACCGGCGCCAACCTGCGCGATGGGCCGGGCCAAGACAACACCAAGGTGATCGGAGCCCTCCAGCGGGGCGACGAGGTAAGGGTGAAGGATCAGAACGGCCAGTGGCGCAGGGTGTGGGTGGCCCGGACGAAGCAGGTGGGGTGGGTGGCCCACTGGCTCCTCTCGGAGGTGCCACCAGAGGGCTTCCGCCGCGAGGTGGCCTACGTAGCCTCCGACGGTGTCAGCATCCGCACCGGGCCCGGGGAGAACCACGACCGCAAGGGCGTCCTCAACAAGGGCGTCCAGGTGGACGTCATCGCCTACGCCGAACAGTGGCGGAAGGTGCGCGTCCCGTCGAACGGCGAGTGGGGGTACGTCGCGGGCTGGCTCCTGAAGACGGGGTCGGATTCCGGCTCCTCATCGGACAGCCGCCCGAGCTACTACGGCGAGAGCCGGACCATCGGCGGCGACGGTGTGAACCTGCGATCTAACCCGACCACGGGTGGCGAGCCGCTCAGCGTCCTGTCGCGCGGCACGATTGTCTACCTCATGCAGCTTCAGGAGAAGTGGGCCAAGGTTCAAGTCCACGAGGGGCCCGTCGGCTGGGTGAGCAGGGACTACCTGAAGCCGGGGGGGCCTGTCCAGGGGAGCAAGAGGGAGTGGGGCAAGCCGCGGTACGTCGGCGTAGACCAGCTCTACCTGCGCCCCGGCCCGACCGCCGACAACCGGCCGATGGCGCTCCTGACCAAGGGCAAGACTGTGTACCTAATGTTCCTTCAGGAGGACTGGGCGCAGGTTCACGTCTACGGCGGCGACATCGGCTGGGTCTTCCGCGACTACCTTAGGGAGACAGAGATCGCCGACGTCCCGGGGCAGGTCCTGCCGGTGGGGGATGATGAGGGCGGCGAGTACAACCCCGGCCTCGAGGAGAAGGTCGCGAAGCTACGCGACGATCAGGGCGTTGTCCGCAGCAGCGGATCCAACATCCGTTCGGGTCCGGGAACCAACTACGTTGTCGTCGCGGTCGTCACCAAGGACGATGTGCTGACAGTGCACGGCGAAGCGTCCGGCTGGCTCAAGGTGACCCATTCCAGCGGCCAGACAGGGTGGATCGCGAACTGGCTGTGCGAGACAAAGACAGATCCGCCCGACCTGCCGGCGAGCCAAGTGCCGGCAGCCCCATCGGTCGCAGTAAGCGCCGGCAGGGGCGACCCTCAGGGCATGGGCAAGCGCATTGCCGAGCTCGCGCTCGCCCAGGTGGGCAAGCCCTACGTCTGGAGTGCCGAGGACCCGCGCGTCGGGTTTGACTGCTCCGGCCTCGCCTACTGGGCGCACGGCCAGGTCGGCATCGGGCTGATGCGCGTCACCGACGACATCTGGGCCGATCCCAGGGGAAGGGCCGTGGCGCAGGAGGATCTGCAGCCTGGCGATGTGGTGTGTTTCGCGAACACTTACCGCCGCGGCGTGTCTCACGTCGGTGTCTACGTCGGTGAAGGCAAGTTCGTTCACGCGCCCGGGCACGGGCAGACCGTGCGGGTGGACCGGCTCGCGGACCGCGGCCGGAGCTACTGCGGAGCGCGGAGGTTCTACAAGTGATACTCCCTCGCAGACAGCGGGCCTCAGCGCGTTGCACTCAACGGGCTGAAGTAGCGCAATGGGCTGAAGCCCATTGCCCGGGCTCCCTCGCCCCGCGGCGCGGCGAGAGGGCTGGGGTGAGGGGCACCTACCTCACTGTTGCCATCTGGAGCCTCCTCTGTGCGGCCACTGCCTTCGCCGCGCCCGCGCGGGTCTACGTCGTCCCCGCGACAGTCGAGGCGCGCGAGACGCCCGACATCGCAGGCAAGGTGGTGGGCACGCTCGCGTGCGGCGATGAGGTGAGTGTCCGCGAGTCCAGCGGCACATGGCGGCGAGTCGTGTCCACGGGTCTCCGAAGCCCGGGCTGGGTGCCCACGTGGACTATCGGACCGTCCGACCCGGAGGAGCCGGCCCCTGAGTCGGCGGTCACGCGTACGGGGGACGTCAACATCCGCACGACGGCCAGTGAGAGCGCCGAGCTGCTGGCCGTGCTGTCCGAGAAGGCCGGCGTCACCATCCTCGAGCGCCGCGGCGAATGGTGCAAGGTTCGCATCGCGGGCAGCAAGCTGGTGGGCTGGGCCCCCGCCTGGTCGCTGAAGCCCGGGGAGGCCAAGGCCGCGACGACCGGGGCACCTGAGATCACCAAGGCTCCCGACTTCGGCGCGACTCGCTACGTGACTGCCGAGGGACTCAACCTCCGCGGCGCGCCGTCCGTCGAAGCCGACGCCATCGCTATCCTCGGTCGGAACACCATCGTGTACCCGATGGAGGTCGCTGGCGAGTGGGTGAAGGTCAGGGTCCACGACGGCCCGATGGGCTGGGTCTGTCGGGTCTATCTGGCTGCGACGCCCGACGGGGTGTCCGGGGGCCCGGCCACTATCGGCGCTGTGCCGGAGGCCAGGGGCGAGATCCGTCAGCGGCGGGACGTGCTGCACGACAACGAGGGCATGACCTACCAGGACGCCGTGAACGTGCGCTCGGGACCGGGCGACGGTTTCGCGGTGGTGGCTATGATGCCGGCAGGAGTGATCTTCCGTATCATCGGCCAGTCGAGCGGCTGGTACAATGCCGTCTTCCCCGACGGCACGGCGGGCTGGGTCGCGAGTTGGCTATGCCTTGCCAACGACATGCCGGAAGACAAGCCGCCGGACATCACCATCGAGGGCCCCCAGCCCCAGCCTGCGGCGCGACCCACGGGACCAGCGCCCAACGCGATCGGCAACGCGATCGCGCAGTACGCCAGGACCCAGTTCGGCAAGCCGTACATCTGGGGCGCGGAGTCCCCGTCGGTCGGCTTCGACTGCTCAGGGCTCGTATGGTGGGCGCACAGGATGACGGGCATCAGCGTACCCCGGGTGAGCTTCGACCAGTACAGGTTCGGTGTGCCGGTGCCGGTCGACCAGATGATCCCCGGCGATACCGTGTTCTTCATGAACACCTACACCTCGGGCGCGTCGCACTGCGGGATATACCTAGGCAACGGGTGGTTCATCCACGCGCCCGGCACCGGCAAGCGCATCCGCATTCAGCCGCTTATCGAGCGTGCCCGCGACTTCGGTGGGGCCAGAAGGCTGTACGTTAGGCGGTAGGGCGGGCCCTACTGGTCGGGCCCGGACGTGAGCGAGAGCCGTAGCTGCGTGCTCTCCGGGCGCCGCTCACGCCCGCGTCCCGCAAGGTCACCAGTGGCCGCCACGTACCCACGCCGTATGATGAGCGCCTCGGTCATGTCGTTGCGGAGGTCCTCCGTGGACCCTATGAAGTAGTGGTGGCGCCACTGCCGCACTTCAGAGCCCGGCCAGTCGCGGTCGACGTGCTCATTCCGGCGGTAGCGGTTCTCCAGCCACATGGACACGGCATAGCCACAGGGAAGGTCGCCCACTGCGTGGGCCAACTTCATCGCGTCCTCACTCGTCCACCCGTTGAAGTAGTCTGCGTGACGGCCAACATACGGCGGGTCGGCATATACGAAGTCCTCGGCTGCCGCCCGGTGCAGCGTGTCCTGCCAGTCCGCCACCACGAACTCCCAGTCACGCCCGGCGAACCGACCGGCGGCCCACGCCACTTGGTTGGCGACCTTGCTAACGTAGGCTGAGGAGAACCTGAGCGGCTTGTGTCCGAAGGGGACGTTGAAGGCGCCGTCCTTGTTGAACCGTATCAGCCCGTTGAAACACGACCGGTTCAGGAACAGGAAGTCCAACGGCTCCCCGCTCTCATTGAACCGTTCGCGAACTCGGTTGTAGTAAGCCGCTCCGTCCCTCGCGAGCCGCTTGCCCTCTTCCACCAGATGCGCGCGCACTACGGCCGGCGTAATGGCGCCCGACTGGATGCCCCTGTACAGCTCGATGATGTGCCGGTTTGAGTCTGCGAGTAGGGCTCTCTGAGGAGCCAGGTTCAGCGCAACCACGCAGGATCCGCAGAACGGCTCGATCCACCGGCCGGCGCGCCCCTCGTCCCACGCTAGGCTGCCGAGGATGAAGGGCACGAGCTTCGTCTTGATGCCCTGGCACTTCACCGGAGCGGAGGAGACGTGGCCCACACGCGCTGGCAGCATCACGCGCCCTCCTTGTCGAGCAGGCGACGCTTGAACGCCCAGTAGCTCTGGAGGTTGGAGTAGGGCGGCGCCGCCAGCTCCGCGGCGCGAGCCATGTCCGCCGTCAGGTAGTGCATCCAGTAGTCATCGAAGACGTCCTGCCCTAAGCCCGAGAACGGGCCGGCCCCGGACAGAAGCGCCGACAGTGAGCGGACGGCACCGATGTTCTTGGTGTTGCCGCTGCCCGGAGTATCAGACGCGATAGCGAACTTGGGCTGCACGAAGAAGACAATGTCCCGGATGACCGACTGCACGTGCTCAAGGCGCTCCAAGCCCTGAGCGACTTGACCCTCAGTCGCGTCGTCCGCCCGTGTGTAGACTACGCCCACCACGAAGTGGCCCTCGTACTCGTCATACGGGAACGTGACGTTCTTGGCCGACGAGCGGTCCCGGAAGTACCCGGTGAATGCTCCAAGCGTCATCGTGTTGGCCGTGTCCTGATTGCGTCGGTAGGTTGTCTTAAGGTCCACCGCGTACTTCGTGCCATCCGAGTCAATGAAGCTCAGGTCGGGGTAGTGGTTCTGCTCCCTTGAGAGCACCAGCTTGAGCGCGTGGCGCCCGGCAAACCAGGCGAACTGCGGGAACAGCATGAGCTCCAGCAGCTTGGAGATCACCTTGGTGTCGCCGGGCACCGCGTACAGGTTGCGGAAGATGTCCACGAACCCTTTGACGACCCACTGGCCGTCCGGCGTGTGGACGGCGTCCGCGAAACTGCTGACCTCTGCCCGCAACGAGGCCAGGAACTCCTGTGCGATCTCCGTCATGCGACCAGCGACCTGTCCTCAGTGCGCCTCGCCCATGCCTCTGGACGTGTTCCCGGCGGCATTATACCTCGGCCTCCCCGGCGCCCGCGACTTCGGTGGGGCCAGAAGGCTGTACGTTAGGCGGTAGGGCGGGCCTCCACCTGGTTCGCCTCGATCAGCACCCGCGCTTTGCCCACGCTCTCGCCGGTGATCGCCTTGCCCTCGGCCGCGCGGACCAGGTTCCCGGTGACATCGCCGCTCACCACGTCGGGGCCTACCGCGATGCCCGTAGTGAGCGCGTCGATCATGTTCCCCTGCATGACCAGACGTCCGCCCTCGAACATAACCGCCGGTGCGTCGAAGCCCTCCATATTGCGGATGACGCTGCAGCCTGTCAGAACCGTGTGGTCGCACCCTCGGATCACGACCGCGGGGGCGCCGTTCGACTTCAGCTCAGCACAGGAGACGCGAACCCGGCTCTGGCCGCCCGTGACGACCAGGCTCTCCGCGTGGTCCCAGAAGGTGCCGCCGCTGATCGAGACGGTGTTGTCGCCGCGGACCTCGACCCCCGTGCCGCAGAAGTCCGTCGAACAGCCGGTGAGGATGCCCCACGTTCCTCCCTCGATCTCGCAGCCCTCGATCTTGTCCGTGATGAGGAACCCGTAGCGCATCGCGAAGGCGAAACAGTCCGTCACCCGAATCAGATCGTTCTTGCCCAGCAGGAAGCCGATCCCCTCGGCCAGTGGGCGAGGCGTGGGACCGTTGTTCCAGACCTCGATGTTCCTTAGTGCTGGCACGTCCCAGGTGCCGGTGACGCGCACTCCCACGTTCTGAACGGCGACCATGAACACGTTCTCGATGTTCAGCCGCCCGATGTTCGAGGAGCCGTCGGCGATGATCCCATCCCAGGCGTACATGATCTTGCAGTTGCTCACGTACGCCCCGACCCCGCTCACCAGCACCGCCGGCGGGCCGTTCTCCACAGGCGGATCGGGCTCGTAGGTGATGTCCACGCCCCGTAGCGAGCCGCCGGCGAGCAGGCGCACCGCCGGGCCGTCGCGATGGGTCGGGACGATGACTGGGAGCGCATCCAGGTCAGCGGGCCAAGCGCCCACAGGCGGGCCGGTCAGCCCGACGTCCTCGAGCTCGATGGGTCGGCCGATCAGGTAGCGCCCGCGCGCCACGTAGACGTGGCGGCCGCTGGACTTGGCGTCCGCCACCGCGTCCAGGAACGCCTGCGTGTCGTCTGTCTTGCCGTCGCCCGCGGCGCCGTGGTCGCGCACGCTCACGACGTGGAGTGCCTGCCCGGGGGCCTGCGCCGCCAGGAGGGCAAGGAGAGGTAACAACGCGGCGACGGCGATCTCATGTCTCATGGAGCCGGCCTCCAAGACGTGCTTGATGTCAGGCTACGGTCATTTCGTTTTCCTTGTGGTGGGCTGGGTGACGAGTCGTAGAGCTTGGCGTGGTCGGTAGGAGAGTGTGCGGAGGGCTGCCGCGATGTTGGAGCATTTGCAGGCCCGGAAGAGCGCGATG
>Ga0315282_10001594_pt1 | contig 42494 bp, 40 predicted proteins | sample YL17G07_20_MG_FD_203693 | JGI IMG/M metagenome (GOLD analysis project Ga0315282, IMG submission 203693) | Sediment microbial communities from Yellowstone Lake, YNP, Wyoming, USA - YL17G07_20 | ecosystem: Environmental > Aquatic > Freshwater > Lake > Sediment | place: USA: Wyoming | collected... | reverse complement strand
GCTAATCGCAGAGACGATCTCCGAAGAAGCTGATCACACCGTCAATATTCTGGAGAAATATCTTTACAGCATCGACAGTAACTGCGTTGTTCTGTTTTCGCTCAGAGAAATCGAAGACATGGTCTATGATCGAGAGAGGAACGATGACTCTAGAATGAAATGTCTTTTGCTCACTGACAAGTATCTTGCTGAAGCTGAGGACAAGAACAGGATTTACAGATTATTGCAGATTTCCCAGAATAGAAAAGTGAAAACAAGAATAGTCAAGGCGGAAACGGTAGCAGGCAAGCGAATCAGCCAGTTTGGAGGCATAGTCTTCTTCATAATGCCAACCAAATAGCGTGAGCATAGAAAAGAGAAAAGGATTTACGGGAGATTTGAGATGTTAGAAGTCTTTTTTCTGTGCTGTTGACGTGGGGTTTATAGAGATGGGTGCCCAGAAAACCCACGTGCTTCAGCTGTGGGATGAATGGGCTTAAATAGGCTTGTGCCTTCAACATTTTTGGTGCTGGCGTGCTCGTAGCCTACAAGTATCGCGTGTATCCTAAGGCTTGGCAGGGAAGGCTGTTGAAAAGCCACCTAGCCAGGCTTTGTACGTTATACAACACGCTGAGGGACTTGAAGATAGATATGTGGAAGGAGCGGCGCGTCAGCCTCGATGAGAATGACCTGAGACAAGTCGCCTTGGAGAAGCGTAAGCAAGATAAGGATCTTCAGGGGATACACAGCCAGGTTGTCCAATACGTCGCCACAAGAGTGTACACGGCGTTCAAAAACTACTTTGAGAACAGGGCACGCTTCCCCAAACGTAAGCAGACCAAAAAGTATCGTTCGCTGACATATCCACAGTCAGGCTTTAAGTTGCGCGGAGAAGTCGTCAGAAAGGGCAGGAGAACCGAGTTGAAGGGCAGACTTTACCTCTCGAAGATAGGCTATATGCGGATATTCATGCACAGACCGCTGGAAGGAAAAGTCAAGAACCTGACGGTTAAGTATGAGGCTGGCGAGCGGTACGCCATATTCGTCTGTGAGGTGCCGGATCGGCCAAAAAAGCCTGTTGAACAAATACCAAACAAGGGAGTTAAAGGTGGAGATCTCGGGCTACTGCAGTTTCTAACGTTGTCCGAAGGCTCCCCTTTAGATTACCCAAAATTCTTGAGGAAAGGCGAGGATAAGATTAAGAGGCTTCAAAGGGTCTTGTCCAAGGCGAGAAAGAGCTCAAAAAACTTCAGGAAGCTGACATTAAGGATAGCTAGGCTACATCATCACGTGGCATGTCAGAGGCTAAACCACCAAAACCAGACCGTGGCAAACCTGTATAGGGAGAATGACGTGCTTGTTCTAGAGAAGCTACGCTTGGAGAACCTACTGAAAAACCACAGCCTAGCCAAAAGCCTACAAGACGCCGCATTTGGCAATTTCATACGAAAGGCCCGGTTCAAGGCTGACCTTTTAGGCAAGTGGTTCATTCCGGTAGACCCATGGGGGACGACACAGCTCTGTCACAACTGCTTGGCATGGGTTCCCAAAAAGCTAGATGAAAGAGAGCATATATGTCCAAACTGCGGCGAACAGCTTCCAAGAGACGAAAACTCAGCCAAGCTAATTAAAAGGCTTGGATTACGCTACTTGCCGAGCCTAGCCCTCGGCTATGCCCCTGGACGGGGGGTGAAAACGCCCATAGAGCCTGAGCCTCTACCATCCCTAAGAGGGATGGCAAGCTTGGACGAAGAAGTGGGAAGCCCATGACTTTAGTCATGGGAGGACGTCACAGGCTGATTTGTCCAGAAGGTGAAACGGGTGCGGATTGTTATGTCTGGATTTGTATAGAAGTGGGTGATAAAGCATAAGTTGTTGAAGGTTAGATTAGTGCAAGGAAGAAAGTTGCCTCAAACCTATGCGTGCCGAGAGTGTGGAAGAACTTATTCTTTCGAAGAGTATGAAGAAAGTCGTTTTTGTCGAGACTGCGGCGTCTATTTGATGCCTGAAAGCAAAGTGGTCAAGTCCTTGAAGAAAATTCGCAAGGCTGTGAAGAGCAAAGTTTCAGAGAAAGGTGTGCTTCCCGAAAACTACGAACTGCGGAAGGGACAGATGGAGTTCATTCATGAGGCGACTGAGGCTTTGAAAAACAAAGAGGTGTTTATGGGAAGTGCTCCTTGCGGGATTGGCAAGTCGTTGGCTTCACTTCTCGCCGTTCTGCCTCAACTTGAAAAGAACAAGCTGATAGTTTGTTTTAGGACTAGAAGCCAGTTGCACATTTATCTTAAAGAGTTAAAAGCGTTGTCCAGAGGTCTCTCCGTGGTGTCCTTCTTTAGCAAACAAGACATGTGTCCACTGCGGATAAAGGCAAGCCTCTCCTATTTTGACTTCTTTGAAGAATGTAAGAGGCTAAAGGATAATTGCGAGTCCTCTACCAAGCCCTATTGCAAGTTCTACTGGAACAATATCAGAGCCAAAAAGCAAGCTGACGAGCTAGCTCTGGATTATGCTCAGAAAATTTTGCCTCCAAATGAGGCAGTTAAACTGATGGCTATGCGAGGGTTCTGCGCTTATGAGGCACTAAGAAGAATTCTTAACCAGGTTAACGTTTTTCTTGGAACGTACCATTATGTTTTTGATGCTGAGATCAGGCACGCATTATTGAAGAGTTTCGGAGTTGATCTTTCCAGAGTCTTCCTCATTGTGGACGAAGCGCACAATCTTCCTTCTTTCGCAAGGGAGTTACTCTCTGACAAATTGACAAGATATACTGTGGAAAGTGCTCTGAAAGAAACCGATGGCTTTAGTCACGATTCACTGGCGCTTGTTCGAGAGTATCTTAGCATATTGATTGAACAAGTTTTTCAACATGCTCAAAGGATTTTAAAGAGTGAAGAGCTTAAACAGCTTAATCCTCAAGAGATTAGCGACTTGTTTCTCGCCGGAAGCGGGGTTTCTGGATTAGAAGCTGCAGGAATCCTCAAAGAATATGGTGAATATGTGAAAGAGGAGCGGCTTGAGTCCGGTTCAGAGAGGATTCTTAGCTACAACTATCGAGTAGGCACGTTTATGGAGAACTTTTTAGGAAACGATGGAATGGAGCATATCCATCTAATAAGCAAGGACAAGAACAATAGAATCGCTCTGGAAGTTAGAAGTTTTGACGGTAGAATGGTAACGAATCCTGTTCTAAGGCAGACGCGAGGCAGCGTCCTCATGAGCGGTTTCCTCTCTCCTCCAGAAGTATACAGGGATTTAACGCTTAGCGAACCGAGCAACGTTTGTTTAAAAGAGTTTGACTCTCCTTTTCCTCCTGAAAATAGACTCATAATAGTTGCCACGGACGTGTCATCAGAGTTTAAAAGAAGAAACAGTGAAATGCTTGATAAATGGAGAAACTACATTGAGACAATATCTGACGCAAATCAAGGCAATATGGCTGTCTTCTTCACAAGCTACGGACTGATGCATAAGGTTCTACCGTTGATGAGAACGAACAGGAAGATGATAGTGGAACTGCAGAAGACCAGGAGAAGCGAAGTGATTGAACAAATGGCGAGACGTTCCGACAACATGCTGTTCGGAGTCATGGGAGGCAAACTCAGCGAAGGAATTGATTATCCCAACAATATTTTAACTTGCGTTGTCGCTGTAGGTCTACCTTACGCCACGTGGGACGTTTATCAAAAAGCCTTGATGGAGCATCTTGAACATCAATTCCCTCAGAAAGGCAGAACATATGCTTATTCAGCTCCCGCAATTCTCCGATTGATTCAAACTTGTGGACGAGTCCACCGATCAGCTAATGACAAAGGATGCATAGTAATCCTGGACGCACGCGTCGCACATCCAAACATCAAACAGCAACTACCTGTCTACTTCCAAAAAGAGATGAAAATTGCCAAAAACGCTGTTGATTGCAACGAACTCATAAAAGGATTCTGGAAAAAAGCCGCGTGCACTAAGACCTAATTAGAAAAGAAAGCGAGTTTCTCGAAGAAATCAGAGAACATGTTGACGAAGAACCACTGTATTATTAGATTGGGACATCGCCCTAAATAGTGAAGAAATAGAAAAACGCGCGCTCGTCATCAAAGCCTAAGGATTCAATTATAGATACACTTGCCTTTGTCATTTCTTCTAAGCTTTGATGCCGTCTTCTTTTCTCCACGGAAGACAACTCTCTTTATATGAATCACCCCTTTTGCTCTTTTACATAATTCGTGGGACGCGTGTGTGCTGCTGTTCCCACGATTTTACCAGTTTGCTTTGGTCAAGTCCCTCGCCGCCATTGCGAGTATGTTGTAGATTGAGGGTAGGGTGGTTGGGGTTGGAGATAAGGAGTCAAGACGCGTTGGAGACATGAGTGCTTCCCATTTGCGAATTTCTTCGGCCATGGTGGAAAGGACTACGTGATATTTGTTTGTTTTGAAAAGATGCTTCCATTCAAGGTTGTCGACTGGCAATGCGATTTCTGGAAATGCCGCAAACAAAACCTTTGTCGCACCAACTGGTCTTATGTAGTTGTCTCCGATGTGGATTTTGAGGAGCTTTTCGAAAATGCCAGAGCAAATTGCAACAGCATGTTTTATCGAGTCTGAGGGGAGATCTGCGACAATTCGACTCCGTTCTATTGTGGCATATTGTGCAATGTATTCTTTTAAAGATTTGAAGTCTTCTCCAACTTGGGTCCAGCACGATTCTGCAATCTTAGAAAGACTTGTCGAGGATTTGCGGTCTTCCCTCTTTAATCCGTGAAAGATACCTGCTCTTGTCATCTTGAATGAGGGCATCAGTTTCGTCAGATTTCGATCAAAAGTTTGTGGATTCAGAGTTTCTGAATTGGCGATTATTTCTTCGACTACAACCCGGTAGCCCTTGGGAAATGCCTTAACAAAGCGTTCAATGCAACGACCGTCGATTGGCATTCCGTCTTCATGAAAAAGAACTCTGAAGTCTTTCTGCAAGATATTTGTCTCCTAAGTCTGCTATCTCTGTAGCTTTGTTTGTCCTTGACGATCTAATAAGTCCTGCTGGAAGTCCCGCGCGCTTGGTGTCCGTTGTGTTTTGCGTTTTTCACGACTTGGTCTATTGTTTGACCAGACGTTTTCAGAAGCATCAAAGTCAATCACATGCGTATGTGTGGCTTCAAGAAGCAATACGCTTTTGCACATATCCAGAAGTGCGACCCTGACGGGAATTGACCCTCACCAAGCGCATTTGATCCGCACTCAAGGATAACTCAACAGGTCTCTCTGAATGCTTGGATTGTTCTCAATTATGGCTTCTTTAATCTTTTCAAAGTACGGTTTGCCCATTTTGCGGATGATGATGCCTCTAAGTATGTGATTGGCATACTCAACGTTTGTTTTGGTTTTCTTCTCCTTATTCACGACAATGTGAGTTGTTGCATTAACTAGGTCGGAGAAGTCGGCGAGTTGCTTTTCATTGAATCTTGCGACAGTCATTTCGACCTTTTTATAAGACCCTGAATTCACGCCTTCAACCTTGTCTAATTTTTTTAGCATGTCTTCAGCCATTTCATACAGGCACCCTATCACATAGTCGTTTGGATCAGCTTCTACGATGTCGGCAGTTCCAACGCCTTCACTATTTGTGTGTGTAAAGGACAATCTGTATCCTTTCTTGATTGCTATTCCCACAAACTTGGCTTTTCCGTTGAGCCGATTTGGACTGTTGATTCTTTCTTCATCCATATTAGAACCATATTGCCATACGAGAACCATGTTTTCTTCTCCTTGTGGAATCAATCGTTCATTCTAGGAAAGAGTATGAAGGGTTTTTGAGTCGAAGGCTGGCAAGTTGTTAGCAAAGCTGTAGGTTAGTAGCTGAATGTTGAGAGTTTTGAAGGTGTCTCTTGTTTCTTGGCTGATGCTATTTGGGAAGACCGCTATAAGCTTGCACTTAGCTCTGAGCTTCGCTGAATGGAAGTAGAGTTGACCTACGGCTTCGTAAACTTGCGTGGAACTGGAGTCTGTCTTGACCTCGAACAGAGCTGTTGGATTACCTACTGAGTCCAAGATAAACAAATCGACATAATGCGTGTTTCCGACAGTAATTCCTTTGTTCTTCAAGCTCTTTGCCAGAGTGTTAACGATTAGGCCATGGTCGCTATTTGATTGGGTTTCACTGTTTATACTACTAACCTTCTTGGCTCCGAAGAATTCTTCTTTAAAGACTGCTTCCAATGCAGCGGGAGTTTTCGTTGTTGCTGGTGCAGCCTTGATTCGTTCAACTTCATGCACAAAGTCCGCAATCTGCTCTGCAAATCTGGGGTTATCAAAAGAAGCTACCAGTGCGAGTTTGCTGAATTCTTTACCGTCTTCAACTTCTTCCCAAGCTCCTCTAAATTCTCTCACAAACAAGGCTTTTCCCACGCCGGGTTTGCCTCCTCCAAGCTTGCCTCTGTGAAGAAGGTAGAGCTTGCCATCAGGGTCTTTTGCAAAGACTCCTGCTATACGGGCATTAATTCCTTCATAAGGCGGGTTTATTTCACATGTGATGCTGTGACTGTAACCTGTGTTCCATTTTGGCTCTCCTGTTCCGAAAGCATTCCAAAATCGATTTCCCGAGTCTTCTGTTATCCACCAAATGGCTAACTCGCTACTCCAATGAGCGTTTAGTCGTTGGCTTTCGCCTTGGTAACCAACGCTGATTATTCCCTGCTTGTTTGATCTATGGTTTAATCTGCTCAGGAACAATGCTTGCGCTTTTTGGATTTCAATTTTGTCATCAAGCACTTTCAGCACTTTCTTTGCCTCAACAAAGCACACCCTGTATAGGGTCTATATTTTATTTGTGGACTATTCTTCTAATCAAAGACTATCTCTCAACAAATCTCGACTCTTGAGCTCTCATACAGGAAGCGGTGCGGCGGGTCGTTCCATATCCAAGAAGAAATGCTGATTATTGCCTCAGCAAAGAGCCTTCCCACTTCAGAAGCTTGACTTTTTCAATGATATCCTTTATGCTTGAAGGAACATATTTGGTCTTGTCTCCTTCGGTCTCACCCTTCTTGATCAGATTTCTAGCAATGTACCTTGCGATGAGAGGTTTGCCAGTGTCACCACTGATGCCGAGCTCTCTTTTCGCTTCCGAGACCAACGTGTCATATTCAGATATTTCTCCTCTTAGAGTTGTCTCGAATTTCTCCTCAAAGACAGCGAATTTTGGCTTTTTCATGGTTGAGGGAGTCTCGCTTGCAGGCTCTCCCATTAACTCAAGAAGCTCTTTGTTCGCTCTTCTTCCTTCGGTATCGGTGCTGCTCTTGTCACCATCAAATATGATGTAGCATGGGATTTGGAATTCGCTAAAGACTCTAAGCAGTCGGTCCATCTGACCTTTTCCTCCAGTAGCTATAACAGAGACTCCTTCTTTGTCCATGTTGTAGTCAAGTGCAGCAGAATATATCGGTAAGGAATATTCTTCTGTTGATCCTTCGACAAGAACCACTTTCCTAGCGAAAAATCCCTCGTTGCGTGTTCCACCGCAGACATAAGAATATCTTTCTCTCATGCTTTCATCCGTAGGGTTCGTATTGGGGTGGCGCACTTTGAGGTCATTTATCAGGGCATTCATCGATAGTTGTGTTACTGAACTTCTCCAGTGTCCGTCTACCTTTTCCCTTTTCATCAGACAGACTTCGTCAAAATGAGCGATATCCACGAAAGTACTAGAATGTGTGCAATAGACGACTTGATCTTTCCCGGTTGAGATCTCCCTAAGCGTCTGCATCATGATCCTTTGAGCTTGAGGATGAAGATATAATTCTGGTTCTTCTATGGCAAATACGATTGACCGGTCTTTCTGCTCACTGGCATCTCCTGTCCGAGCCAGCTCAGCGTAGGCTCTGAGAATGGAGAATATGACAGAACGTTGTAGTCCGTGACCTTTTGTCTCCACAGAAGTCTTGAAGCCATCATCAATCCATATTTCGACATCGCCGAACATTCTCTCGAATTCTGGAATTGGAACCTGAATCTCTAAGTCGCATTCGACAAAGGGGCATAGCATCTTTTCCAATAGATCTTCCGTCTCTTTGATTGCCGAAATCCTCTCTTTTCCACTTGTTCTGTTGACAAGGCTTCTGACCTTGTCGAGTGCATCTTTTATCGCGCTCTTATGTTCAGGTGGAACTCTTGTCAATAGTGCGTTAACAAGACGACCGAATGGATTCGTCTTGCTGACTTTCGCTTCCTCTGTTACATCGCGCACGGCTGGAACTGGTATGAATTGAGGCAGCCCACCTTTCAAGACGTTCGCGAATCCTGTAGGATCTGGCTTCTCCTCTTCTTTTAGGTGGATCTCCTCTCCAAAGTCTTTGATAAACCGCGATACCGCTTCTTTCCATTCCTTGACAGACGGTGTCTTGGTCCCTAGATACTTACAAAAGTCATGATTTGCTGCTATTAGACTCGTCTTGTTGCTCCACCACTCCTTGATTTTGTCTGTATTTACCTTGTCTTCGCGAAGCCATTCTTGCTCAGGCACATCTATTATCGCGACATGTGTGATCTCTGCTGGACTACCCCATTTGAAGATCCTCTTGACTTTCAGCACATCAACGCTGAGCCATCTCGAAAAATACCCGCGTTCCCACGTGTTCAGGTCCTTGAAGTCAACTCTGATTTCGATAGGTTCGGATGTTGCTCTTTCATAGAAGCCTTCCTCGCTAAGCTTTTGCACAGAAGGATTGAAGAACAAATCCAACGCTTCTATGGCGTTGGATTTTCCGGAGTTGTTCTCGCCGATTATTGACACGAGGTTACCACATTTCAGATGGACTTCCCTCAAGGATTTGAAATTCTTTATATGAATCCGATCCATCTTCATGAGCATCCCCCTGACAATGTATGATTTCAAGATATTTTAGTCTGCGGGTGTACTTATCAAATTTGCTGGTAGAAGTACAAGCAGAGGATTCCACGTACCATTCTTTCATGATCTAATGAGAAGGGTCTGCATATTGTCACAAGGGTATTTCAGGTCAGGTTTGTCTGCTCTTCATTTGATTCTTCTTCACCCATTCTGAACCGAATATTAAAGCTCCTTATGCATCCTTTCTCTTCATCATGCGATAAGGCATTTCTTCTATTTGTTGCCGTGAGTTCCTCTACTTATTTTCATAACTAGATTCCTAGCAGTTGACCGAAAAGCTATCTCTAGATGCAAGCCTTCTATTTGCGATCTGCTGAAATATCGTTTGGGGGATTTGCGGCTGATATGCGCGCTCTTCAGAAAACGAAAATCGTAAGTCGAGCTTGCCTCTCATTCAGAGTAGTGGGAAAACCTCGAAGACTTCAAGTTCATCCCATTTTTCCTTCTCAGAAGCTTCGACAGTGCTGCATGGTTATACCCCTCTTGCCTCACCAACATTCCCATCATTGCAGTATGGGGTATAGCTTTGATAGGAATCCTGTAAAGGCTGGAGCATGGGATTCTTACAACATCACAGAAATTGAATGACCGCAATGCAGTTTTCTTTGTTGGTAAGTGGCAAAAAGAACCAAACTATCAGAGAGAGAATAATAGAAATCTGTTGGCAGAATCATATAGCAAACATGATTCTGGAGTCCAGTCCGAAGCATGCTATAGTTATCGGCGAAGGAGTTGGGAATATTCTCAATTCCAAGCTGCAGAAACTCAAGATTCCTTTCACCGTGATACCTCAACCTCAAGCCAGAGGAACCAGTGAGTGGCAATTGGAGAATTATAAGAAGTACCAAAGAATATGTGCTAAATACACTTAGGTTTCCAAGTTTCTACTTTATAATAGCGCGCGCTTCACAGCTTCTTTTGCTGGGAACGAATACCATATCTCACGCAGAAATCTTTGATTTTGATAGAAGAATCCGCGTACGCAGCAGGCTAATCTTCTACGAGACACGCAAATCTACAAGAGGTGACTCATAAAACGATTGCATAAACCGCGCGTGGCCTTTTTATAAAGTGTAATCATACTTGAAAGAATAGCTGATTTTCCTATGCGTGAAGTTCTGGGTTCTCTTAAATAGTCCCATTAAGCATTAATGACATACCGAGAGAGGGTTACAAGGTGCCAGATTTCCTTGAGGAGTTCGCCTCATCAATTGGCAACAAGAAGGAGGCTCTGAAAGAAAAGATCTTCCGAGGCAAACCGAATCCGCTGAAAGACACATTTAGAAAGCATTTTGAACCCTTATGGATACCCCTAGAGAATATTAGAGAGTTTGCTTCAAACCTAAGCGAGTTTAGCGTGACAGCCGTCGATTCAAGTTTGTACATGAATCTCTTGTCAACGGGTGGCATTTTCTACGTGATAAGGTCTCTTGCCGTCTGCAAGGACAAAGAGCAAAAAAAATTGGAGACAAACGTCTTTTTTACGAAATCCGGTCTTCTTGAAGCACATTATTATATAGGTACAAAAATGGAGATGCTTGAATTCCAAGCAGCCATTGACGCCTTAAAAAACGGTTTCGAATGCAACGCAATTCTGATAGACGGCTCTCTTTACGGAAGAGCTATGCATGTTCCAGTTGAGACAAAAATTGAGGAAGATCGAACAGCTGTCCTTGAATACTTCAAAACATATGCTGAATTGCTTGAGCTTTGCAGAAAGAACGATATCCTCATAGCTGGAGTCAGCAAGGAAAGCAGGGCAACATTCTACCGTGACTTTTTGCTCAAGCTGATTTTCAGCGAGGAACTCGAAAAAGTCGACATCGAGGCTGGAGACAAAAAGAGACTGAAAGCCGTCTTTGTGGAAACATTGGATAATGAAAAAACCGCCTTCAGCAAATTCAAAAAACTTAAGATGAAGCATGGATCAAAGGTGGAGTCTATCGAACTGATTTTGACGGAGCTCGCGTCGTCTCGGCCCGACTACCAGTTGGTAATGAACTTTGCTGGAAGAATAGGTTACACTCAACCGCTAGTGCTTGGGCCATCAGCAAGGGCAGCAAGCAGAATGCGTCCTTTCAGTTCGGATCCGAGAAAGTATGTTATGAACAACTTTCCAGTCACAACAAGAGAAAGAAACACGGAATTCGTTGATTGGGCCAGCAAAATAATTCAAGGCATTCCGGGTTTTCCAAGCTTTGTTTCTTTCTATCTTTTTTTGGATATTAGAGATTCGCCGATGAGAATTGATGTGCCCTGTTGGGAACAGCCCCTATCGAAGACAGGATGGCCCAAGCCGATCGATGTGAACCTTCAAGCCTTGCTCAGAATCATGATAAACGGCTATTGTGGCTTGGACGCTTATAATCTCTGGCTTAAGAACGTCGATGAAAGAGTTAAATTGAAAAGGAGAGTAGTGGATGAAGTGTACTTTCCATACATGGAAAAGCTGTTTCAAAGCAAGATAATTCGTGGAAGGGGGTATAGGCGTGTCAGATTCCCTTAAAGAAGTTGGCGTAATAGTCGGTGAAGCAAGCTCCAACGAATTTTTCTTCTCTTCCAAGCCTGGTGAGATGCCATCGCGTTGGGAATATTTGCTGACTTATTCAGAAGAAGACGTGGATGGAACACCTAAACAAGTAGAAGTTGTGGCCCAGATTGAACGTGTCATATCTGCTAGTCAAGCTTTGACGAAGGAATTGGACTTTGAGATAATCAAGAAGATAATCGAGTCTGGATTGGCTGACAGAAAGGTCTGGGGAAAAGCCCGCGTGCTCGGATATTTGACCGAGACAGGCGATCTCCAGTTGCCAAAAAAGGCAGTAATGCCCGGTAAACCTGTTTATATTGCACCGACCGAATTGCTTGAGAAATTCTATTCGTACCCTGCAGAAGAGGCCATCAGAATAGGGAGCCTAATCACCCGCAATGAGGTTTCAGTCAGCCTATCGGTCAAGGGATTCAGAAGGCATTTGGGGCTCATAGCTCAGACGGGCTCTGGAAAAACCTACCTTGCCGGCATAATTGCAGACGAATTGCTGAGGAAGGGCGGCACTCTCGTAATGTTGGATCCTCACGCTGACTACGTGTTTCTTTCAAGGAACGTTGATGGCAAAAGGAACGAGCTTTCAGATAGAATAACTGTTTTTCGAAATCCAGCGAGCACAGGTAGATATGGTGAAGCCGAAGTTGGAAAGATCACGCCGTACGAGATATGCTTCTCAGATCTTGACCTTGATGAAGTATGCCTGATCTCAGGGATAAGCGAGCATTACGCCAACATCGTGGCGGGATTGCAGAGAGCCCTAGAGGAGCTGAAGAGCGAAAAGGACACTTTTCAGCCGGATGATCTCATCGAGAAGCTTGAAAACGCTGACAAATGGAAAGAACAGAACGTCGAGGCAAAAGTCATCAGCGGCGCAAAGTCCGCTGTAAAATACCTCAGGCGCCTGGCCAGAATGCAGGTCTTCACCAATGCGTCCACGAATATTGATCAAATGCTGAGACCAATGCACTTGTCGGTAGTGGATCTCTCAGGCCTAGACGATGAAGTTTCAGATTACATCGCCTCTCGAATTCTTTCGGGCATCTATGAAAAGATTTCAGACGGAGAATTCGAATACCCAGTTTTTGTTTTCGTGGAAGAAGCGCACCGTTTCATTCCAGCTGAGGGCAGAACCTATTCGGGTCCGATAATAAAGAAAATTGCGGCGGAAGGCAGAAAATTCGGCGTTTTTCTTATCGTAATAACGCAGCGACCTTCAAAGATACATTCTGACGCCTTGAGCCAATGCAATAGCCAGATTATCATGAGAATAACCAATCCTCAGGATCAAAATGCCATCGCTATGAGCTCAGAGCGTCTTGGCGAGAATCTGTTGAACGACTTGCCTGGACTCAACACTGGCGAGGCCGTGATCGTGGGTGAGATGACTCGTGCTCCTGTAATGGCAAGAATAAAGAAAAGAAGAACACGAGAAGGTGGCAGCGACATAGACATAATGGGCAAAATGAAAGACGCTGTCAAGAAGGCAAAGGAAGAAACCGTAGATAACGAAAGCCAGCGTTTGAGAGACGATATGAAAGGATTTACGGATTCGTTCAAGAAGGGGGAATAGCATGGTCAGGATAGCCCATCTGGCCGACACGCATTTGGGTCATAGACAGTACAATCTTGAAGAAAGAGAAAAAGACATTTACGACGTTCTCGAAGAAATCGGTGAAAAGATCATCGAAGAACATGCTGACATTGTCATTCATAGTGGTGACCTCTTCGATTCACCCAGACCTACCGCACAAGCATACTATGCGTTCAAGAAACTGCTGAGGAAACTTGACGGAAAGGTTAAGCTCTTTGCGGTCTTGGGCGACCATGATAAACCCAAAATACGAGGCATGCCGCCGCACATGCTTTTCGAGGACCAGATCCAGATACTTGGCGCAGGGGGCACGGCTGAGCATCAGTCAGTAATGATTGATGGCAAGGAAATTCTTGTTGCAGGAATCTCGAACCTGAGCCAAATGTACCGGGCTGTTCTCGCACAGGAACTGAAGAAGCTTGGAAGCCTCAAGACAAAATGTCATTGCAGCATTCTTGTGCTTCATGAAGCAATAGACCAGTTCTTTATCGAAGAAGCATGTGAATTAGCATTGACGGATGTGCCGAAGAACTTTGATTATTATGCTATGGGACATCTTCATTCTAGAATCAAGGCTTCTCATGGTCAAGGCGAACTAGCGTATCCTGGCAGTTCGGAGATTATCCGCAGTGACGAGATTGCTGAGTGGAAGAAAAAGGGAAAAGGTTTCTACATTGTGGATGTAGGCAAACATGAAGCGAAGGTAACCAATGTCAATCTTGAACGTATCAGACCTCAGATGGATGTCACATTAAACTATGCACATTTGAAGGAAGAGTTGGAAGAGTTTTTAGGAAGCTTGGCTGCGTGTCAGAAAGCACCAGTCGTTCAGGTGCGCGTAGAGGGAAAAGATATCGATCGACAAGCTGTTCACCAAACGTTGAGTGAAGCATTAACGGGCAAGGTTCTGACTTTCAGGCCAACAATCATAGAAGAGAGTGAAATGAGGTTGCCTGAACTAAAGCCGGGATCCTTCAACGTAAGCCAAGTTCTGACTGATTACTTCAAGAAAAAAGAGGTTGCAGAGCTGGCGAATGAGATGTTGAAGCATCTTAGGCAAGGCGACACTGTTGGAGCCAAGGACGTGGCTAATGAGTATTTCCGCAAAGTCTCGAAGGCGGGAAAGCTCGATGATACTGAACAAGATTAAGCTTAACGATTTCGTTTCTCACAAGAAAACCGAGTTGGAGCTTGGCTATGGCATAAACGTGGTCGTAGGACCCAACGGTGCAGGCAAAACCTCGATACTCGACGCGATCAGCTTTGCACTATTCAACGATTACAGTAACCGCGGAAAAAAAGAGAATCTAATCAACTCAACGGCGAAGAAATGCGGGGCTACGGTGGAGTTTGTTGAGGGCGGGATCAAATACTCTGCAGAATGGTCAATGGAGCGGGAGAAGTCAGCCAAGGGCAACCTGTATCGCATGCAAAACGGTTCAAAGACACTCTTGGCACAGGGTGGAGGTGCAGTCCTTGCTGAAATCGAGAAAGTACTGGCTATGGACAAAAGCATGTTCTTCCAATCAATCTATGTACAGCAAGGCGAAATCGAAGAACTCGTCACAGCCAAACCTGCTATCAGGAAAGAGCTTATTTCAAGGCTTCTCGGGGTGGCAGATCTTGAAAAAGCTTGGCATGGCATTAAAGAAGTTATTGACGCCTACCATGAAATACAGACAGTGTTGAAGACAGAGTTGGGCCAGAGATCAACGATAGAAAGCGATAGACAAAGACATCTAACCATATCCACGGAATCGACTGCGTCCATTGGATCCAAAAGAAAAGAGCTGAGCAAAATCGAAGAGAAGATCAGCGGTCTTCAAACGAGCTTAAATCAGCTGAAAGAGGACAAGAAGGCATTTGATAGACTTGACAAAGACAAAGGCATTCTTGAAAAGGCCGTCGCAAGTGAAAAGGAAAAATTGAAGACAGAACAAACCGAATTGGACAAGGCTATTGCAGCCAAGAAACTAACAGAGAGTCTAGAAGACGAAATCACTAAACTGCCCTTTTTGGAGCAATACTCTCAGTGTATCATGAAGAGAAGCGAGCAAGAATCGAAGCAACAAGCACTGGAGGAAAGACTGCGCAACTTGGACCGACTGGAAGGAGTCTTGAAAGAAAACGAGAAAGACTCTGCACTTTACCGCGAAAAGAAAGCTCTTCAAGAAGGAAAAAACAAGGAGCGCAAAAAGTACGAGGGCTCGGATAAAGCTGTTGAAAAAGCCCTGAAAATAATCAAGGATCTGGAGAAAGGTGAGCAGAAGAAGAACGCGGCATTAGAGAAAGAGCTGAAGAAATGCTCTGAGATACTTGAGGCTCAAGTGACTCTTGAAACCGTCGAAACCCTTCTGGGTAAAAAAAAGGCTGAACTCGAAGCCGTTGGAAGCGAGCTTGACGAAAAAATCGACAAGTGCCAGAAAAGCATCGGGATGTTTGAACATCGAGAAAAGGAGTTGGATGACAACCTTTCCAAGCTTAGACCTTCAGAAACGGGTGCGAAAAAGTGTCCAACTTGCGAAACAGACCTGACAGCAGACCAGATTGCTAGGTTAGCGAGCAAGTTCTCCTCTGAAAGAGAGCGGATTGGAGGCGAGCTTGAAACAACGAGAAAGGAACTCACAGCTATCATCCAGAGAAAGGACCATGTTAGAGGACAACTGAAAACAGTGGAAAAGATAGAACCTGAGCAAATCAAGCAATGTGCCAGTCAGCTGGAGGAAACGAGAGAAGAGCTCAAGAAAGAAAGACTAGAAGCAGAAGAACTCAACAAGAATGTTGACGCGCTCAAAAGATTAGACAACGAATTGACGGAGCTTGCCGACCAAGTAAGCGGGCTTGAAGAGTTTTACATAAAATTTGAATCTGCAAAAAGTGAACTGACAAAGTTACAACCTAGAGAAAAAGTCATGGCTGAAATGAAACCTATCGCCGAGGCCTTGGAAACAATCTCGCAGTCGTTAAAAGACTCTGTTTCTAATCTCGGTTACGAACCTGAAGAGACCTCAAAAGAACTAGAAGCTCTTCGACAGAAAAAACAGGAGTATGATCAGAGCATTTCAATAGCAAAACGCGAATCAGAATATGAGAAGAAGGTGGCAACCACAAGAGAAGAGTTATCAAACAAAGAACTGGAGCTTGCTGGAACACTCGAGTCCATCGCGAAGCTCAATTATGACGAAAAACTGCATTCCAGAAAACAGGATTCGTTCGATGCTGAGGTGAATTCGAGGAATGGGCTTGAAAAAGAAATCGCAGGGATGATAGAGAAGAAGAAAACCGCTGATTATGAGATAGCGAATTGCGACGAGAAACTCAAGGGTCTCGAGAAGAAAGAGCGGGAAAAACGGCACGTTGACAATTTCATAGGGCTCTTGAACAAGATTAGAACCGCGTATGGAAAAGACGGCGTCCAGAAAATGATTAGAGCCAGGGCGAGACCTCTGCTTGAGAGGTCTACTCGGGATCTTTTTGAGAGATTCAATCTCGCTTATTCCGACATCAAGATCGACGATGATTACAATATTGCCGTAATAGGTCCCAGTGGTGAACAACAGATTGAGCAGATAAGCGGCGGAGAACGCGTCGCTCTGGCCATCGCCCTTAGACTAGCCATCGCGCAGGTCCTATCAGGAAGAGTTGAAACCATCATAATGGATGAACCTACCACACATCTGGACGAAGAAAGAAGAAAAGAGTTAGTGAACATTCTAAGCTCATTCTTCAGGGAAGGCGGAAGAATCATACCGCAAATGCTCATAATAACCCACCATCCCGAAATCGTTGATGTGGCGGACGTGATTTACACGGTAAAAAAACAAGATGATTACTCAATCGCCGAATCAGGATCACTAATGAAAAGCTCAGAGTAATTATCCGTAGCCAGTGTTGTCGCTCAGTAGCGCGCGCTACTTGCTAGGGCCCTTTTTGACACCTCGCATGGCAGATTAAGTACTGGCGCTAAACTGTTATCTTTGCTGCCACGAGATGTATAGAAAAACAAATTAAGATAGCAAAACACGTTAATTGTAATTTATTGAGGGGTTATTCATGGCACTTGACGAAGAAGCACTCATGTGGGTCGAAAAATACCGTCCAAGAAACCTAGACGAGATTGTGGACTTGCGTGATGTTGTGGAGAGCCTAAAGGCTTTTCTGAGAACTCCGAGAACGATGCCGCATCTACTTCTGGCTGGCATGCCAGGTACTGGAAAGACAACGGTCGCACTTTGCATTGCTCGAAAGCTATTTGGCCCAAATTGGAGGACCTTCACATTAGAACTCAATGCGTCTGATGAACGTGGAATCGACACTGTTCGGGAAAGGATCAAGGATTTCTCACGCTATGGTAGGGCAGGTTTTGGCGACGTGCCTTTCGTGCTGGTCATACTTGATGAAAGCGATCAGATGACAGGGCCTGCTCAAACAGCACTAAGAAGAATAATGGAAACCAGCTCTCGAACTTGTAGATTCATCCTAATATGCAACTACTCCGGTAAGATCATCGAGCCGATTCAGAGCCGTTGTGCCATATTTCGTTTCTCAAAGCTTGACAAAAAAGCCATGGTAGAGCATCTTAAGAACATCGCCAAGAAAGAGAGCATCAGTTTGTCCGCCGAAGCTGCTGAAAGCATAGTTGAATATTCGGAGGGTGACCTTAGACATGCTATAAACGCGTTGCAGACAGCCGCTGTGTACCGAGAAGGGACGGTAGATGAGAAAACGGTTCTTCAAGTTATGGGTGAAGCTAGCCCGAGGCAAGTACAGCTGATGCTTACTAAGGCCCTTAGTGGCGACTTCATCGAAGCAAGAAAGTTGATGTACGATCTGATGGGTCTTTATGGTTTTTCTGGTTCAGAAATAGTACGTCAGATGCAGAGGGAACTATTCAAAGTCTCCTATCTATCCGTGGAGGAAAAGGCGGAGCTAACTAATATTATCGGGGAGTACGATTTTCGCCTCACCGAGGGTGCAAATAGCGATGTTCAGTTGAGTGCGTTGTTGGCTCAATTCTCAAAGTTTGGGAAGTCAAAGGGGAAAGTTGTTGAAAGATAATTTTTTATGGGTGGAGAAGTATCGCCCAAAGAAGATAGCTGAAGTAATCGGGAATGAAGAGGCCAAAGCGACTTTTGTCGATTGGTTGAAAAGCAAACGCCGCCGAAAGAAAGCGGTATTGCTTTATGGACCCCCAGGAGTAGGAAAAACGGCTTTGGTGAATGCTGCCTCAAACGAGTTTGGCTTCACAATTATTGAAATGAACGCAAGTGATACAAGAACAGAAAAAGCAATCACCAGAATCGCCGGGCCCGCCACATCTTTTGTCGCCTTGGACAAGTTCTCAACTGACACTAAAGGCAATCTTCTTTTTCTGGATGAGGTTGACGGTGTTTTTGGCAAAGAAGACAGGGGAGGCATTGGAGCCATAATAAAAATAGTTGAAGAATCACAAGTGCCAGTCGTAATGGCTGCCAACGATCCCGACCTGCAGAAGCTGAGACCTCTGAAGAAAGTTTGTGAGCTGATAAGGTTTCGCCAAGTGCGTATACCTCTAATAATCGCCATGCTGCGAAGGATTAGCTCGATGGAGCATGTCGACGCAGAATTCGAGGCTCTTGAGAGAATTGCTCAGAACAGTGGGGGCGATGTTCGTTCGGCGATAAATGATCTGCAGAGTCTAACTGAAGAAAAGCGAGTTCTCAGACTTCAAGATGCTATGAGACTAACCCCTAGAAACAAGGATATCGGTATGTATGAGACACTCAAGGGAGTTTTTTCAGCGAAATCCCCTGGAGAAGCCGCAGCTATGTTGAATCGTTCAAATGCAGACTATGACAATCTGTTGCTTTCAATCAGTGACAACCTTCCGCTTCGATACGAAGACCCTGCAGAGCTAGGTGCCGCTTATGATCTAGTTTCGAGGGCAGATGTCTTCAGAGGAAGAATCGCAAAAGTGAACTGGCATCTGCTAAGATACTTTTTTTATCTCTTGGCCGAAGCTGCCACGGTCTCCCCTCAGTCGTTTAGACCTTTTGAGTTCATTTTCCCACCGATAAGGATATCCACTTTGTTTTGGACGAAAAGTAAAAGAGTGACAATGGAAGATATTTGCGCCAAAATAGGATCAAAATGTCACGTTTCTCGAAGGACTGCTAAACAGGATTTTGTTCCTTTTGTCAAGATTATTCTGGAGAAGCAGAAGTCAAGTCCGATAAGTTCTTGGCTTAGGCTAGATGCCGAAGAGGTCGAATATCTCACCAAGATGAATAAATTCTAGTTGGAAGGATGAAAATGGTAGTTCTCAATAAGAAGTCTTTCAAACTTCCGCGCGTCGGCAAAGAAAAATTTGTCCTTCTCTTAAGGCTTGGTCTAGACTACAACCAAGGTTCCTTCTGCATAAAGAATTACAACAGCATCGAAAAACTCGTCGACACCATTTCAAGCATTCTAAATGTCGAAAAAATCACGTTTCTCCAAACTTGCAGCATTTGCGGTAAAGATTTTCCATGTTCTGATTGTAAGTATTACGAATCATGTGCGACAAAAGACATTCCTTTTCACTGCGTGTGCCCGCAATGTCTGAAGGAGGGAAGGTTGTACGAAGAGTATGTTGAAAGCAGTGATAAGTAAAGACAATCTACGAGCATAATTTCAGCGAGGTTAAGGCTAATATGGACAAGATTAAGGTCTCCAATGCAGAAATAAACCAGATTGCAGCCCGTGCAAAAACCACGCTTGATGTCACAACGGAAATCTGTATCTTGGGGGCAAAGGGCTTCAAGGCTGTGACCGGAAGCTCAGAGAGAGGAGGAACCTACAATTATTTTCAAGATCGCGTTCTTGTAAACCAGAATGTCGTAGAATTGCGTACGTTGCCGTACGTGGAGTGGACGATCTTTCATGAATATGGACATGCCCATTTTGCGAGGACTTTCGCCAGAAATAGTTTCTTTCCAGGGATGATTGTTTACGCACCGTGGGTTGAGGATGAAGTCATTAAGAATGGCATTAGACACATGTGGAATGGATTGTGTGATTGCTTCGTGAACGAGTTAGTTCTCTCAAAAACTGGTTTGAGAAAATTCGACCCAACAATGGAAGAAACTCTTGACGAGATGTCGAAGGAACTAGCTTCTGGAATGTGCTTTCACCTCTATGATTACTGGAAGCATGGACGTGAGGAACAAGTGGCGCAGAAGGCCAAGGAGACGATTCCTCCTGAAATCTTCAGTGTTCTTCAAGGCAAACTGTCTCTGACTTCACTCGATAATCCAGTAGACCAAATGGCGGGTGCGTTGGCATTTGTTGGAAATCGACTATTTCAGATAAAAATCTGCAGAAAGGCAATGTCAAAAAGAGAGATTGAGAAAAGCGCAGGATTTACACTTCCAAAATTCTGGGGCGAAGAAAACACCAACTTGGAGTTACTAGAGATCACATAGCGCGCTACATTGCTAATTGGCTTTTTATTTCATTTCAATTTTTTTAGAGCCTCCTCAATCAGCTCCGTATCCTCCATCAACCTTCTTCCAGCACGTTTTAGTCTGATTGCAAGAACAGAAAACCCGTCCAGTTTAAGACCTTCTTCAACAAAAGTCTCCAAGATTTTTCTTTCTCTCGGAGTCAATATGTATTCCCTCATTGAAATCGCCTGTGGCTTACTGTAATCGAAATCATTATAAATGACTTTTGACATCTGTTTCACTCATTGTAATCAACTACAGAAACCTACAGGTGTATGAACAACGAATAACACAACAAAAACTAAGAACAGCATCAATGGAGCCGTGAATCCACATATGAATGAAAATCAACCATGCCTAGGATTCATGGTAGCTGGATTGGATAAAGATAAGAATGGAGAATATGGCATTCCAAGAATTTACAGCATAGAGAGTTCACTTGATTTCGCACCGGCTCTCCACCCATATGGATACGCGTGCAGAGGAATCTTCTCACTAGCGACATTTATCATGGATGAAAAATACGAAGAGAACATGTCCATAGACGACTTGAGCAAGCTAGTGGAATCCACTATTTCAAGGGTTGCACAAACCGACCCTCGCATAGGGCTTCCTGTGAGAATGGCTTTAATCACGCCCGAGGAAGGAGCACGAATGATACATGAGTAGTGCAAAAGGAGGTGGAGTAAGAAATGGAAATGAAAGTTGAAAACCTCTACTTCTTCATGCTTGAAAAGGAACCCCAGCCAAAAGAAAAGAGCAAGGAAGTGTTCCTTTACGATGAAATGGCTCCAGCGGTCGAAAAGATAAGAGGGTACATGACCGGCGGGGTGTCGGCAGAAGACCTTGAACTCACAAAGATAAGTATCAAAGAAGAAGGAATGAAGACTGAAGTTGTTGCATGGAGTACCATAGCTGAGACACTACTTAAGAAAACACCCAAAGCGTGAATTGATCTATGAATCAAGAGACATGACATAGGGTCGTCCAAAAGCTTTTATCGAAGATATGCCTGATTAAACTCGTGTGGTGAAAGTAGTATTGTGCATACAATCACTACATTTATATAGACGGTCGGAATGTCTTTCTCTGTGATAAGCCATGACTGGTTCCATAAGGATCTCGGATGATACATACAAAATGATAGTTAAGACAAAAGGCATGTTTGAACAAATGTTCAAGAGAAATTTATCACTGGATGACACAGTCTACCTGTCTTCTAGATTGATTTCCTTTATATATGAAACAGTGCAGAGGCTCCAAATTCAAAACAAGATAGCGATTACTGAGCTCCCAGATGGGTCACTCAAAGTGCAAGGTTTAGAAAGTATGCACGACATCGTGCGCGACAGCATTCCAGAGATAATTAGAGAGTTCACAGAAATCGACAAAAAATTGTCTGAGAAAGAAAAAACAACTCTAGTGCCAGTCACTAGCGAGGAATGAGAAAATTGAAAGTTCCTATCCTTCATTATAAAACGTTGAAGTGATTTCAGAAGCAGGCAATGCCATGTCTAGATATGTGCTTCGTAAAAAGGATGATTCGTGGGAACGTTCGACTAGAGGTTTACCTGAACACATAAAGAGAATCATACGTGACAAGGTTGAGAATCATATAGCCGAAAGACCTTATGATGCAGAGGAACTACAGTACGAGATGTCTGGTCTGTGGAGTTATAATAAGATGGAAACCGATAGCAGAATAATCTATGCTATCTGCGAGGACTGTAGAAAAAAGAAGTGGACAACAATGAATGGTTGTGGCGATTGCCGAGAAATTCCAGACAACACGATAATGCTTTGGATATTTGGTAGTCACAGCATCTATGACCAGTTACAAATGATGAGGAAGAAGGCTTGGCATAAGATTGTAAAACAAAAAAGGCGGGAAAGAGGGTACTAAGAAGAAACAAGGGATTCGTAGGGCTTGCTTCTAGATTTGTTCTTTCGTGCTGCTCGAATTGCATTAGTTAAAGATTTGTTTGATAATACGGCGAAAGTTTCCATGTAGCTCTTTTCAATTTTGAAAGCAGTATCTGAAGTTTCAGGCAACAGAACACAACTGCGGTCAATATCATCAATGCGTACGATAGACCCGTCGGCTAGTTTTATGTTCATGCAATGAACAGCCTTGACTAGTTCGTGTGTTTTCAGATGAGCATAATGTTTGACGACATAGCACATAGTGGTTTTGACTTCTTCTGGAATCAAATCTTTGAATTGCTCGTTTATGCCGTCCCCAAATTCAGTGACTTTGATTCCGTCTTCATCCTCATCTATAAGCTCTTTATCAAGCAATGACTCGTAGTCTTGGTATACTTCCTTACTGATAGGTCCATGGTCATACATGAAAAACTCGTAACCAAATGCTCTTTGACTTTTCTCCATTAGGAAATATTCCGTCAGAAACGATAGTTTCTGCAACTTTGTGATTCCAAGCCAGCCTTTTTTAGAGCTTGAAGAAATGAGTGATAGCATTAGGATTGTTTTACCATCCTCTTTCATGCTATTCATTTTACTCATTTTACAGTCCACTGTTAACTTTTTTGAACTCACCACTTCACTCAACCCTATTTAAGAGTTGACTTTCGTTTTAACATTTTCCCTCTTGTAAAAATTATGAAACCAAAATCCATATTAAGAGTTGTGACTGCAAGGACTGCCAACTTCCCCTCTCCCCTCATTGTTGATTAAGGTATCAGGGACTTAATAATATTCTGGAAACAATGTTCTAGTAGTGGACAAAAAGCCTTCATGACAAATAAGTTTAACAGCATGGCCCGCGTCGGTGAAAAAGAATAAATAAAGATGAAGTACCTGTTATTGCAGACTTTTGTTTATTACAACAAGCTCAGAATCGCCAAGACCAACAACATCAGCTATGTGAACTCGAATGGCTTTTTTTCTGAGTTGAAGCCCCCCCCCGTTTTGCGATGTATAACAATCACAAAGAAGATAACCACTCAGAAAAAAGCAAATAGTCGCCCGCGACAAAAATACCTGAATGTAGTTTCTGAGCAGTGTTGGTGTCTAGAAGTATTGAATACACATGACCTTCTGTTAGTATTGTGTTTGAATGCCCCAAGACGTTGAAGAAAACCAGGGACATCTTGATTCCGACTTTCCATGCCACGTGTGTCAAAACATTCAGATGATGCGCACCCTTTCTTGATAGACGCTTTTCAATGACTTGTTGAACAAGGTGCTCGGCATAGCTTTTGGTATTCATCTTCATGTAGAAAGTGGACGTTTCCAAACCAAACAAACTGCCATTGCTACCGTGCCACGCATAATCAATATCAATTGTATTGAGCCCTCCATGTTTAGTCACAAACTCGTAACTAGATTCGTACTGTGGACCCAAGATGTCTGGTGGTCCTGTCCATGGAATCTGGTGCCCTAGGGGAATTGGGACCATTGATCTGTGTGAAGAGCTGTAATCTAGTTTATATTCAGGAAAAGCCATCGAACCGAAGAATGGTTTAGTAATTGACTCATTGACCCTGTTTCCCCGATTTACTTCGTAAAGTATGCCTTGAACCTGCTGCGTCTGCAAGTCATACGCTATGAGCGGCCAACATACGTTCTCTCTACCGTATTTGTCTTTCAAATAATTGTATATTTCTGGGTGGACACCACCGCTCATAGTAGGATAGTTCGGTCCCGGTTGAAGCTGCCCCTTCTTGACGCTCGCCATGTTCGCTACCTTCTTCTGTACCAAACAATGCATTGACGTGTTCTAATACATTTGTATTGGATCACACTAAGCTATCGCGTAGTGTCTAGCCACTTAGAACATTTTTCAATTCATAAAATTCTCTATCTAAGACTGAGTAAAGTCTTTCAAGGAAACTGCCTATGTCTTGCTCAGGCATATCTAGCAACCTCAAGAAAGCCTTGTCAATCTCAACTCTCACGGAGTTTCTGCCCTCGATCTGTTCAAGGAGACTTGGAACTGATATCTTTCCAAACTTGTCAAAAAGGAGAAGCAACATTTCAGTCTCGTGTTCTGATAGCTTTGACAAATCAAGAATCGGAAATTCTTGCATCAAGTAACTATCAATCCAGATCCACCCGCCTTCAGTCTCCTTCCTTTCGACAAGCAATTCAAACAAATACAAAGTGCTGTTCAAATACAGTGTTAGCATTTTCGCCTGTACATTATCGTGTATATCAATCATCCAGAACGAACCACCAAAAAACATCTTCTCATCAGAATAGAAAGCCAAATTATGTATACCCGCGCCTGTTATCCGTGCCCGATAAATAAGAGCAACATGCGATGAGTGATCTTCGACGAACTGTTTCCACTTTCCTGTTTTCAGGAGATTGAACGCTTCTTCGCGTTGTTCTGGTTTAATCTCACTAGCTTTAAGAAGATTATTTACATCACTGAACGACTTTTTTACTACATAGTCTGTTTCACCACTGATGTCAAAGCACCTAAGTCCAGTATACCTTCTGATGTTTGGGGCGATGCTGTCAATTGGGACGGTAAGAACCACGTGCGAAAACCTGTTTTCAGCCTCCAACTTAGACTTGGTCTTCTCTTTCACAAACCAGAAGTCATGTTTCTTTAGAGCTCTGCTCTCATCTTTTACAATTGAAAGTCCATAATATCCCAGTCTCTCTATCCCTCTTGGGCTTTCATGAACCTTAGCTTCAATTGATTTAAGATATTCACCAAAAGTAGTACTTCTGTTAGACCTTTCGTGCAACCTAGCAACTTCTTCGGCCATTTCGGTCATATCTTTGCGATATGTTGATATTGCCTTAAACAACGCTATTCTGCTTCTATCCAACTTTGCCTGTGGTATGAGTTTGAAGAGGTATTTGTTTGCATCAATGATCGCGCCTGGCTCTTGACGTAGACGCAACTCTTTGAGTTCTTCTGCTAGTAAGCGAGCTTCGTTTATCGAGATTGTATCAGGTGAGACCTTAAGCACTGATACTGCAACTTTGTTGTCTTTCGTTCTGCCCTTTTTTGCCACCAAAAGGATCTCTCTGACGGAGACGTTTTCTGAAAAAGCAGATCTTCCCTCACAGACGATCAGATGTTCAATCGAATAGTGACTCAGCAGTATGTCTAAAATATTATAAAACCCCTTACTGCTCAAAGTCGTAATTGGAAGGACAGCGGCAAGTCTTCCCTGAGTCTTCAAGAAACGGTCAGCCAAAAGTATGAAGTAACCGTGAAGACCCAACTGACCATGAACGCATCTTTTGTATCTTGATTCCTGAAAGCGCTTTGAAAGACTCGTTTTATACTCTGGTGGTATTCTTTGAAACCTAGTAAATGGCGGATTCATTATCACCAGATCGACTTTGCTCAGTTGAATAGGTCTGGAGTTTGTTTGTTCGGATAGGTTAACTGCTCCAATCACAGTCTTTTCTTTTTGTTTACGAGTTGCTGAGTAGTCTTCAATTATTCTTCGCTGCTTGAAGGCATCTTTAAGAACTTCTTGAGCTGTTGTTATGGTCATATTCGGCTTCAGACTTGTGGAATCTTGAATCGCCACACGGACGAAGTCAGTAGTGTAGAGAGGCGCTTGGAGCGAAAGATGGACAGCCGCCAAATGGGCTGCAAAGGGCATTATGTCCACGCCCGTAATCTCCTCTTCAAGGAAGCGCTTATGATCATTGAAAGAGAAGTGTTCACCACTGCTCTTTTCCAGTAGTTCTTTTTTCCTCTGATAGGAAGATACTAGCAAGGTCCCGGAACCGCAGGCAGGGTCGAGCACTAAGGCATAAGGTTCATCGATAGCCAAAGTTGCCAAGATTTCACCTGCTTGAACGTTGGTATAATATGCAGCGATCGTTTTCCGCAATTCTAAGGGAATCAGGTTGTGAAATATTTTGCCAAGGACATCATGGCCGAGGGCCCCGGGAGACAGAGCATTAACTGAATCAATGGCAACTTTAACAGCCTCCAGAGCTATTGCATCCTTGATTTTTGAGACAACATCAAACCCAAAGATGGGTTTGTAATCCTCAAGCAATACTTTTGAGAAATATTCCGACTGTAATTGGCGAAGATTCTGAAGTTTTGAAGAGTCTATTTCTTTATACCTAATGAGTTCTTTCTTTTCTTTTGCGAGAATCTGATAGAAGAGAATCTGGTTAACAAGCAAGTAAGATGCAGCATCTCTGAGATGTCGTATAGGAACCTTTTCTTCTTCCTTGATTCCAAGGATAGTTTCAAAGAACGCTTTGCCCCCAAAAATCTCTTCTATGTCTCGCGTCTCAACTTCAGCAAATGCAGCAGATATACCCAGCACAGCTTCCCGGAGAAGTCTGATGGCATCTGCAGTGTTGACTTCAACGGCAGTCGGCAATTCGGTTACTATTCTCGAAATCCACGTTGCCAATTCAGCTAGCGAGTCCGCACTATGAGATACGTAATATGGAGGAGCATTAAGTAAGACAGCAGCTTCGGAGGAACTCTTACAATCGGGCGGATACAATACTGCAAAGACCGCTTTCGGGGACATAAATCGAAGATTTTCCCGATATGTGTAAGCCTTGCTGACGGCATCAACCAGCTTTCGCGGCCTCACTTTTCCTTCTATGAAATAGTTGATACCGTTTAACGTCATATGAATGTCTGGTTTGTTTATCCCAAACCGAGTTAGATAATGTTCTTCAAAGAACGCTTCAATTCCGTGTTTTCTCAGTTCCTCACAAAGCAATGCATTGCAAGTGTTTTCGGACATGGTTTTTATAGACAAATGCTTCCTTCCAATATTTAATATTCAACATCATACTAATAACATTAAGCGAGTGTTAAACCGCCGAGTACTTTCCGAGAAACTCAACCAAAAAGACGCGATTTCGCTTTCAACTGCTTTCTTACCAGATATTACTTTGAAAAGAACAATTCTCTTGGCGTTACAAGTGCAATAGTATGGGTATCCTCCAATGTTGGCATAGTTGATCGCCTGAGCTATTACCTCAGGATCCCTGGGTTCGATGTCTCTTTCAATATGTGCTATTTTCTTCTTGAATTTTGCTTCTAAGACCAACATCCCCTTCCCGCCTCTGTCTACGACCATATCTGCACGCCCTCCATCAATAGGTTTTTCCACATGGAAGTCAATCTTATCGAGAACTTTCAAGATGCCCGCTCCTTCTCTAAACTTCTGTAGGATGAAGTTTGAAACAAAGTCCTGTTCAGAGACGGGTTTATTCAACATTGGTGATACGACATTTGTTATAGCAACTGGCAGTATAAATCAATTTGATCCAAAAACGGACCCTTCTCCTGAAAATGACATCTTAACTGTCATTTTGTCACTTTTATGAATATGCCTTTTTCCGTCACATCTACTGAAACTCCCTTGGTAGGAACAATTACCATCGCTCGATGAACGGGGTCTACTATAATCTGCACATTTCCAGCGTCCTTGAAGGGATATTGAGAGTCTCGTGCTATTACTGAAGGGATGATTAGATATTGGGTATATGCGTTAGAGCTTTTCACAAGCTTGGCCTCTTCTCTTAGCACCATACAGTTCTCACCTAAATTCCACAAAAGAACTAAAGAAGAAACTGTATAAAAACTATATGGGTGCATCGACAGGCGAAAGACCTATATTTAAAGGTTAAGAATCTTTCAACAGCCTAAAAACTATTAGAGTTACAATCAGTATTTTCACTCACCTACAAAAATTAAACCGAGCAAATTTAAGGAAGATGGTCGCCCATCAATATCGCTACGGTTTAACCTATTGAAGTGGCGTTTGACAGTTTTAAACGACAGTATAAACCTAACCCCCCGCACCACCTATTTTAGACTATAAAGATCAGAGTGAGTAAGTCTTTGCTATTTAGTATTTGTACGGTGGTTTTGAAAATAGGTCACAAATCAGTTCTATGTCATAGGCTTTCTTTTTGTTTGCGCCGAACACTACCAGATATAGAGAGGATAACCTTCTTGTTACCATGTTGGCTAGTTCTGACTGTTCTTGCAAAGAGTAGATCCCTTTTGGACCAACAACAAGGACTCTCCCTAAATCTGCATCCGAGGCATCCGGCAAACGCGGCAGATCTATTAGGATCTCCCCTTCCTTCATATGCAGAAGGCGAGCAATTCGGTTTTCAAAGTCAATCCATGTTATCGAATCCATAGCAGCCAGTCTCACGCGAGTTAGAATGTCAACTTTACCAAAGTCCAGTTCTAAAATGGTTTTGTAGAACCTTCTAGTGATTAACCAAGTTGCTAGGCGACGTATTTCAGCTTTAGGTGTTTTTGACAAAAGCTCAAGAAGCTTATCGTCGCCAATGCTACATATTATATCAAGTTTGACAACACTACTAGTCAGAGCCTCTCCTAATGCACGCCCAAGCATACGATGAGCAGATCTGGTCCACTTGCTTTCATAGACATAACGGAACAGCATTTGTCGAGCTACAAGCAAAGCCTCAATGTTGGGAATGATGTCTTCCTCTACGCATATGAATCTTCGATGCCCCTCTTTAACAACAGTGAAGCCACTAATTATGTTGTATACTGTCAACGGAGAGATTCTGAAAGGCAAATTCGTATAGTAGGAATCACGCAGCATGCAGTCTAACCGATCCGCGCTAAGAGGACCCTCAATTATTTGATTCAGAACCTCATTTTTATGATTACCAACAATCAGACTGAAAACTTCTTCAGCTTTTAACCCGATTCTTCGAAGCAAATCACCCAAGTCCTGAAGAATCTCCCGAAGACAGAGCTCTCCTGTCTTTCTTACATCGAACAAACGATACTTTTCCGCCACATGGCCAAAGGGAACATGTCCAACATCGTGAAGAAGCGCCGCGAGAACAACCAATTGTTTTTCTCGCTCTGGAAGACCAAGCTCTTCGCACATCATGTTTGCTAGAAAACAAGTTCCTAGACTGTGCTCAAATCTAGTATGGATTGCGCTTGGATAAACCAAGTAAGCCAAACCCGTCTGCTTAATCGATCTCAATCGTTGGACTTTGGCGGTATCGAGTATAGGCACCAGGTATTCTGGAATCTTTATACGTTGATAAAGAGGATCATTCACATAGATTTCTTTCATGAGCTTGCCTTACCTCCAAGCTTAGACGGCACATGATCCTCAATGTTAACTATGACTCCTTTTCTTGCATCTATCCCCATCAAGTCTTTTATGAGGCGACCTTGCTTTAGCAGTACGACCCAGCAAGGCTTTCCGTAGAAGTAGCCCAGTTCCACTTCAAGACGACCAATTAAACCATTTTTGTTTGCTATTTGTTTGGCATCAGATTTCAAGATTTTGGCCTCCTTCATATAAATTTGAGACAGTTGCTCCCCATCAGTCAAAGAAACATCAATGTTAAGATCTTCCAACCTTGTTCTCAGTAATAGCGCATTCTGATAGGCTCCTTCACTTATCTTACCGGTAGTCATTATTACGCCAGTCTTCGCCTCTTCATGCTTGATGACACGAATTACAAGATTATCAACATCCACCGGAGAAACACACTTACGAGACATGCGAAATTCTTTGCATTCGATGATATACTTTCTCTTGAAGAAATCTTCAGCAAGAATATCGATTTCTCGGAACGAATGCTTCCATCTTTTTTGAATAACATGAAACGACAAAAGATTCTCCAGAAGATATACAGTAAAATCCTCAAACTCATTTCCTCGATCTTGGGAAGTCCGTCCAAGGATCAAGACCAACTAACTGCACATCCAAGTTGAATAATAAGTATTCCTGAACTTAGATAAATCTTTCACCTTCGATATTCTAATAAGAATCGCTCACGGGAACAGAAGGACACATTAAGCTCAAAACATGCCTTAGCTGAGTAAAAGTGTAGATGGAGACAAAAAGCCTAGACAAGATGACAAAAGCTTAGATCATCTAGACAAAGAAAAATTCGCTTAGACATGAAGCAAAAGTCTCTGTCGCGGATTGGAAGGCGCGCGCTATAACTCAATGAGGCATTTTCTTGTTGGAAGCTTTTAAATAACGGTATTAGCGATTTCGCGCGCGCTAGATGGTGCGGATTTAGCTATCTTTTGATTAGTGCACTCATACTAAATTTCCACATAGCATAGTGCACGCTTATTCTATGACTTGCACCTTTTTGCTTATGAACCACATGAAGCTGTCGACGGTGGTTAATTCGGTATGGAGTTCGTCCCTTAACTGCAGAAGCTCATTGTTGATCAATTCGTACTTATGTCCAGGGTCTGATGCTGGCTTTGGCGTTCTGCGGATCAAGTCCAGCGTATCTTTGGTCCTGCTGTTCCACACTCCATACTTTTCTGGGCTAAATGTGTGCAACAGTGCAGTCAGAATGTTAACCCCAATGCCGCGGCAATAGTATTTTCCCAGTAGGCCCTCTTTCACCCTTACTCGGACATCAACGGTCTCGTCCTGCAGGAAAATCAGTAGTTTCCACAGCTTTTCGAGGTAAGAAAGCGCTTCTAGCCCGCTCCTGTATAGTGTTGTCCAAGACTTGTTGTTCTTGAAATAGAGGAAATCTCGGAAGTCCTCACGCAACTTGTCCCAGTCAACCAGCTTGTCCTGCCTGAACCTCTCCCTGAAATCTGTGTAGGCTTCCTTTCTGGCGAGTATCCACGAAGGCACGTCTTCAAAGTACACGCCCTCGCCGCAATTGAAATCCTTCAGCCGCATGAACTCCTCGAAAAGGGTGTCCAGATTGATCTGATCAGGGGTCAACCTAACACGTTCTATCCCACCTAGTTTCTCGCGTTGGCGCTCTCCCTTCACATACTTAGGCCAGAGATGCATCCCGCAAAACGGGCAGAACACACTCTTCCTGCGTTCTTCACCAGAGAAGACACGGTTGCATTTGTGGCACTCATACTCTGCGCCTGACAAAACCATACGCCTTTGTATAGAATATTTGTGCTATTTGTTGGATAAAAGATTAGTGCAGTGCGCGCTGGTGCACGCTGTGCTATAAAACATTGCAAGCATTTTTAGGCGTATGCAACGATTGAAAACAAGTTCTTGAAGAATTCCTTGCACTCCCTGTCTGCGATTTCATCAAGAAAGAGCGATTGGAAAAGCTTGGAGGAGCGCACACTCATAATAACAGCAGGCAACCCTGTAAGATTGTCATCGGACAGGATGCGGATCTCTACTGAATATTCAAGACGGTCTACACATAATATTATTTGGTCATTCTGAATCTCTACTGAATATCCAAAACCTTGCGCTGCGTGTTTCAATACATCAGTCTTTTCCTTAATAAAGCAAAACTCTGCGTTGGTTAAGCGCATTTGCCTTACCATTTCTACCGATTTTGCCATTGTTCCCGATATTATTGGCACAGGATGCCCCTCGTTTCAACATATATCAGCATTCTTAGTATTTAACGTTTGTTACTGCATATATTGAAGCAATAAGTATATAAAGGGAAGAGCTTATAAAATGTTTGCAAAAGATAAATATCACGGGTTTGGGGGAAAGGCGAAAATGCCCGCATATTCCACAATTTATTTGATATACGAGGTTTATGCTGTAATAACGTCAGTAAAAGGACGCCAATTTTCAGTTGATCAGCTAGTTAAGGAGATAAATGAAAATAGAAGGAAAAGAGGGGAGAAAAAGAAAGTTTCGGCTGAAAGCATAAACCATGTATTAACTCACCTCTGGTTGCCCTTTAATGTTCGTAAGACTCTATCTGGTGACTGGGAAAAAGGCACTGGTCCAATAAGAGGAATGACAAATATTAGACCTGACTTGGTATGGCAGGTGATAAGGGCTCAAAAAATCGATTCTACCCCTATTGAAATTGACCATTGGATAGCTTTGGGTGAAGAACCAACGACACATAAGGCCTATATCTGTTATCCATACCATGATAATCCATTAAAACGTTCTCTTGAGCTACTTGTACTGCTAGTTCATCTTTATCCGAAGGCTAAAAAAAAGTTTGTTCCCGCGACTCCTCATGAAATGTGTTGGGGGTTGGAAGAAAGAACTACGAGGGCTGTAGCGATGACTGAATGTGCAAAACTAATTGAAAAATGTGACTACATACTTTATTGTTTAAGGAGAAAAGACCCACCAAGTGAAGGCATGAAACAAGATATGGCCATCGCAAAAAAGAAAGGATTAGAAATGCTCTATATAGAAGATCTCCTTGGATACTACCCTAACATTGAAGAAATTATAGTCAAGTGTGGGTTAACAGGCTTTTCTACTGCTCCGCAGATGGCGAACAACTTATAGACAGTATCCATCAGAGCAACTCATTTTTTCTTTCAACATATATCTGATAGCGCGCGCTTCAGGTGTTTCCTCACTCTTTCTTCGACTTCAGCTTCTCTTGGCAATCTCCAGAACTCCCTTTCTAGAAGCACGCATATCTCAGAACTTGAGAGAGTGAAACATCTTCACTATTCCTGAATGCCTCACTTCTTCAATCTCTAGTATTCTCTTGACTAGATAGTTCTTCCACTTCTTCTCTTCCTTGTAGACTTGGACAAAGATGACATAAACTTCGTTCTTCTTGTAGATCTGCTCCCTGTATTCATAGGACTTGGCATTCTCTGAACCACAGACTTCGACATACATCCCCAACTTGGGAAGGTAGAAATCAGGAGTCCAGACTCTAGGACGATCTTTCTCATCGTAAACAAAGACAGGTGACTCATAGGTCCACCAAATGCTCAGCTCCCTCAAATAGCTAGCAACTAGTTTCTCTGACTCTTCCATATCAGCATAGACAGAGTCTTTTACCATCTGTGTCACTACTCTCTGTTTACTATGTGTTATTGCAGCTTTAGCTTTTGTGCGAACAGGGATGACACAAGCCATAAGAACTGAAATAGAGAACACGACAAAGGTGAAACAGCGCGCGCGCAGGCTCCTGTATATCATCTATTTGTGTCTAGCGCACGCTATCGCCATATGTCTTGTTTCAGGAGATTGTTTACGTCTTCGCGTAATTGAATAGACTGTTTCTCAAGCTTCTCACCCAATCTGCGATAGAGATTCTCTGCTTGCTCGCGTGAGGACAAGGGAAAGGAGAGAAAACTCCCTCCAAAAATAGTCCCCTTCTTATCCGCTTCTTGCTGCTTCATCTCACTTCCTGTCTCTGCCAATATGCCGACATGCCTGAATCTTTCGACTTCAAAATTGTAGGATTCTATCTTAAAGTATAGCGATGCAATCATAAATCTTGCTTTGTATGGAATCAGCTTTATGGCAAAGTCTGATGCTCCAAACTTCCACATATCTGTAGGCAACATATGGCCTTCTTCGCCAAACTCCCAACGCTCTTCAGTTAGCTTGAGTTCATCAATGCAAAATCCAAGTTGCTTCTCGCATTGAGTGAGCTCCTCTCTGATACTCTCAAGGAATCTGGACTTCTCCCTATTCTTTCCATGTCTGTCCCAGAGCCACTCAAACAAGAAGGCTGCAAGTACCCCAAAGTAAGGCGGCAAGAAAGGAGCAAGAAAAAGCGAAAAATAAGCCACCAAATTCCCAAAAGGAAGGATACCAGTAAAGTGTGCGCCGATTATGAGCCCCAAAGCTGCAGAGCTAGAAGCGATAAGTGCCGCTATGAGCTTAGCGTTTATGTTCTATCCCACGAGAGCAATTATTGCGTGCGTCGGATAATAAAGCTTGTAGTGTTAAAGGCGAACTGAGTCTCTAATCTCTTCAGAAACTTACCCCTCGTGTCTATTGTTTGAACAGAACAATGCTTATGTTTGAGACTGTCTTTATCTATGTTGGTATATCAGAAGCTGCATAAAGCCAACTTTTTGAGGGGACATCGGGAGATGTCTCCCACTTTTGGAATGTTGCAACAGATATCCTTAATGTGTTTAAGTATATCTTCCATTCCTTCAAGAGCTCTACTCTTTAGGTCCTTTACCCACATCGGGTTGAAGTAGTTGCGCATGAACACGCCCGAGCTTATCCTCCCATGCAGGAAATCTATCTCGCTCTCCCTAAGCCACTTCGTCATGAGGCTGCCTTGCAACTCCCTAACATCGGCAAACCTAACACCGCCCAGTTTCCTCGCGACGGGCTTCTGGAACCTGCCATAATCCAGCTTTTGCCCCCTGCTTATCCTGTCCACCAGCTCTGCCGGAACGAAACTGATGAACACCTTCTTACTGCCCCGAATGAAGGTCTCCTTGAACCTAAAGTGCTCCAAGACCTGCCTATCCTTGTTGTAGTAAGCGTCCAGCTTTCCCTGCGCTTCCAGTTCGATTATCAGATTGTGGCTCTCGACCGCCTCATTCAACCTCAGGCCAGTAACGGCAAGGAAATCCATGAAGTCGCTCAGATGCGGAAAATGCTCTTTGACCCGTCTTATCCATTGGAAGACGTCGTCTGCATTAACCACCTTCGTCAGCCTGTCGATGATGAGCTCGTCCGCGCTTCGGTCGTTACACTTCAGCCCGTAGTTCTTCACAAGTCTCTTCCAATATTCGCAGACGCCCAGAAACTTGGATAACGCCGTTAATGCCTTCAGCGCGTGGGCCCTCTGACAGTCGTTGAGCATGGCCAGCTTTGACAGGTCGCCAGTAGCCAGACAATAAGCATACTTTTTGGCATGAAAGAAACGGTCACGCGCAGTAAAAGGCCTATACTCCTTGTAGGCCCAAGCCTTGAACCTCTCCCAGTCTATCTCACCTTTCACAAGTAGTCTAGTTCCATCTTCCCGCCCTGAGGCGGCTATCCCGTAGGGGTTCGTGGGTTCAAATCCCACCCCCGCACCATATTCGAAAGGTTAAATTCGCTCAATTTTAGCTCCTTTCGAGCGTAGAATGATGCGAAATCGACTTCGGAAAGTGGGTAGCTTTTCATTTCACCTGAGGGTTTAAAACTGTCAATCCTAGGAACATGGGAACAGAAATAATTGATCGATCAGAATAATTCAGAAACAAGATGGGGGGATTAGAACCCAAACGGGTTCAAGTCCATCCGCTAAAGTGCCGCGAATCGAGTTTGAACCGGCGACAAATGGAGATATCTCCCGCAACACCTCTTTTTCTCTCTTCCTGAATATTGGGAAACAGATTGGCGGAAACAGAGCTTACATCACTATCTGAGATTCACAACAGTTTTACATAGTCTCTTCCTATTCTTGAAATGGGAATTTGAAGATGGTTGATTGTCCAGAATGCGGAAAGCCATTGAAGAAAAATAAGGGCAGCTCCAAGTATTACTGTGAAAACAGCACGTGCTCTGTCATATTCGTTTGTCATCCTGACAAACAGCCTATAATGAGGATAACCTACAAGGCCAAAGCGCGCTCTTGAAAGTGAACAAACCAGCGCGCGTGTATTCTTGGAGATTTTGGGTGAGATGCTTTAATCCTCTCTTTGACGTAGCCTATTTTTCATATCGACAAGCCATAATCCGATTCCAGATTTACTTAACAGATTCTTAATGCCGCATGCTGACACATATGGACAACCATACGCACTCTCATCAACAGCTATGCAATCTCTGTAACAGTTGCAATGTCTGAAATTTTTGGCATATCCTAATGGCAGCTGAATAGCCCTTGCAGGCGTTAGTAGACTCGTTGCCTCAAGCTTATTTGATACTTGGGTTTGCGGCACCCATTCATGCATGCATTTGAACTAATGATATGACAATTAGAGAGATCATTTTGCTCCGGCGTTTAAATTTTACAAATTGCCTAAGTAGTTCTTTTTGTTGACTACTTTATCATGATGGATATTTCTTTTCTTCGACTATTTCTCCAGAAACAGTCACAAGTATTGTATTACCGTTGACCGAGACAACTCTGTGTCTTCTTTCCATGTTGTAGAATCGTACAATCTTTTCTGGAATCTGCAAAACTGCTGTTTCTGCACCTTTTCTTATTGGAATCTTCTCCGAAAAACAAGATATTTCTTCCCATTCAGTCATTTGTTCGCCTGAGATTCCGATTGTCGAACTGTCCAGTGCGTAGACAAATGCGCTTTCATTCCAAATGGGATTGCCCGTACGTAACAGATCTATTGGGACTTCTATAATGTTAGACGGTTTCTGATCTTTTGGGTATATAAGATTTACATGTCTACCGTTTCTTTCCAGAACTCTGATGAAAATCTCATTTGCCTTAAGCAGTCTTCTTATAGAACCATCAACATGACCACTCGGCCACCTAAGTTTCTTTCCTAGCTCGTATTGAGAAAGACCCGGATATTTCTTTATGGTCTCTGATAGTATTTCATCCGATTCTTTCCCTCTTCTGTTCCTTCTTACGTTCATTTCTTTCGACCTTGTATTGTTATTGTTGTTGTAGATGTTACTACAACTACTACTGCTAATGCGTGCATATAAACTTTTGGAATATTCCAAAAATTACGCAACAATAAATAAGACAAATCCTTTATTTGTTCTTATGATTCGTTCTCAACCACATAGAAGAAGATACTTCGGCCAAATAACGTTTGATTCTCAACCGATCAACTGGATAAGTCGCCACAGAAGTTTCGCGAGTAGACAATGGTGTGAAAGTCAAATAAGATATGGCGAATGGACGAGAGACGGAAGTAGAAGAGGTTACTACCTCATATACGCAGATGTGGTTGAGAAGATAGAACCAATCACCGTCTTGATAATAATAGAATATCAAGAGACACACGTTCGTATCCACCACATCCATGTTCTCAGAAAGAAAAGATGAAATAATATGCCTGAACCAGTGGAAAGACCCTGAATTGTAAAATTTAAACGCAAGTCTAAACCTATACGGCCCCACCAAAAGCCCCCTTTTCGCAAGTTTAACGAAGCATCTTTTCTTATTGCGGAGTCTTATTCTTGAGGAAACGTTTGGTCAAATGGCTTGAGTATATTACAAAAACATTGTGAAAACATGGTTTCCTTCACCTTCAAAGCTTCGTCAGTTCACCCAATTTTGAAATGATTATTGGGTACTTACTACTGCAACCTAATCTTCTGAATAGCCCTTGCAGGCTTTAGTAGACTCGTTGCCTCAAGCTTATTTGATACTTGGGTTTGCGGCACCTGTTCATGAGCCGCAGGATCTTCCGCCTCAACTTGCCGACCTTCTCCAGATCCCAAAACGGGTGGGGATGCCTCCTCAACAGCCAGTACTCGCCATCTATAAGACGGTATATCAGCCAAAGCTCGTCCGAATTCAACCGCGGCCTAACATATTCTTTCTCAACCCAAACGGTTTCCTCAACCATTCCCCAACACCTTATTCACTAACGAATAGGCACAGTTAAACATGTTTCAGCACCCTTCTACGGCAAGGTAAATGTTGTTTCGGCGCCGTTTAACATTTCTGCGCCACTAAAAAATCCAGCAAAAATCACGCTATACTACAGAGACTCAGCTAGCATCCTCTTACTCTATCCTAGTAGCGATCTTAATGCTCTTCCTCTCAAGCGTTAAAAGACTGAGAAAAGGCGAAGGCTACACAAACAAACTCCTAAACACAACACTTGCCATTTTTTTGGTGCGGTCGCCGGGATTTGAACCCGGGATCGCAAGCTTGGAAGGCTTGTGTCCTAAACCAGTCTAGACGACGACCGCTCTGCTTTCAGCACTACAATAGTTAAGCTGAGCTAGATAAAATTTCTTTTCCGCCATCTACTGCGGTTTCTTTTCTGATTTAAACAGTTTCTTCTCATGCATAGGTTTCGGTTTAAAACTGCCATGATACACGGGCATAGAAGCCCTCTGCCGCTCCAAATTTTTAACCCGAGCATAAAGCTTCGAAACCTTAGTCTTCGACGGCGTTTTAGGCTTTGGAATGCGAACGCGAACTGGTGTAAAAGGCTTCTTGATTTGGCTCTTGGCGGTTTTTCTCTTAAAACTTCTCGCTCGCACATCTTTCACTTTTTTGAAAACCACATAGCCTTCCTTCAAATTCACTTCCTGCACATTCCATCCAGCATCCATCCAAGCCCTAGCATGCACATTAGTCAGCGTGTTACTCCACCATTTTTCAGTCTTGTACGCACTCATCGGCAAATTATCGCCTATAACACCGTCCATCCTTGCAAAACTAAGCTTAACAACATTCGTGAATGAAGCCCTAAACTTCAAATAACTAGTAAACCCGCCGTATTTAGTAACGGACTTCGGCAAAACAGTTCTTCTTGCACAGTTAAGACATAACAACCTAGTAGGGTCGCCTGTCGCAACGTCTGGAACCATGCAATCTCTGCAATACATTCGCCCACATCTTTGGCAACGTCTAAGATAACTATATGGAAGAACTCTGCCGCAAATTCCACATTCATCTTTAAACGGCATCTAAACCACTAGCAATTACAAACCAACAGCTAATATTATTGTAAACTCAAACTTTTAATATAAACTTCACTAGCGTTTAACCAATACTTGGATTTCACAATAAAACTTATAAACAACAATCTCTGTGCTCAAATCATGTGTTCAATGTTTTTCAGCGAATATTTACACGAGAAAGCAGAAGAATCAAGACACAATGAGACCGTTGGATATTTAATAACCGTAATAGGATCAATATTCTTTGTAGGAGGACTACTCGAAACCGTAGTAACTGTAGAAAATCCAGAATGGTTTCTAATAATTCCCTATCATTTGACGCCACATCCATACAGCCTTTTAGGCCTATCTTTAACATCCATCGGTCTCGTTTTACTTTGTTTAGGAATAGCCCTAAGCATCCATTATGCAAGGGAGAGAGGATGGTACATGAAGGAAATACAGAAAGCGCATGCAACAGAAGAGCAAAAAGTAAAAACTGAAAAGAAAAAGTTTGATTGACATAGTTAAAAAAGAAGGAAAGCTCACGCTTTAAGAACAAATTTAGCCTTTTACCACGGCTAAGGGAACAAACCTAGCAACTTTCGTGGCTATTCCAACCTTATCGCTTACATCTACAACCATATCCACATTTTTGTAGGCAGGATCCGCCTCTTCAGCTAAAACTGTCGAGCTTGCAGACCTAACGACGATTCCCCGTTGTTCCAAAGCCTTTTTCACGTCTCCACCCCAAAACCTTCTTTTGGCAGCAGTCCTACTTAACATTCTACCAGCGCCATGAGCCGTAGAACCGAAACTTAATTGCATGGCTTTTTCTGTGCCTACCAGAAGCCAAGAGCTTGTTCCCATGCTTCCTGGTATAAGAACTGGCTGTCCTGCAGAACTATAGTCTGCTGGTATTTCTGGACTTCCAGGCGGAAAAGCGCGTGTTGCACCTTTTCTGTGAACCCAGACCTTCTTTTGTTCCCCGTTAACTTTGTGGTTTTCTATTTTTGCGATGTTATGGGCTACGTCATAAACAAGTTTTAGCCCAAACCTCTCTGCGTCTTCCTTAAAAACATGCTGAAAGCTCTGTCTAATCCAGTGCATTATCGCTTGACGGTTTGCAAAGGCATAATTAACGGCGCACGCCATTGCCTGATAATAGTCTTCTGCTTCATTACTGTTTCCGGGTGCACATGCAAGTTCTCGATCTGGCAACGTTATTTTATATTTGTGTACGGCTTTTTCCATAACCCGCAAATAATCTGAGCATGTTTGGTGGCCAAAGCCTCTTGAGCCGCAGTGAATCATGACTGTTACTTGTCCTTCATGTTCGATTCCAAAGATTTTAGCAGTTTTAGCGTCGTAAATTCTGTCCACTTTTTGGATTTCTAAGAAGTGGTTCCCTGAGCCTAACGTGCCAACTTGCGTCAATCCTCTATTTTTCGCTGTTGTTGAAACTTTGTCTGGATCGGCGTTTTTCATGCATCCACGTTCTTCGCAGTGCTCAGCATCTTCAGACCAGCCTAGTCCTTGATCGATAACCCATTGAACACCCTCTACGACAAGCCTATCTAGGTCGTGGACTGTCACTTTCAAGTCCTTCCGACGGCTTCCAAGTCCGCTTGGAACATTATCAAAAATCACGCTCGCAAGTTCTGCAAGCTTTGGTCGTATGTCTTGCTCTGAAAGATTTGTCGTTAATAAACGGACTCCACAGTTTATGTCGTAGCCCACCCCTCCCGGGCTAATTACGCCTTCATCATAGTCCATTGCGGCTACACCGCCTATAGGAAAACCATAACCTTCATGTCCATCTGGCAATGTTATGGAGTGCTTGTAAATGCCTGGTAAATGGGAAACATTTACACACTGCCACAATGTTCTATCTGTTTGCATTTTCTCTAACAAGTCGCTATTAGCAAAAACTACGCCTGGAACCCGCATGCCCGGCTTATATTTTGGAATGCGCCAAGTGTAATCATCTATTTTTTCAAGTGGAATTTTTTCTGTAGGAGGACGACCTTCTCCCTCTTCCATTTTTTCACCTATTACACAAAGGAAAAGAGCGGAATATAAATGATTTTGGCGTTTACACCAAAATAAAACTATGTTGGAATTTCTTTGAATTTTTCAACAAAATCAATAAAACCCCGCACACTTTCATTAAGTACAGTCTCGCTCAAAACTGGATGCGCCTTAATGTATTCTTTTGCCTTCTGAACAGCCACATCACTTTCTATTATTCTCTTACTTATTGCTTCCAAGCTATCTTTATTTTCTATTCCTTGCCTTGTGATTTTTGCCCAAAGCTTAAGCTGCTGTGCATAGGTTTGGAGCTTTTCCACAGCGTTGTAGGCTTTACCAAAGTGGCTGTAATACAAAACCTTAGGTTTTAGGCTGATTAGCTTATCTAAAGAAGCTAATGCAACATCCAGACGGAAGGGCGATGGCGTTGTTGGCACAATCACATCAATTTCGTTTAGATAAATGCCAGCAGCATCTCCGGGGAAAATTCCTTCGCTTAATGGTTCATAATAGCTTAAGTGGTGTGAAGCATGTCCGAGGGTCTCTACAACTTTTAGTCTAATATTGTTTCCAATATCAAAAGTCATGCCATCCGTTGCCGCAATAATTCTTTCTTCAGGAACAGGTTCTGGTTTACCATACATTTCAGCTATGCTTCCCAAAACCTCCCTTGACTGTTGCCACAGTTTTTCTGGATTTGCGAGGTGAGGCACGCCTCTTGAATGAACGATAACCTTGGCTTTAGACAAATATTTTAACAATCTCCCAACACCTCCGCCATGGTCTAGATGAATATGGGAAACAGCAACATAAACTACGTCTTCAGGCTTTACGTTAAGTTCCTTTAAGCAGAAAAGCAGATTGGGCACCGATGAAGTTGGACCTGTTTCAACCATTGCCACCTGCTTTCCCTTTAATATGTAGCTGGCGATAAAATTCTTGATCCCAGCAGTTTCAACATCAATCTGATACAAGTGGTTCTCAAGTTTTGTTACGTGCATTTTTACACCATGCCATAGTTTTCCGGTAGAATTTTAAAGTCGTCATTAACTGCTTTAAATGTTTTCATCGTGAAGATTTTAAGCTGGTTGGCTTACGTTTAATTGTGAACGTTTATGCTTATCAGAATTATCCGCAATTTGACGTCTGAGGAAATAGAAGAGAAAATCAAAAAGTTTGAGAAAGAGTTTGGCATGAGTTTTGAAAAGTTCGAAGAACTATTTCTCGGGCAAAAGCTGAGTACGAAACATGCTAGAGTCTATTTTGAGTGGGCTGAACTTGTGGACAGTTATAAGGGCTACATAGAAGAGGGGACACTAGACTACGCTGTTGAGGAAATCAGAGACTTTAAACCTGAACAAGCCGCTTCGTTGACACCTAAGAGAATAGAATTGTTGTATAAGCTTGCTGTTTTAAGGGTGGAGTCAATAAATGATTTAGCTCAGAAATTAAGGCGAAACGTGAAAAACGTATATCAAGACTTGCAAGCGTTAAGCAAGTTTGGCTTTGTTAGGTTGAATAGGCGGAAGGGAAGAACCATTGTTCCAGAAACTCTTGTGAAAGAAATAACATTTCTAATACGTTAGAGGCTGTGAAAGATTAGTTTGTGTGTGCGTGCAAAGGCGCTAGGCCCCTCTATTTAGTTTCAAATATGTTTAACACTAATTAAATTATACTTTTTCGAGGGTTCTATTAACTCTTAGGGGCTTAAGAGAGTTTTGATGAGGTTTGTTAACTGGAGGGGCTTTTCTTGTGATGATGAGGTATTT
>Ga0315282_10001593_pt1 | contig 42507 bp, 36 predicted proteins | sample YL17G07_20_MG_FD_203693 | JGI IMG/M metagenome (GOLD analysis project Ga0315282, IMG submission 203693) | Sediment microbial communities from Yellowstone Lake, YNP, Wyoming, USA - YL17G07_20 | ecosystem: Environmental > Aquatic > Freshwater > Lake > Sediment | place: USA: Wyoming | collected... | reverse complement strand
CAATCAAGGGGGATTGTTGTGCGGCTCTGCTATCGCCGATAGTAACCCGCGATAGTGCCGCAGACCTGCGGCACGCCGAACCATCACTCTATCGGCGAGAGCCGGTCGTTCCATATCTTCTACGAACGATAGCCGGGTGCCATGCCCACGCTTGCGTGGACATGCTTGATCGCACGACCAGAGCATGCTTACGCGAGCGCACGCATGGCACCCGACACCGGCATCCATCACAATTTCTGCGGCGCGACCTTCAATGCTTCTCTGTCGGGCAGCTTGGGGAATGGTGCGTGCGGCTCGGCCTGGTACCAGTATGCGACCGACGAGATGTCATCTTCTTCCTGCAGGTACCGGCCGCCGGATTGCCAGCCGAGGGCCTGAATCGTCACGCGCAGGTCCTTGTCGAACCGGACGGGGTCGGCGATATGCCAGCGGTAGAGCCCAAAGCGTTGGCCGACTTCTTCGTGTTTGTCCGGCGGCAGCGCTTGCACCAGCCCGGTGTAGGGTGTGGAGAACGGTGTGTAGTGCCGCTTGCCGTCCGCGCCGGTGGTATCAAAATCATACGAGCCGCAGAAGTAGTCCTCCGTACCCGTGCCGCAGATCGTCGGGAATTCCTTGTCGCCATCGAGATAGAACTTGATTTCGCCTTCGCCCCACCAGCCGGGACTGTGGACTTCCCATGCGAGGTATGTGCCGACGTAATGGCCCTGGCCCTGGACGCCGTCGAGGATCGTGTAGAGACCCTTGGTCTTCAGCGGCGATTCGCGCCGGTACTGGGCGTGGAAGCAACCCATGCTCTCCGGCACGTCGGTCAGCGTGTAGTTGATCTGGTAGTAGAGCGTCATGTCCTTGTCGTCGAGGTTTTCCATCGTGATCTTGGCGCTCTTGCGGAAGGGCATCGGCCAGTAGCAGTTGAACGCGCTGCCGGGGTTGACGCATATCGCCAGGGAGTTGATCTGGGCGTACTTGCCCCAGCCGCAGGCGAAGAAGTGGCTCATCGGCACCTCCACCGACGGGCTTGTCTCGCCGTCCCAGTAGAACCGCAGGATGTACAGTTGCGTCTTGTCGAGCGGGGCGGGCGTCATCCAGATTTGCTGGATCGCGCCGGAGTCGTTGATCTCGCCCATAGTGAACGTGGACTTAGCCGGAATTCGGACCGAGGGCGAAACCTTCCAGCCCTGGCCCAGGTCGCGGGCGGCGTTCTTGCCTGTGCCCTCGGTGGCCATGCCGGCCTTGCCCTTCTCGCCGGTGAAATTCTCCGGGCTGATCGAGCGCGTCTTGGCGTTCGACAATCGCGCCAGGTTGCCCAGGTCCATGTCCAGCCCGTTGAACGCCCGGCCCTGCGCGACGAGATCCGTCGCCGCCAGACAGATCAACGCGCCGATGACCGCAAGCAATGTGAGCAGGCTGGTTCCATACCGATGACGTGAGATTCTCCCCTTGCCTTCCATCTTCGTGTCCTTTCCATTTCACGGAACTCTGTCGCGAACCCATATTCGTTCGTAGGGTGGGCCCTTGACCCACGCATTGGCTCGATCAACGCGTGCTGGACGCGTGGGTTGAGAACCCACCCTACTTGTTCAAACACTTTTCGAGCAGTTTCTTCTCGGCCTGAGCGGTCCAGAGGCCGTCTCTCAGGGCTGCGGCCACTTCGGGCATCTTCCCGGCGAGTTCCTCCAGTCGCGTCAGTCCGAGGCCCTTGCACGCCGGGTACACCATGATCTTGCCGGCGATGGAACGATTCTCGACGGCTCGAATGCCGTCCACCGCGCCGTCCAGGCCGGAGATCGCTGCGACGCTGACATTCGTGTCCAGCCGGCCGGTTTCCACCTTCTCCAGCATGCGTTTCATGTCGTCGAGCGTCGAGCCGCTGGTCCCGATGAAGTACAGCCGCTTCTCGATGTAGGCATCCAGGTCGATCTCGCCTGTGACGGTCGCCGGGATGCCTGCAAAGATGTTGATGATGCCCCGGGAACCGGAGTCGCGTGCGGCCGCCGCCACCAGCTCGGGGACGGGCGCCATCAGGACCGTGTACGTGCAGTCCGCTGGCGTCTGCCCGTCGCCTGCATGATACGTCGTGTACTCGACGTCGTTCTTCTGAGCCAGCGGACCGGCAATTTTCGTCAACGCCGCCAGCCGATTGTCATCGACATCGCCGGCGAACACGCTGACGCCCCCGACCCCCTGGCAGATGTTGCGGATGACGTGCATCATCCCCATGGGTCCGCCGGCGCCGACGACGTTGATGCGGTCCCCGTGGCGAATCTCGCCGGTCTTAGGGATGTACTTCATCGAGTCGGCGGGGTCCGATCCGGCCGTGCCGATGATGCGAATGCCGCCGTAGTGGACCCGGCCGACCATCGTCACGACCAGCCGCCCGAACCGCTCACCGCCGAAGACAATGTTCAGCAGGCCGTTCGCTGCGACTTTGGCGAACAGCGACTCCGCCGTGCGTGCGTTCGCGCCGAAGTAGATGACATCGTCGTAAGCTGCGTCCTCAAGGCCGTCGACGTACTTCACGCGGGTCAACGGGACCCCAAGCTCCGTCGGCGGCGTCGGTTTGGAGACCCACGTGATCTGGCCGGGCATCCCGTGCCGCCGGAAGAGATTGCTCATCCGGCCGCTCGCGATCTCCGCGTCCGCGACGATCAGCATCCGCCCGCCCGCTTTGAGCGAGGTCCGCTCCCTGGAAACGTAGGCGTCCTCGACACACGCCCACGGCTCGGCCAGGGCGATCGCCGAGCCCGCCTTGTCCTCGCTCGCCGGCAGCAGCATCGATTCGCCATCCGGAGCCGTGATGACCCGCTCATCCATCAGGACGTATTCCTGCAGGGCGCCCTCGAAGTTGTATCCGAAGGCCGCATTGGAGCTGGCCGTGTGAATCCAGCGGTAGTCGGTCTGCACGAGGTACCGCTCGCCGGGCTTGTGCCGTTCGACTCCCGGGCCGACCGCGACGATGCGGACGACCGTTTCATGTCCCGGGACCGTCGGCGCCGCATCCGGCACGTAGCTGGGGATCTCCTTGAGAGTCTCGAGATCGAGCCCTTCCACGACGGGGCCTTTGCGCACGTGATCGGTGAACTGCTTGAGCAGCTTCAAATCCGAGAAGCAAAGGCCGACGACCTCTACCCTTGCCAGGACTTGGTGCGGCCCGGGCTTGAACACGTCTTTGGCCTTATTCAAAACGAGCTGATCCGGCCCGACCAGTTGGACTGCATACTGTTTCGCGGGCATCTTCTCGTTCATGGATGTCTATCCTTGTGCCAGAAGTTCAGGCGTTCACGATCACTGATAGTCACGTCCGGGTGGCAGCGTCAAGCGCAGCTTGGCGATGGCTTCACGGGAATCGAATGGAGCCATCGCCAAGGCCTTCGGCCTTGACGCTGCCACCCGATGGCTCCAGACTCAGCGCCCGAGGCTCTGAAGTCACGTCCGTATCATCCTCAGAATGTCACTCGGCAATGCCGTATCCTTGAGCCCGGCGAGGCTGTCCTCTTTCTTGGGCTTCAAGGTCGCGCCGACCTGCTCGAAGAAGGCGTTTTTTCGCTCAGCCGAGCCGAAATGCCTGTCTGCCCACGCGCTGGTGTACCCGAGGCCACATTGCCGCTGCAGGACCGAATGGGCGTATATGATGTGGGCGCCCCTCAGGAAGACCGGCAGCAGGGGGGCCAACTCCGCCGTGTCGAAGTCATCGACGAACTTCTGGCCCGGGCTGTTCATCTCGGTCCCCTCAACGACGACGAGATGTCGTCGCTGGGCCACCTCGATCACGTTGTAGAGGTTCTTCACCTTCTGATCCTGCGACCCCGGCGTATAATTGCGGTCGGGGATGACATTGAGCGCCACGGCCCCTGTGCTCATCGCGACATCGAGCAACTCTTCAATGGCCTGCTCGCCGTCGCTGCTACCATCGAGCCACGTGTGTACGGGCATACCGCCCGCCGCGAGGATGAAACGGTTCGTGTCGGCCATCAGCGGGAACGAGCCCTTGTCCGGCTGGACGTAGCCGACCCCGCCGCGCTTCATCGTCTTGGCCCGGATTGTGTTGAGCAGGTCGCGGCCCTCGGGCAGCCCGAGTTTCACCGGATCAGCACCCAGCTTCTGCGACCAGAACTCAATGAGCTTTTGACTCTCGCCGAAGATCTCCACGGCCTTGCGGGCGTACGCCAGGCACATGTGCCGCTCGGTCGCATTGCCCGCCGGCGTCAGCACGAGTACGTCGCGCTCGTAGTCCAATTCCACGGGACTGAGATACTGGTTGACGCGGCGCATCAGGTCTCGGTTTCGCTGCTGGGCGGTTTCCTTGAGGCCCCGTAGGAACTTCTCCTGGGACTTCGGCACCCTGGAACTCGGGAAGCCGACGCCCATGTGATAGGAGATGCCCGGCTCGCCCGGCGAGTTCATCACTCGCGTCGAGAACTCCGGCACGTAAACTCGCGTCTCCAGGCCCGAGCAACCCTTGAGGCCCAGCAGCCGGCAGGCCTCGCGGAACTCGTCGAGTGCATCGAGCACGTCGAAGTCCGTCGTGCCGACCACCGCCAGCCCCGCCTTGCGCGCCAGCCAGGCGAATTTCGTCGGCGAATAGCCGTACGTGTTATAGGAAAAGAACGTGTGACAATGCAGATTCACGAACTTACCGCTATCGCAGAACGCGATCTCGCCGGCCTTCACTCTCTCCAGCAGGGCCAGCAGCGCGCTCTTGCGTTCAGCGGGATCGAAGCTGTCCAACTGCTGTTCCAGTTTCTCGATCAAAATCCCCGTCTCCTTGCCTCCTTGTTTTCTCGAGATCATGCGTGGCATCCCGGATTACGTGTTTCCGATGGCCTTGCTGTACTGTCTCTCCCAAAGACTAGTGTCCTGAGGCTGGTATTCTTTCAGCTCGAACGAATTGCGGATGACCTCGCGGGCCTCAGCGATGCTCTTGATTTGGCCGGCGGCCCTGGCCTGCATGAGGATGTTGCCGATGGCCGTGGCCTCGATAGGACCGGTGATGACTTTTCTGCCGATCGCGTTGGCGGTGAACTGGCACAGCAACTCGTTTTGAATTCCGCCGCCGACGATGTGCAGAACGTCGATTGTGCTGCCCGTGACATCCTCGATCGCGGTCAGGACCGAGCGGTACTTGAGGGCGAGGCTTTCGAGGACAAGGCGAACCATCTGACCTTTGTCCTGCGTGGGTTTCTGGCCGGTCTCGGAGAGGCACTTGTTGATGCGAGCCGGCATGTCGCCCGGCGCCAGGAATTCGCTTCGGTCGCATTCGATGAGTCCGCAGAACGGCTTGGCCGCCGCAGCCATCTTCGTCAGGTCACCATAGGACAGGTCCTGGCCCTCGCGCTGCCATTGGCGCTTACATTCCTGCACGAGCCACAGGCCCATGATGTTCTTCAGGAGGCGGATCGTGTTCTCGACGCCACCCTCGTTCGTGAACTCGTACTTGAACGTCTTGTCGTTGATGATGGCCTGTGGCAGCTCGACGCCCATGAGGCTCCACGTCCCCGAAGACAGGTAGGCCCATTTGCCGCCGGTCGCGGGTACGCCCAGCACGGCCGAGGCCGTATCGTGCGACCCGATCGCGATCACCGGAATCCTGCCGCAGCCGATTTCCTTGGCCACTTCACTCGTCAGGCCGCCGATGATGGCGCCGGGCATGACGATCTCGGGCATGATCTCCATGGGCAGCGAAAGCTCCTTGAAGATCGGCCCGGACCATGCGCCCGTTCTCATGTCCATCATCTGGGAAGTGCTGGCCAGCGTGTACTCGCCGAGGGCCTTGCCGCAGAGGAAATACGAGAACAAATCGGCCATGAAGAGCAACCGCTTGGTCTGGGCCAGCGCCGGCGAGTTGGCCAGACGCATCGCGAGAACCTGGTAGAGCGAGTTAAGCTGCATGAATTGGATGCCGGTGCTCTCATAGACGCGGCGTTTGGGCATCAGCTTGAACGCCTTATCCATCATGCCGTTGGTCCGGCTGTCGCGGTAGTGATAGGGTTTCTCGATGAGCCGCCCGTCAGAGCCGAGCAGGCCGAAATCCACGCCCCAGGTATCGATGCCGATCCCTGCGACCCGGCCGCCCGCCCTCTTTGCCGCCTGGCCGATGCCGGTTTTGATCTCCGAGAGCAATCGATCGAAGTCCCACCGCAGCGAGCCTTCTTCTTCGACCGGTCCGTTGCCGAAGCGGTGAATCTGTTCCAGGCTCAACCGGCCGTCGGCGATGCGGCCGAGCATGATTCTGCCGCTCTCGGCCCCAAGGTCCACCGCGACGTAGTCCGCCTTCTTCGCCATTGCCTGCTCCTAAGAAACTACCAGTTCCGGGTGCCATGTCTGCGCTTGCACAGATACGCCTGATCCGATGGTGAGCATGCTTACGTGAGCGTGAGCATGGCACCCAGATCATGCTGAACATACCAGAAACGCCGTTTCTTTCTCACATCTGCTCCGGCGGGCGCACGAAGCGCACCCATGACGCGGAAGCTGCGCCAAAGATTAAAGGGCGGAAGAAAAGAGCCGTCAACAATAAAGTGCCCGGCGGCGACGCGTCAGGTGCCGGAGGGGATCGTGCGGGACTGGAAGCGCACTTTGGCCTGGCCGATGAGGTAGAAGCTGCCCGTGATGCAGATCAGGTCTTCCCGGCCGATAGCGCTTCGGGCCAATTTCAGCGCTTCGCCCAGACAACTGGCGCTTTGGCACATCTTGCCGCACAACTCCGTGTAGGCGTCGGCCAGCTCCTGGGGCGGCATGGCTTTGACCGAGTTGCTTCGGGTGAAGATGACCTTGTCGGCCCCGTACTGAAGCTCGGCCAGCATGCCGGGGATATCCTTGTCGTTGTTGCAGCCAAAGATGACCACCATCGAGTCGTAGGGGATATTCTGACCGATGGCGTGGATCAGCGCACGGATGCTGGCGGCGTTGTGTGCGCCGTCGATCATGATGCGTGGGTCCTCGCAGATCATCTCCATTCGGCCGGCCAGTTTGACCTGGTGCAGCCCTTCGGCGGCCTTCTCGTTGTCGATCGGGTAGCCGGAGGCCTTGAGCTTATCCAGCAGCGCCAGGGCCAGCCCGCAGTTGATGGCTTGGTGTCTGCCGTGCAGCGGAACGCGCAGATGCTCGAACTTGCTGGTAGGCGTGCTCAGGCAAATTCGGGTGTGCGGCCCATGCTCGCGAGAGGTCTCGAACCGGTAGGAAAAGTCGATATCGGCGCCGGTTACGCTCAGAGGCGCTTTGACGGCGATGGCCTGTGCCCTGAGCACGTTCATCGCGATCGGCTCCTGCTCGACCGTAACCGCCGGCACGCCGCGCTTGAATACGCCTGCCTTCTCCATCGCGATTCGATCGAGAGTATCGCCGAGCTGCATCTTGTGATCGATGCTAAGGCTCGTAATGCCAACGACTTCCGGCTGGATGACGTTCGTGCTGTCAAGCCGCCCGCCCATGCCGGTCTCGATCACCCCGATGTCGATCTTGCGGTCCACGAAGTACATGAACGCCAGAGCTGTCATGATCTCGAAGAACGTCGGCGGGTCCGTCTTGGCCAGCTTCTCCACCGGCGCATGAATCCGGTTGATCAGGTCCAGCATCTCGGATTCGTTGATCATCTGGGAATTGACCACGATTCGCTCGTGGAGGTGAACGAGGTGCGGCGAGGTGTACAAGCCGACCGTCAGCCCGTTTGATTCGAGCATCTTCGCCAGCATGGTCGCTGTCGAGCCCTTGCCCTTCGTGCCGGCGATGTGCACCGTCTTGATCTTCTTGTGCGGATCGCCGACGAGCGACAACAGCTTCTCCATGCGATCGAGGCTGAACGTCGTCACGTTGTAACGTACATGCTCTTCCTTCTCATAGTCGGTCCTGTCGAACAGGTAGGCAATCGCTTCCTTATAGTTCGCAAAAGCCTTCCTGGCTTTGACCGCAGTAACCTTGGAAGAGCTCCGTCCTGCGTGTTTCTTTCCGGTTGTCCGTGTCATTTTGGCCATGAATCCGTCATATTAGCAAATCCCGTTCCCCTAGTCAACCAAAGGATTATGCGCAGGGACCGAAAATCTGCATAATATCTGATGTAGAAAGCGCGTAAACCGTTTCACCCTGGCAGGTTATGCCGATTCCCGAAGAGCGGCGCCTCCTCCGCTGGCGTCTTTCTCTATCACGTGGTATGAATATTTTATTACATTGTCTAATGATGGCTGGCCTCCATGAGCCTTCCACTGTGGCGAACCATAAATCCACATACTTACACGGTCCTTATAGTGTTCGACGCATGATACCCTTCCTTTATTGCACGCACGGGGTCGAATTGATGTTCGTCGGCATATTCCGGTTAGGGAGTAGGGATACAGGGGATTTGGATCTCGCCTGTACCGCTCCGGCACTGCCGTCGATCCGTACCTATTCGATAGTAGTCTTCCTTCACGTCTAACGCCGAACAAAGAGGTTGCCTGGCAACTGCTTGATGACGCCCTTGAGCTGCAGCGATACGAGACTCGCGTTGACCGCTCCGGCGGGCAGGTTCGTATCCGCGATGAGCTGGTCGATGTGCAGCGGCTCTTTGCCAAGCATATCAAACACAGTCTTCTCATTTCCCTTCAGGTTGAATCTAGCCGTATCGAACAGAAGGGCCTCAACCTTCGCCGTGGCCTCTTTTGCCGCAAGTTCCGTGTGTTCCTTGAGTTGCGCTCCAATATGGCCCAAGGCGTCCATCACGTCCTCGACCGACTCGATCAGCTTGGCGCCCTGCTTGATGAGGTAGTGGGGCCCCTGGCTCAGGGGCGAATCGACCTTGCCCGGCACGGCCATGACCTCCCGATCATTTTCCAGGGCGACCTTGGCCGTAATCAGGGCACCGGATCGCAGGCCCGCCTCGACCACGATCGTGCCGAGGCTCAGCCCGGCGATGATCCGATTGCGAGGCGGAAAGTGCTCCGCCAGCGGCTCAGCCCGCATCGGCAGCTCGCAGATGCAGGCGCCTGAAGCACATATCTGCTCAAAGAGCTTTGCATTCTCCGGCGGAAAGACGCGAGATAGGCCGCAACCCTGTACGGCGATAGTCCTCGCCTGTGCCGCCAAGGCCCCCGTGTGAGCGGCCGTGTCGATCCCCCGCGCCATGCCTGACACCACCGTAAAGCCCGCAGCCCCAAGTAGATGCGCCAGCCGCGAGGCCTGCTCCTGGCCATACAGGCTGCATCGGCGCGAACCCACAATCGCAATGGCGAGATTGTCCTCCCGGCAAAGCGTGCCCTTGACATACAGCACCGGCGGCGGATCGTAGATCTTCCTGAGCACCGGCGGGTAGCGAGGATCCGCCATGTGGAGCAGCCAGACCCCAGATTTCTCGGCGGATTCCAATTCGGCGCAAGCGTCGAATTTGTCGCGGCTTGCCACAATCCGCTCCGCCGTTGGCAGGCCGATGCCTTCCACCTTGGCCAGTGCATGAACCGAGGCCCCGAGGGCGGCATCCACCGAGCCGAAATACGCCAGAAGCCGGGCAAATATGATCGCTCCGACCCCGTCGGCCCCGAGCAGCTTGAGCCACCGTTCGATCTCTTTCGCGTTTTCGGGAATGGGCACCGTTGTCTCCTGCAGTCAAGTTCCCAGACTCGAACCCACCCTATTGAGGCGGTGTCACCGCGTCAAGATCAATTACCGGAATTTTCTGGCAATCCCTACCCGGTTCTTGTATAATCGAAACTTAGTTTGCTTCGTGCGCGCACTGTTGTCCTTGGCTTGTCGGAGGTCAAAATGCCCCGAACAGCGAGACCGGTAGTTTTGGATTGTGTTCACCACGCCACGCAGCGTGGCAACAAGCGCCGGGACGCGTCCCTCGCGCAGCCCGATAATAGACTCGTCGTCGCGCACGCGGATCGTCACCGGGCAGAGCCGCCCCCCCCCCCGGAACTGACGCCTTAATTGCCAAGCTGGAAACCTCCCGTGGCCTGCGTCTGCGACCGCTGGCCCCTGGCCGGCTTGGGAAAATCCTGAGTACACGAAATGAAGCCGGCGCGGCTACCGCGCGCGCCGCGGCACCCCCAAGAGAGGAGACCCTATGAACATCAGAACAGCCCGCGTATGCGTGACGACATTTCCGATGCTGCCCACACTGGAATCTGTCCCTCGTATGCGTAGAAGATTAACTCATCTGGTTGTGGTAGGATTAGCAATAGCGAGTCTAGCGGGTGAAGTGCAGTCTGTTTACGCCGACTGGCCGTTAAGACAAGTAACGATGACAGGTTCCGACTGGCAGTTTTCCCCGCATATAAATGGAGATCTTATCGTGTGGGAAAACCTGAAAAACGGATCCTCAGACATATTGGGATATGATCTTCAAACCGATCAGGAATTCATGGTATACGGAGGTTCTGGAAAGTACGAGACAAATCCTTATGTCTTTGGAAACACGGTCATCTGGTTCGAGCATGGATCAATCGTCGGAAGAGGCTCTGTCATGGGGAAAAATGTTAAAACAGGACAGATTTTTACTGTTACATCGAATGCGGAGCCCACTTATAATAACTCCGCGACAACGATAGACCAAAATGTCGTCGTATGGAAGAGGGACTTTGGAACGTGGGCCAGAAGCCTACCTGATGGAAAAGAATTCTTGGTAAGTGAAGGCCAATGGCCCATTTCCCAGACTATTGCTTATCCGCTTGTTTTGTGGGGGGATACTAATTTTCCCACGTTATGGGAGCAGGACGTTATCGTAAAGGATCTAAAAACTGGAATACAGCAAGGGTTAATTGGCCCAGGCTCCTCTGAAAAAGACCCTGCTGCTTATGGAAGCATAATCGTCTATTCCACCAACCGGAACGGCAATCCAGAGAGTCTGTCTGATTACGAGGATAATTGGGACATTTGGAAGACAGATCTCCAAACAGGAGCAGCATGTCCACTGATTGCCGATCCGAATAGGGTGGAGAGAAGGCCATCTATCTGGAAAGACATGGTAGTGTGTGAAAGCTATTGTCTTCCAAACAATGGCTATTGCGAAGTATGGGGCTATGATTTGGCAACCCAGAATACCTTTCCTGTTGTAACGCCAACAGAAGGCAACGGTTATCTTTCCTGCAGATCCCCTTGTATCGGCGAGAGAGGAGTCGTGTTTGAAGGGACTAACTTCAGAGGCGTGGTTAACATCTATCTGGCCACGCCACCCGTAGATCCAAACAAACCCGATGGTGCGGGCACTGAAGGAGGGGCTGAGCAGTTGAGCCCCGCCGGAGAGTAGATAGCGTCTCATTGTCCAAAGGAGTTGTCTTCTAAGGTGGAGTCTTGGCGTTTTCCGCAAGGTGCGCAATAACCGCCCAGAGGGGGAATCCGCTGTTCGGTGGTCACGAGAAAGGTTAGTTCTGACACTCGGGCGGATGCAGGCGACACGATTCGTGAGATTGTGACGCCTGTCTTCCTGACCCTCGCCAGAAGGACCCGCGATATGATGACTGCCTTCAAGTTCCTTATGGAGCTACTTGCCAAAAGGAACTGCCTATGATTCAACCAAACCCTCTTCGCACTCAACTCTCATGGACCGACGGTCCACTTAACCTGTTGCCAACCAGGTGCCAACGGGCGCCGTCGTGTGTTGCGTCACAAGCGTGCGGTTTTTGGGCTTCCCATTCCCGGTCACGGCGGTAGAATGATGACCGGTGTGCTCGCCAGTCGTGTGACGGGAGCGCGTCGGAGCCGGGAACGACTCCCGGAAGGCAAATTGGGTGTTTTGGCTGACAAGGAGAAATCACATGCAGCGTTCACTGAGAATTGTGGCTGTTCTGGCGGTCGTGGCGTTGATGTTTTGCATGGGGGCCAATGCTCCTCAAAAGCCTCCCTTGATCAAGGTCCTGCTCATTACCGGCGACGATGTCTCCGCCCACCCCTGGCGCGAAATCTCCGAGACCACGCGCGAAATCCTCGTGGGCTCGGGCAAATTCGATGTCAAGGTCTGCGAGGACCCGCTGATCCTGGAATCGGCGACGGCCCTCAAGAACTATGACGCGATCGTGTTCACGATTTACGCCCAGAAGCTCGGCGAGCTGCCCGACCAGGCCAAAGAGAACCTGCTCAATTACGTCAAGGGCGGCAAGGGCTTCTTCGTCCAGCACCTGGCGACCGCGTCCTTCCCGAAGTGGGACGAGTTCGGCAAGCTCTGCGGGCGCAAGTGGGTCATGGGCACCTCCGGCCACGGCCCGCGAAGCGATTTCACCTCGAAAATTGTCGATAAAGAGCATCCCATTACCAAAGGCCTGACCGACTTCACGACCAACGACGAGCTGTACGCCAAGCTGCAGGGCAACGAGGAAATCCATGTCCTTGTGCAGGCGGACTCCGACTGGAGCAAGAAGACGGAGCCGCTGGTCTTCGTGAAGAGCTACGGCCAGGGCCGCGTCGTCCACAACGCCTACGGCCACGACGGCAAAGCCCTCAAGACCCCCAGTGTCCAGAAAATCGTCATCCGAGGCACCGAGTGGGCCGCCACAGGAAAAGTCACGGAGTAGCCCCTTTCCTGTTGCGGATTTCGGATTTCAGATTGCGGATTTAGAAGTGGGTGGCATCGTCAAGGCCGCAGGCCTTGGCGATGGTTCCTTGAATTGACCGACGCGTGGGTTGATTTCTTGGTCCATGCGTCGTCATGTTGATCGTCGGCACGAGCACATAGGGTGGGCCTTGACCCGGCGAACTTGCTGTACGGGCCGCGGCGTAGCACTCTGCGTGCAGGATTGGCGTTGGGACTGAAGGGAGACCGGGGGTGGCCCGGTGCGAACATTCGCGGGATGCAGAGACGAGTCACAGGTTGCAGGCGCCACGTATGAAGGGAAGGCGCGCTTATGGTACGCATGCATTATGTCCTGGTGACGGGGAGTGCCGAGTTGTCGAAGCACTTGGTAGAATTCACACGGGCGCTCGGAAGACGCATCATGATGGAGAGAGACCTCGTGCTGGTGACGGGTGGGCTCAAGCAGTTCACCAGAGACGTGCCGACGGCTGATTACGAAGTCGTTCAAGGGGCGATGGAGCAACTCAAGGCTCTGCACGAAGATCCAGGGGCGCGGATACTCACGTTTGTGCCCGAAGAGGAATACGCGCTCGCCGAGAGATTTCACGAGGGAGAGGTCAGAGTAGCGCGGCGTTCCAACCTCCGATCGAGGCGGTATGCGATGGTGTACGCAAGTGATGCCATTATCGCAATTGAAGGGCACAGGGCGGTCAGGGAGAACATCGATCTGGCATGGATACTGAACAAGCCATTGTTGCCAGTGCCATGCACGGGTGGCAACGCAAAGGAAGCGTGGGATCGCTACGGTGAAGAGCTCAGACCGACTCTTCGTATTGGCGAGGACGAGGCTGAGATTCTTGAATCCGGGCTGGATGATCCGTGCCGACTGGCTAATTGTTGCCTTACAGTTCTCAGACGCACGGTGAGAACGAGATGCTTTGTCGCCATGCGGTTTGAGGCACATCCTGCTTCCTGGGCTTACGGCGTGATGGAAGATGTCGTCAGGAAGAAGGGGTATGAGCCGGTGCGCGTTGACAAGGTGGCAGGCGGGGGCAACATTGTGGACATGATATGGTCTGGAATCAGGTCCTCAGACGCCTTCGTGGCAGACATAACCGGGAACAGCCCAAACGTATTCTACGAGCTGGGGATTGCGCATGCCCTGCGAAAAGATGTGGTCATTCTGCTCTACGACCCTTCAGGGAAGTTGCCTAAAGACGCACCCTTTGATATAGGAAGCCATCGCATCAGTGTCTACGCCGACGAGAAATCGCTGCGCGCTGTCTTGGAGCGGGACCTGGACTATCAGGATCGTTGAGGGTGGCGCGCCGACGCGCACAACACCACCCTCTCAGTTATTGAGCCTCGTCTTCGTGACGGGGGAACGCGCGAGATGGGGCCTCAGGCGGCAGTCCGTGGGCAGGACCGTCCCCTGGTTGTGCCAGCAGAGGTAGCACTCCACGGGCTTGACTCGCTGGCCCTGCACCGCGCAGGGCAGGGCGTGCGGACAGCCTGTGCACAGGAACTCGCAGCGTCTGCACACCTGCAGCTTTCTTTTGATCGAGCTGGTATTCATCGGCACCTCCTCCAGACCGCGGGGACCGCTCCTGCATCACGCTGGCTCTGGCGCCTATTGCGGCTCCAAGGGAGCCATCGTGCGCGATATCACCCTCGCTTGCCTGCGTCTGACCTGGCGAGCTTCGTAATCTATCGGCTGATCGGAGGCGCCGCTTAACGTCCGAGAAAGCGGCGCACATCAGGACTGGGTTCTTTTCGGTGCACAGGGCCCCGTAAATGAGACTGCCCCGAGTCGGAAGATGGGGCTCGGGGCAGCAGATTGGCCAAAGAGGCTTGCGTTGAAGTGTCGTGACGATTATTCGATCTGCCATTCGAGGATGCCGGCGGAACAGTCGGGCTGGAGTTGCACTTCGAGGCGCAGGCCGGTGGTCCTGATCTCGTCGAATGTCGCCTCGTTGAATTTGTCCTTTTCCAGGCCGTAGGCGGAGGCGTTCGGGACCGGCTTCCAGTCGTCGCCGTCCTGGTACAGGAGCTTCCAGGATTGCGGGACACGGCAGCCGCCGGTGCCGGAGTCATCGAACCAGTAGACCGCCGACCGCTTGAGCTTGCGGGGCTTGGGGAAGTCGTACTGGACCCACTCGGCGGTGCCTTTGTGCGGCCACCAGGTGAAGCGCAGGATGCTGTTGTCGTGGGAATTCGCCGGGATGTCCCCATCGCTCAGGGCGGCGGTGGAGTCCAGCTCCCAGCAGTAGGACTCGCGGGTTGCGTACCGGGCCTTGCTCTGCTGCGATGCCTGCCACTCACGGACGTTCGGGCCCTCGCCGATCCACGGAAAGGCCGAGATTCGCAGCCGTGCCGCGCCCATCGGGATCAATGTCACGACCTCGACGGGCTGGTCGGACTTGACGGGACTCGGCTGGAGCGTGCCGATCAGGCCGAGCTGGTCCGGTTGCCAGTTGAGAATCCTCTCGGCCTTGGCCTTGATCTCGATCGGCGCCCCGTCGGTCTCAAACGGCTGATTGTCTTTGGGCCAGCCCCGCTCGTGGACGGCAAACTGCTCCCGTAGCGGCTTGCCGGCATCCAGCACGAGGCCGTAGTTCCAGGGCGTGGTCGGATACACCTCCAGGGCGGGCCACTTGTCTGTGCCGCCGTAGCGGACGTACTTCTCTCCGATCTTGAGCGAGTAGGTCAGCGGCCCGCGGTCGAGGGAAACACTATTGCCGTTGCGAGTCCAGTAGCGGAGCTTCATCTCCATCGGCAAAACCAGGTCCACGGTATCGCCGTCCTTCCACTTGCGGTCGATAACGATGAACGTCCGCGGCTCGGCGTGGATGGGGGTCTTCTTGCCGTTGACCTGGAGGGTCGGTGCCTCACACCAGCCGGGGACGCGCAGGTACAGCGGGAATTGCGCCGGCTCAGGCGTACTCAGCGTCATTCTGATTGCATCTTCGAATGGATACCGCGTTTGCTGCTTCCACGTCACGCGCTGGCCGTTGCCGACTCTGGCGGTGACTTGGCCGGCGGCGTAGAAGACGGCGGCCAGGCCGTTGTCAGGCGTGGCCATCCACAGGTGCTCGGCGAAATACGGCCAGCCGTGCGCCACGTTGTGCTGACAGCAGCGGTAGCTGTAGGGATTGTACGAGAGCATCTCGCCGCCATTCTCGATGCCGGGGGCCTTGTTCTTGCTGTCGAGCTGACAGACGTTCGCGCTGACCAGGTAGTGCAGGGCCTTCAAGTCGGCCGTCAGCGCCGGCGGGAACGTGTTGAACGCGACGTCCTCGCAGCGGTCCGCCCAAATCAGCTCGCCGGAGATCTTCAGCAGCATTTCGCAGGAGAGCATGAACTCGACGGAGGCGCAGGTCTCGATGCCCTGACGCGGGTCGTAGTAGCCTCTGCGGCAGTTCTCATCGCCGCCGAACATGCCACCGGGGAACTGGCCGTAGGTGCCCCAGACCACAGTATAGTTGCGTTCCGTCGCCTGGAGGAAATATGGGTCTTTTGCCTGCTGGAAGTAGACGGCCGGGGCGCGGAAGCACTGAGCGATATTCACGTTGTGCCAGCTTGGGACGGTCTCCGTCCAGTTGGCCATATTGCGTTTGATCTTCTCGCCCAATTGCAGCAGGAACTCCTGGCCGGTGCGGTTGTAGAGCCAGTAGACGCTGGCGAGATTGTCACTGGCCCGCTGCTGCTGCCAGAAGGGTTCGAGGAACTTCTCATCCGGCACGACCAGCTCCCACTTGAAGTAGTCCTGCATCAGTTCGAGCACTCGCGTGTCGCCGGCGTACTCATAGTAAGATTGCAGGGCGTTGAGCGCGACCATGTTGGGCCACAGGTCGGGCACGTTTTTCGTGTCGCGCGAGCCGGTCTCATTGGCGACTGGTCCGAACCAGCCGTCAGGCTTGCGGCTGTTGAGCATGCCCTCGATCCAGACCCTGGCCTCGTCGATGATCCGCTGGTCGCCGAGGACATAGCCGGTATCGCCGAAGCCCTTGAGCCAGTAGGGCATCTCCTCCCAGGGGCTTTCGCCTTGGCCGTCGGCGGAGAGCCAGGCGTTGCCCTCCTTCTTGAGGAAGCTGCTGATCTCGGTCAGGTGGCCGGAGAAGCCGTCGGCCTGCAATTCGAGTTGCCGGCGCAGCCAGCCCTCGGGCTTGATCGCTCCGATGGGTAGCTTGATCAGCGGGCTGGGCGCCAGGGGCCTGGCGTTGCTCACATAGAAATCATTCGTGCCCACGGTCGGCGGAACCGGCACGACGCAGACGGATCCTGCCGCGTGCGATGCGCCTGCAAACAGCACGACGGTGATTGTGATGACAATGACTCGCGACCTGGTCATGATTGCCTCCTGTACACCTCGATGCACGAACCGTTGCGTTTCTGTTCTCATCGACCCCCTGACGGGGCCGGAGGACAATAGCATAACAAATTTGTCCCCCGACGCAAACGTTGACAAGAAACACGCCCGATGCACATATTTTCGTTGACTATTCCATGATAATCGTGTAATCCTTGATGTACAGGTATTCATCATTCCGGTCGCAACGGCAACGGAAGAGTGGGAGAGTCGACTATGAAGCATCGCTTCTTTACAGAGAACCGAGGATTTCTGAAGCTTTGCTCGGACATGGCGCGGTTCTATGGGGTCTTATGCCTGATTCTTGCCGGCGTGGTCGTCTTGTTCGCGATCCTGGCAGTCTCCGGCTCAATGGATGGCGAGCACCGGGCGAGGTGGCTGACGACCTTTCAACCGTTCACGCGAATCCCCATCGTGGCCTTGCGCGGCCTGCTGGCGCTGGTTGTCGCGGAGTTCATCTCGTACCTGATCGTGGACGAGGGCAAACCCAAGTGGCTTCTCAGGCACGCCGACAAAATCATGTATGCCTACGCCGTCTTTCTCCTGGTGCTGACCATCCGGACCGATTTCTTCCGGCCGGGCGGGCCCGGATCTGCATCTGACCTCTCCTCCAACCTGGGGCTCGGCGTGCTGGGCTTGCTGTCCACGGCCGCTGTCGCTCTGATGTGGGTCGGCATCGGCATCACCCTGCGAAAGGTCCTGCCCATCATCCGGGAATCCAAGACTCTGGTATAGAGGCACTCACCATGATTCGTATGAGACTCGGCCATTTGCTTCTCGACCGCGACATGAAATTGAAAGACTTGGCCCAGCGCACCGGCCTGGCGACCAACAACCTGTCCATCCTGAAAACGAACAAGGCCCGCGCCATCCGGTTCTCGACCCTCGACATCCTGTGCAAGGTCCTCCAGTGCGCGCCGGGCGAGCTGATCGAGTACATTCCGAACGAGGACGAGCCCGCAGACGCTGAAGTCATCGATGAGATAGCCACCTGATGAGGTTAGCATTGGCTCGCCGCTGACGAGGCGTTAGAATAAGCATGAGTCGATCGAGGTAACCGGTGTCTTGCTCTGACCAGGATAGGGCGATGGTGAAGTGAAGCGGGCTGAGATGTTGACCGTTTTCGGAGCGTTTGAGATGAAGCAGGTAGTGTCGGCAGCGATGATTCTGGCGGTATGCCCTGCGCTGTGTCCGGCCCAGGGCATCAAGCCGGGGCCTCTTATGCCGCCGATTGTGACGCGCAATTCGGTGGAGGTGTGCCTGAACAGCCGGTACTCGCAACATTCGCTGCGCGGCACGGCCAGCCTCCAGCAGGTGAGCAATGTCCTGTGGGCCGCGGGAAAGGCGCCGGTGGCGGGCGCTTACCGGAACATCTATGCTGTCACACCAGCCGGGACGTACCTGTATGATCCCAACGCGCACTCGCTGAGCTGGTACTCCAGTGAGGTTGTCAGCGAAGGCGCGTTCGCGATCCGATACGAGGCGGAGCTCGCGTTCGACGCGGGAGTCATGTTCATGCCTGCGATCCTCGCGTCGGTGTCCCTGTGCAACAGCACGGAACCGGCGATGGCATGTTGCCCGAAGGGGCTCGGGTTGCCAACGACGAAGCTGTTCTTCGGAGCTCAGGCAGGCAAGGGATTGACCTCCGCGCTGGCGGTGCATTCATCGGTGCCCGATGGCCAGAGCGGCTGGCTGCCGGACCCCTGCTCGACAGGCGGAAACAGCCTCGAGGAAGTCCTGGGCCATCTGAATTATATCAGCAGTTTTGCCCACACGGATTTGACTCTCCAGCAGGTTTCGCAAGTCCTGTGGGCAGGCTATGGCTGCACCGCTCACACGACGACCAACGGCAAGGCGGGTCTGACTGTGCCTTCCGCATACGCCAACTATTATCTGACGCGGAGTATCTACGTCGTCAAAGGAGATGGCGTGTATCGGTATCTGAATCGCAATCCCGACACCAACACGGCGACGAAGGACCACAAGATCGAACCGGTCGCCGCCGCCGGCGACGGGCGCGGCAGGCGGTCCGCCGATTCGCCGCCTGCGGATGCCAGGCCCGGTCTGCAATCTGCCGTCGCCGGTTTGCCCCGTGCGCCGTGCTACGTCATCCTCTGCCTGGATTCCGCCAGCACGGGCCAGGAGTTCGCGCAACTGGAGACCGGATTCATCGCCGGCAATATGCTCATCCAGGCTTCCGCACTGGGCCTGGGCTGTCACTTCCGGCCCAAACTCAATGCGAGCGAGCGGAAGGGCGTTCAGGCGGCTATGAACATCCCCACGACCCACGTGCCCCAGGCGATTGTCAGCATAGGTTCGCCCGGCGCCCTCGTGTCCATCTCCGTGGCCCTCCAGGGCGATGGCCGACCCGATGCCGGCTGGAGCGTTCCATTGACGGCCCGATTCTTCCCGCCGGGAGCCGATGTGCTCGAGGATGCTCCTACCGAAGAACTCAAACTGACCACGACCAAGTCGACAGCCGCAAACACTGCCATTTGCGAGGCGGCGGGCGTCACGCCGGGGGCCTGGGACATCGCCGTCCTCGGTGACTCTACGCTGACAAACGTCATGAGAGGCGTCATTGTCTCGGCCCCGAGCTCGTCCGTGGACCTGGGCACACTGCTCGAAGGCAACGCCAATCACGACAACGTAATCGACCTCGACGACTGTGCCGTTCTGTCGGCGGCCTGGCTGGCCTCGAAAGAGCAGCCGCAATACGACATCCGGACCGACTTCGACCGCAACGGCCTGATCAACGCCGCCGACCTCTCGCTCCTGGCGGTCAACTGGCTGAAGAACTCCCCGGTGGAAATCCAGCCGTAATCGTGGTTGTGGACGGAGGCCGGACGGCACTGTAGAGAGGCTACAAGGGGATGACCTTGAAGAAGAAAAGCGACATCAAGAAACGCACGAAAGAACTATACGCTGAGGTTGCGTCAAAAGGCACATCCGGCTATCCAAGTGCTGCTCTACCTCCGGATTCCCTTGAGTATGCAAGGTCCATTGGGTACTCAGACCAGGAAATGAAGAGCGTGCCTGAAGAAGCCGCCGTGACTCATGGATGCGGAAACCCAACGGCACTTGCGGAACTGAAGGAGGGAGAGATCGTTCTTGACCTCGGTTGCGGCGGCGGACTGGACGCCTTTCTTGCGGCGCAGAGGGTCGGCCGCAAAGGCAGGGTCATCGGCGTGGACATGACGCCTGAAACGATCGAGAAAGCCAGGGCCAACGCCGGAGCAGGGGACTACCCGAATGTTGAACTCAGAGTCGCCGAGATAGAGAGGCTGCCGCTCCCCGACGACTCCGTTGATGTCGTGATAAGCAATTGCGTCATCAATCATTCCCCGGACAAGGTGGCCGTGTTCCGCGAGGCACACAGAGTGTTGAAGGCGGGCGGCAGGATGTTCGTTTCTGACCTTGTCACCGCAAGCAGATTGCCCGAAGAAGTTCTGCGGAAGGCCGACAGGCTCTGGGCGGATTGGCTGGCCGTGGCCTCGGACAGGCGAGAGTACCTGAATGCCATAGGAGCGGCCGGGTTTCGGAAAATCGTCGTAGCCGCTGAGGGGCCGTTCCCCCTGGCCGAGGCGGACAACCTGCTCAAAGGCAGGATCATCAGCATACAGGTCAAAGCCACCAAATGAAAGCAGTGGATATCGCCTTCCACCTGATTTAAGATCATCGATCTACTCGCGCGGGACATCGTGCGTCTCACCCTGCAGCAGCTTCCGCCGCGAGATACAAGTATTCGCTTCGCACTTCCCGCTGGAAAAGCGAATTATCTCACGGGAATATTGCCATCTCTCGACCCGCCATGCTATCATCTCCCCCGATAGTGAAACTGAGCCCGACGTTGGGAGTGCGTCAGACCGACGACGTGAGAAGCGCACCGGCGACGCGGGCGTTCGCAGAAGAAGGATGGAAGAGAAATGGCACGATTGATCGCTGACTTCGTTGATGTCCTGATCCCTCTTGGGTTTGCTGTCCTGCTCCTTGGTTTTCCCCAGGTGTTCACCAAGAAGGACCTGAAGGCCGACGAGAACAAGAAGCTCGCCACAAGACTCAAGATGATCGGATGGGTGCTGGCGGCGGCAGGGGTCCTGATCCTCATCGCCAACATTGGCTCAGCACTGACGAAGAAATGAGCTGCGAGCCACGCCCTGCTCGTCGCGGCACACCGCCACCCGGGAATGCGGATGTCGAGGTCTGGCATGCAGGGCGGAGACAATATGACTGTGGCCAAAGAGAGCGCCTGACGCGGGCATGGCATCAGGGAAGAAATCATTGTCGATGCGTATGGCCCGGAAGAGCAGGCGATGGGTCCTTCGCGATTGGAAATGCAGGGGGGGGCAAGAAGGGACGTAGGATGACAACTGCAAGGCGATATTGCACTCGACGGCGGTTTCTGGGCGTTGGTGCCGCCTCCACGGCGGTGGCGCTGCTTGGAGGATTGCGCGGGGCCGGGGCGAAAGGTGGCGCCAGGGGACGAGAACGCAAGACGATCCTGTCGTTCTATTGTGACGACACGAGTCCTCGGGTGGCCGGGGCCAGGGCGTTTGAGACCTTCCTCGACTATTGTGCCCGGCAGGGCATTGCGTGCGAATCCAGCGCGATCCTCGGCACGAGCGGGCACAGCATGTGCCGCAACCCGGACGAGGAGGAGAAGGCATTCCTCAAGCAGGTCGCGCGGGCGTGGGAGTGCGGCGTGGGCACGCACATGGAGCTGATGACGCACCAGAGCCTGTTCGATTTCGACGCCGACCGCCCGAAGGACGGCGCCGGCCATGAGGGCCTGTGGCTGTACGAGCCCGGAGTCACCGTGGAGCAGTACCAGCGGTATTTCGGCGGCGTCATCGCCGAGGGGCAGCGGGCCGGTGTGCGGTTCACCGGGCTGACCTGGCCGGGTTGCAGTTGCGAAGCCTGCACGAAGCGGTACGCCGAGCTGCGAGCCGGCGGCCATCGCGAGCCGAACCCCGCCATGTGGCAGGCACTGCTCAATCTGGCCAAAGAAGGGAAGTTTCGCGGCCGGACCGTCCCGTGCTTCTTCGACTCCAGCGAGAGCGACGACGCCATTCACCGCAAGGCCGCCGACGGGCAGTACGGCGTCTATGACCTGATGCCCAACGCAGGCGACCATTTCGGCATCTGGGAGAACAATCCCAAGCGGGTCGATCCCGACTACTACATCACGGACGACGGCAAGTCGGGTGTCATCGTTCGCCGGGTTTGGTCCGGCGCGCCTTACTGCATCTGGTACGCGCACTGGCAGGGCCTGAACCCGGCCAAAGGCGTCGGTTGGCCGGCGTTCACAACGGTAGTGGAGCGGATCGGAAAGCATCTGCGTGACCGTGTAATCTGGATGCGTCCCAGCGAGATCACGGACCGCTATCACGCCGCCGGCGGATGGAGCTTCCTGGATAACAAATAACGGGACCGCCGAATCCGTCCCAGCCCGCAGGCAGGTGTCTGCTCTCTTGTCGCGTGTCCTACTTGTACGCCAAGGCGGCGGCGCCGAGGACGGCCACGGCTCCGCCTACTAAGGAGCGGGCGGTGGGGCGCTCGCCGTCGAGGAACATGGTGAAGGGGATCACGGCCAGGGGAGTGGTGGCCACGATGGCGAGCACGATGCCGGTGGGAGCTACGGAAAGAGCCCATTGATAGAACGCCACGCCCAGGGCCGGGCCGCACAGGGCGTTGGCGATGACCCAGGGCCATGCGCGGCTCCAGGGACGATCTGCCGCGACGGTGGTATCGCGGGTGTCCCGCCCGCGCTCCGAAGGCGGGATGCGTTCGACACGGAGTTGGCGCCACCGATGGATGAGCAGGACCACGGCTGTGAGCAACAGGCCGCCGAGGATTCGCTGGTAGGCGGCTGTCCCGCCGTCGATGTGCTGACCGGCTTGGCCAGCCACGTTGAACGCCTTCCGCGTCAGGACGGCTCCACCGCCCTGGCCGAAGGCGGCGACCGCGCCTAGTGCGATTCCGACGGCCCATGTGCGTGGGCCCATGGTGACGCGCCGGTCGGGCGCCAGAGCCGCAAATACGCCTGCCAGAATCGTGGTACTCCAGAGGATCTGGTAGAGAGTCAGCCCCGTGCCCAGCCAAGCCCATTCCATGAATGCCCCGAGCGGGGCCGCCAGGCACAGACATAACAGTACGCCGAGTCGCGGGCCAAGACGGTAATAGGCGCCGTATAGAGCGAGGTCGCCGAATCCGAACCCGACGATGCCGCTGAGAAACAGCCAAGGCAGGCCGACGCCCGTGAGACCCTGGCCGAAGAGATGTGCCCAGAGGGCCAGCAGGCCGGTGGCCAGCGCCAACCGGCTCAGATTGGCCGTGCCTGCCCCGAGCAGACGCGTGCTGCGTCCCGCGCTGACGGCGGACATGGCCCAGAGAACAGCGGTGAAAACTGCCTGAATCATCCGAGATCGCTCCACCTGGACATTACTCCAGGATTCAGAGCGCAACAGGAGAATCGCGGAACCCGGCCTTGTCAATAAATATCATCTCAATCGAAGTCCGTGGGCAGGGCAGGGTTGCGGTAGTGCTCGAACATGCGGGCGATCTGGAAGGGCAGCGTGCGCGAGATGGATAACTGCTCGGGGATGCTGTTCTCGGCGAAGAAATCGACGCCGGTGGTCTCGTAGCTCTCGGTGGCAGCGCCGCCGGTGATTTCGCAGAGGAAGAAGAGCTTGTAGAGGTGGAAGGGCATGGGCGGCTTGTGCGGGTGCTTGCTCCGGTCGTACACGGCCGCCAGCTTCGTGACGCGGACCTGGAAGCCGGCCTCCTCGAGGACCTCACGGGCCACTGCTTCGGAGGGGGACTGGCACGGGTCGGCCCAGCCGCCGGGCAGCGTCCACCCGCCGTCGAGCTTTTCACGGACCAACAGAATCCTGTCGTCGCGAAAGACCGCACCTCGCACATCCACCTTGGGCGTAGCGTAGCCCCGCTCCTGCGAGAACAGGTCAACGAACGTTTTGCTTTCCACTTCAAAGCCGGCGGACATCATTTCCGCTGCGATTTGTCGGATTTGCTTGTACCGGTCGATCTCGTACTCGTTATCGGAGTACGTCAGCCCGTTCTGGGCCAGCGCGGCGAGCTGCTTTGCCCACTTGAGCCAGTTGGGTTCCATCTTGTCTCCACGCGCGAGCTGAGTCAGCCGCCCTGGACGGGAGGCATCCCAGCCAAAGCCTTCTCCAGAACGGCATCCATTTTGTCCAGCGGATGGCCGACCCACGCGATCTTCCCGTCGGCGCCGACGATGAACGCCGAAGGAATTGTGTTGCGGCCGAATGCGTCCATGTACCCCCTGGATACCGCTCCCGTCGTGTCCACGGCCACGGCGTAATCCATCTCGCTATCCATCTTCTCCACGAACGGCTTGACGACACTCGCCCTCTCTGTCGAGATGCCGACCACGACCAGATTCTTGTCCTTGTATCTGTGCCGAAGCTCGGTCAGGTGAGGGATACTGGCGCGGCAGGGGGGACACCACGTAGCCCAGAACTCGACGACGTATACCGTGCCCGGCTTGATCTCGACGGGCCCGTTCTTCACCCATTCCAGTCCTGTCAGCGGCTGAGCCGCATCCCCGAGTTTTCCCGTCACTCGCCTGTTCTCGCAGCCGAGCACGAGCAAGACACACAGCAGCGGAATGCATCGTCTCATCTTTCTTCACCCCGTCAATCATCATTCACATCGACGTTCTGCGACACAACGTAAGTACGCATTGTACTTTCGCGGGTTTCGGCCCGCACGAGATTTCTGCGCGGGCGAGCCTATGGGCATTCGCTCCTGCGAGATACCTGTGTTACCGCCGGCATCGTTACGGCCTTACTAGAGTGACGGGTATCGGGCCGTAACGCAAAAGGGGGTTGCGGGCGGCGGACGGGACGGGTACTGTAATGCCCGCGGGATAACACGGTGTCCCGGGCAGATTCGGGTACGGCAAAGAAATATCTTGGAAGGGAGCAGTATTATGAAGACGTGGTTGCTGATTGTGGGACTGGCCCTTGTGACAGTGCTGGCGAACGGGTGTATCGTAATCGACACGGAGAAAACTGAGACATCCTGGTCGTCGACGGAGCCGGAGGATGTGACGATTCGCGAGATCGACGCCGTCGGGAGACTGTCGCTCGAGGACAACCAGCGGGAGGGATACAAGCGGATTGCTCAGCGGCATAACCTCTCCGGCGGGGCCCAGGTGCATCTGGTCGAAGCGGTGTTCGAGCACCTGTCTCTGGAGGACTCAAAGGTCGACGTGCTGCTGACCCTCGTGCACAACCGGTGTTTCAGTCCGGAGGCCAAGGGCGCCATCCTGGACCGATTGGACAAGCTGGCCCTTGAGGACAGCCGGCGCGAGATTCTGAGCGCCATGAGCAGGCGAAGGCACTGACGGGAAATCCCTCCTTTGAATCGAGGGATTCACTCATTAGAGCATTCCACTGACTGCTGCTACACTGGGGTACATTGAGGTGCGGGGTACCTCCGGGCCCGGTTTGCGCATCCTGCAAACAGGCCGAATACGCAACGAGTGAACCTGGAAAGGAGAGACAGATGCTTACTAAGGGAGCGAAATCAGCAGCAGTATGCCTCGCGTTCCTCGCCACGACGGCCGCTCTCGCACAAGAGGTGCAGGAGGCGTATCCGATAGTAACGACGGCGGAAGCCGTGGTCGGCCCGTCGCCATGGTATTTCTTCCTGGCGATCGTTGTCGGCGTGATCCTCGCCGTATCGTTCGAGCTGATCCTGACCCACCTGTCCGTAGCCGCCGGGATCAGTTCCGTTGGTCCGTTCGACAGGTATGGCAAGAAGGAGACCAAGCCGACGGAGCCGGGTGAAGGTGAGAGCGCCGTCATGCGCACGGTCAGAAAGACCAGCAACATGTTCGGGATCTGGGCCCTGGTCACGGCCACGATCTCCCTGTTCTTCGCGAGTTGGCTAGCCGTGGAGCTGAGCCACTCCGCCAGTGCATTCGTAGGTCTTGTGCTGGGACTGTCGATCTGGGCCTTGTTCTACATCATCATGACGGCGATTGAAGTCAGCGCTGTTACGTCGCTTGTCGGCTCGCTCACGCACACGGCCGTCGAGGGCCTGCGGTCGGCCTACAAGGCGACCACCTCGATCTTCGCCAAATCGGAGGAAGACCGCATCGTCGATACGGCAGAGCGAGTCGCGGCGGCAGTTCGGGAAGAGCTATTCGGCGAGGTCGATGCCGACCAGATACGCAAGCAGGTGGACAAGTACGTTCGGCAGCTCCGGCCGCCCAGCGTGGATGAAATCAAGGACGCGCTGCGAGATATCCTCGATGAAACGGAGATCCGAGCTCTCGTCGAGCACGGCGAAGGGCCCTACGCCGACGTCGAGGTTCTCACCGCGTCCCTCGAAACCGAGGGCGGCATGACACGCGAAAAGGCCCGCACCGTGGCCACCAACGTCAAGAGCGCCATCTCCAAGATCCGCGAAGAATACGGCAAATCCGACAAGGATGCCGTCTCGAAGATCAGCGACGCTGCCATGCGCGTGGCGGGAAAGTCACCCGAGGAGGCAGAATCCATCCGCGAGAAGATTGAAGATTATCTGCGGAATACAAAGAAGGAGGAACTCAATCCCGATGGCATCAAGCGGGACCTGGAGAAACTGCTCTCCAGTCCGCGGGAAGGCCTCAGCGCCCTGCGGGAGCGGCTGTCTCACTTCGACCGGTCCACGCTGCAGGCTGTTCTCGCGCAACGCGAGGATATGACCGAGGAGGAGGCGCAGAAGACGACGGATCGCGTCATGAGCGTACTGGACAAGATTCGCGGCAAGACCCAGGAAGCGTCGGAGCAGGTGCAGGCCACCCGGCGCGGCATCGAGACAAAAATCCGCGACTACGTGAACTCTTTCCGCCGGCCGGAGCTGCAATATGAAGGCATCAAGCACGACGTTCAGATGCTCTTCCACGATCCGAAGGCGGGCGCCGATGCACTCATCCGGCGGCTCAAGGCCATGGATCGCGACACCCTCAAAGCGATCGTCGCATCCCGCAGAGATGTTTCCGAGGAAGACGCCGAGCACATCGTATCGCAGATGGAGCGGGCCCGCGACGAGACCATCGCCAAATATGAGCACATGAAGGACGAGGTGCAGCATCGGATCGAGGACGCCAAGGACCGGGCCCTTCGCGAGGCCGAAGAGACTCGTAAGGCGGCGCGTAACGCGGCGTGGTGGACGTTTGGGTCGGCTGTCGTCTCTGCGTGTGCGGCGATCATCGGCGGCATTCTCTCGACGTACACGTAGCATCACGCCTGTCCGGCTGTTCGGGCAGGCAGGCAATAACGTAGGGGCCGTCAGTCAAGGTCTCGTGGCGAAACAGAACCATGAGCTTGAGAACAGTCTGGAAAGCTCTGAAGCAGGCGCTTTGGGGCTTTCTGGCGGACAATGCGTTCACACTCGCGGCGGCCCTGGCATTTTATGCCATATTCTCGGCGGCCCCTTTGCTGGTGCTCCTGACGACCGTGCTTGGGTTCCTGAGCGAGCCAATGCAGCAGCGAATCCTGGAGCAGGCCAATTCCCTGGTTGGCCCGGACGCCAGCCAGGGGGTCGCGTTGCTCCTGGAGCACGCACGTGCGAGGCATCTGGATGCCACAGTCTCCGCGATTGCCGGACTGGGCGCCGCCGTTCTCACCGCCACAGCCGTATTCGGCCAACTGCAGTACTCTCTGAACCTCATCTTCAACGTGCGAGCCAAACGCGGCTACGTGACGGGCTGGTTCTACAAGCGCCTTCTCTCCCTTCTTATGGTCGTTGCGATGGGCGTCGTGCTCGTCGCCTCCGTGATCATCAGCTCAGTGGTCGACGTGCTGTTCTCCGGCCAACACCCGCTCCTGTCCGCTGCCAACCTGCTGAGTTACCTCGTCGTGTACACACTGATTTTCGTGATCATCTTCAAGGTCCTGCCCGACGTGCGGATCAGTTGGGGCGACACCTGGGTAGGCGGCTCTATGACCGCCGTCTTGTTCCTGGCAGGTGAATATGGCACGAGCATGTATTTTGCCCACAGAGCGATAGAGTCGGTGTATGGTGCGGCCGGCTCGTTGGCCATCTTGCTGCTCTGGGTGTACTACTCCGCCCTCATCCTGTTCTTTGGGGCGGAACTGACACAAGCGTACGGGATGTGCTGCGGCAAGGAGATCGTCCCCAGCAAGTTCGCCGACTGGGCCCCGGAAGCGGCCAAAGGGCACGCCAAGTCACGGGAGTGAGCGAAATCATAACCGCTGGCATGAGCGGGCCACCTGTGTCTTGTGTTTGTCATTGTGGAGCGGTCACGCCTGCTGACCCCGCGTTCAGCCGCGATCTCATGCGCCGCCGCAGCCACAGGAGGAACACCAGGGCCGCCAAGGCGACGATGGACATGCCGGTCGGGTTGTCCGGCTGATTCGGCGACCACTCTCGCACCGGCGCAAGGACCAAAATGAAAAGACCCAGGGCGCCTGAGATCAGAGCGAGTCTGTGTGCATCAGAAAACCCGTTTCTGCCCGACAGGCGCCATAGGCGATGCACAAGGACAACGACCAGCAGGACCATCGAGCCGATTACGACTGTTGGATGCACGCGCGTCGCCGGCAGGGCCCAAGCCAGCAGGAACAGCGCCATGGTCCCCACGAAACCCAGGATGGCCAGCCGCCATGGGCGACCCAACTTTTCGTTCTGCTGCCCGCGAGGGGCGACGGGCCATGGAAGGCGCCGGGCCAGGACACAGAGTCCGGCAATAGCAAGGAATGCTGCCCCAAGGTGCAGTCCCGACGGATGGTATTTGCTGATCGCCAGGAAGATGACGAGCCCGTTGAGCGTCCAGACGGCAAAGAGCAGCCATAATCGTCGCGTCGATGTCCATGCGTGCTGTCGTCGATCGGGAAAAATCAGGCCGGTCAGAGTGATCGGAATCAGGATGCTGAACGCGGCGTGATAGATCGTCAGCTCGAACGCCCAGACCCAGTTGACCCCGAGCCACCGGCCGTACCAGCCCAGCATCCCCACGTCCATCCAGCCGGGATCGAAGAAGCTCTTGCACATCAGCCCTTCTTCGGCGATGCCGTACGCCGCCCCGAGTGCCAGCAGGCTCGGCCAGCCCTTGCCCCATAGCAATACCAGCTCCCGCACGAGAATCGCCCCGCCCCCGTACAGCACTGACAGCATGAGGAATCCAACGGGATTGAAGAACTCTGCCGGTGGTGCCGAACTGCTGAGCAGTTCGCCGACCATCGGCGACAGAAAGAACAGGACCAAGGCCGGGGAAAGGCGTCTCCTCGAAGATGTCGGCAGATTCTCAGCCATTTTCAATGTGCGTCTCGTGCTGCCGTGCGTCGGGCTTATAGACGCGTCGAATAATGTACACTGCTGTTTCGTTGCCAATTGCGGCGGGCTTGTCCCACGTGCGGGTGCCGGCCTTGACCTGCACGGCGTCCTGCGACACTGCCCGGCCGGTCACGCAGTCGAACCAGCGAAATTCATATGTCCCGGCCTGCATGTCCCTCAAGCCGAGGCGCCCGGCGCAATCAGACGCGTAGGCGATATACTGTTCACCGGGCCTGGCCAGCACATATTTCGTGTCACCGAAGGCCAGTTCATCGTGCGGCTCCAGGCCGGACAGCTCCACCGTCTCGAAGAACCCGACTACATTACCGCAGTCCTTCAGATCGCTCACCGGCGTGCTCGCAATATCCATGCGAAGGACCATCACTGACGCGCCGCCCATCGCGCAGGCCCAGCACTTCCTTCGCGATTCGGCGCCGCTGCCCCAGTCCGCCGCCTCGGCCAGATTCACGCTGTACCGGCCTCTTGCGTCCTGCACCGCTTTCACGACGCCTGCATGCAGCTCCTCGGCGGTCTTGACGTTGTACTGAATCGCAAACTGGTCGATGTCCGGATCGTCGGCGAATTCCGAGAAATCGAGCCCGTGGTTCTTGTGCACGGCGACGGCGTGGCCTCGCTCGTCCTCGGCGTGGATCAGCGCGGCGATTCGCCGGACCCGCTCGGCGGTGAGCTTCTCGGCGTACTCCTCCGCTACGCACCAGATGAGATGCTCACGATGCTTGAAGCGGTTCACCAGGGTGCGAATGAAATCCCGCTCCGGCCCGCCGACCTCGTCGCCCGTGTCCCAGACGCGCGCGTCATCGTCATAAATGAAGAAGTAGATGACGATGCCGTTGCGGTCCATCTCGGCGAACCACTGCTCCCACTGGTCCAGCACTTTCGGATTGACGCCCTTGGCGGAGTCGTGATCGATGAACGGGTTATGGGTTTGGTCCCCGTCGCCGCCGTGCGAGCGGACCGCTATCAGGTAGATGCAATTGGCGCCGGTGCCCTTGAGTTTTTCGATGAGCTGCATCTGGTCGCCATTGCGTGTCCCGTCCGGGTTCAGCGTGCCGCGATAGAGAAAATCTTCGGGATCGCCGGGCCCGCAGATGAAGAATGAGCGGGCTCCGGCCCGGTGTGCCGCCGCCTGCCCACGGCGGGGCGAGCCGGACTTTGCATCCTTCGGCTCCGAGACAGCGGCGAGGAGAAGGCGCAGCGCGTTGTCTTCCTTTTCCCGGCTGTCGACGCGGGTATCGTTCCAACTGACGATCAGGTCCAGGCTCGGCAGGACGATCATCGCGCGTATGCCGCCGTGGCCGAAACAGCCGAAGGTGTTCAGCGGTGCGCCGGCCCAGTGCCGCTTGCCCTCGCGGTCCACGCCGTTGATCCACCACAGCCAACTGTAACTGCCCATGTGGTCGGTCTGGTTGTCCGGGATTATCTGCGAGCCGATGGAGCGCTGGCCGGGGATCATTTCCGCCGCCTTGTCGCCGGCGCGCGGAATCGAGTTGGGCACGGGCTCCGTCAAGGCCATTCGCGCGTGCTCGGGGCTGAGCAGTTGCTTGTCCCGCCACCTACCGCCGTGCAGGTAGAGCAGGCCGAAGCGGGCGAAGTCTCGCGGCGAGATCGCCAGCCGCCCAGGCCGGTTCTTCTCACCGAAGGCCATGAACGTCGGGTCGTCCTGGCAGCCGATGAGGTCGGTCAGCAGCGGATGCAGGACCTGCGAATCGACCGTCTCGTACGTCGTGCCGTAGACCTTTGTGAACAGCGTGTCCCACAGCAGCGACATCTGCCAGTCGTTATAGGCAAACGCGGTCCCCGGCTCCTCGATCAGGCCATAGCACGAGATCTGGTTGGCCATGTGCCGCCAGGTGATTTTCGCATCCTTGTGGCCCAGGCTCTCATTGATCTGCGCCAGCCGCGGTTCCCACCTGCACACTGGCTCGTCGATCCCGGAGATTCGCCCGTTCTCGACCGCCTTGAACAAGAAATGAGCGTAGACCGGCTTGGCCGCCGAGGCCACATCCATCCGCCGCGACGCGTCGCCCCAGTCATAAACCATGTACCCATGCCGGACGACGCACCCAAACCCGCCGATAGAATCGCTGAACGCCTTCAGCCTCTCCGCCGCCAGCCCCACCTCCTCCGGCTGCTTTATCTCCCACTCCCGCCCCGGATATACAGGCTGAGTCCCGGTTGCCGTAACCTGTCCACCTGTCCCAAGTGCGATCGCGAGCAGCACGAGCAGCGAGGTTTCCGATCTTCTCATATTCCTTAGCTCCTGACCGCCGGAGCGCCGGCGTCACGTCTTTGTCATATCTTGTGTCCCGCCAGCAGATCTTATCAGCGATTCGCCCGCGACAAAAGGCCCAAGTCGGATTGGCGTGGCCCGTCCTTCGATCATTTGACAGGCTCGGGCGTCTATCCTATGATGGCCTTGCGACGCGGAAGACGGCAAGGATGCGGCTATGGCGACGGAGTTGCCGGCATGATGCTGAGGTGCAGATGACGAGGTCCACGAATCCACGGAGGTTCCTCACGGAAGCCGAGACGGCGGCAATCAACGCGTCCATCAGGCAAGCCGAAGGCAGCACCTCGGCGGAAGTGAAGCTCGTGTTGGCTCGCTACTGCCGGGGCTACGGGCCGGGTGGACTTCGCGGCCTCGGCGGCGGCTTCTCCGGCGGCGGGGGAGCCACCGGCAGGTGGTGAGGAGTTGCACATGAGGTGCCCGAGGTGCCGACAATCGAGCCTGAGAGAGGAATTCGTGAAGGAAAAGGACCTCACGGTGGACCGTTGTCCCAAGTGTAAAGGGATCTGGTTCGACCGCGGCGAGCTGGGCAGGCTCCTGGCCGAAGCGCCCGACGAGCTGCAGATCCCCCGCAACGCCGTGCGTCTCCAGTCCATGTGTCCCCGATGTGACAGGCCCCTGTACGCATTCCACTACCCGCAGACGCGGGTCACAGTCGAGATGTGCAAACGATGCGCCGGGTTCTGGCTTGACCAGGGCGAATTCTCGCAGATACGCAAAGCCCGAGAGTGCCTGCCGCAACAGTCTGAGCCCGACAGCCAGACGGACGTGGATGGCGTGAAAGGCGCTTTGATCCGATTCATCGACTGGGCCATCGACGGCCTTATGCCCTGAAAAGTCCTGCGGCTCCGGGAGGTTCTGCCGCCAAACCATCGCAAGCAGAAGCCCGCTGTGTGCCAGCATTCAGCCATGATCCAGGTGTGGACAGCCATAATTGAGTATTGATGGTTCCTGCGATCCATGCGTCTGTTGTATAGGTATTCCGCAACTTGGACGGCAGATACAAAAATGAGATGTGGGCGTCATATTCGGGCGAGACTCTTGCCATATGTCGGATACGTCCCGGGTTTTCGCCCTTGCATGTCGCCCGAGGGTTTCGCAGAATATCGGGACTGACAGAAGGCTTCGGTCGTTGGATGGCTTTGGAGGCACGAGTTCGGTGTATGTACTGATCATTGTTGGCGTTGCTGTTCTGATCATTGTCGCGGCGACCTTCGGGCAGATTGCGGCCAGGAAGCGGCGGGAGGCCATGCTGGCGCTGGCGACGAGGCTGGGGCTGCGCTTCGATCCAGGCAAGGACCGTGTCCTGCCCAAGAAGTATCAGTTTCTCGACAAACTGCGGGTGGGCGACAATCGATATGCGTTCAATATCCTCTCGGGCAAGCACAAAGATCATGACGTGATGGCGTTTGATTACCACTACGAGACGCATTCCACCGACTCCAAGGGAAATCAGGAGACACAGCATCATTACTTGTCGTTCTTCCTGCTGCTGATGCGCGTCGGGTTCCCGGAGCTGACCATCGCCAGGGAGGGGTTCTTCTCGAAGGTTGCCCAGGCCCTCGGCTATGACGACATCGATTTCGAGTCGCACGAGTTCTCGCGGAAGTTCTGCGTCCGCTCGAAGGACAAGAAGTTTGCCTACGACGTGTGCAACGCCCGCATGATGGAGTACCTGCTGGCCAACGATGATCTGACAATCGAGATCGAAGGTCCCGCGTTAGGCATCTCATTCGCCAGCCGGCTGTCGCCGGAGCAGATCGAACGGAACTTGACCCGGCTGATCGCCGTGCGCGGGCTCATGCCGGACTACCTGTTTTCCCGGAGTTGATTATGGAAGGCTCATTCATCGCGATCATCTTTCTTGCCGCCGTCATCCTGCTGCCCCTGATGTACGTCATCCTGACGTATAACACCCTGGTGTCCCTGCGGAACCACATTCGCGACGCGTGGGGCAATATCGACACCGAGCTCAGGCGGCGGTACGACCTTATCCCCAACCTGGTCGCTACGGTGAAGGGCTACGCCGCCCATGAGAGGGAGGTCCTCGACCGCGTCACGCAGTTGCGTACCCAGTGCATGGCCAGCCAGGGCCGGCCCAGCGAGCAAGCGGTGGACGAGAACCAGCTCGTGGCCGCCTTGCAGAGACTTTTCGTCGTCGTCGAGAATTACCCGCAGCTCAAGGCGGACCAGAATTTCCTGCAGCTCCAGCGCGAGCTGGTCAATACGGAGGACCGCATCCAGGCGGCGAGGCGGTTCTTCAACGGCAACGTCCGCGACTACCGCAACAAGTGCGAGACCTTCCCGAGCAGCCTCATCGCCGGCGCCTTCGGCTTCGCCCCTGAAGATTATTTCAACGTCGATCCCGCCGTCCGAGAAGTCCCCGGCGTCAAGTTCGCGTGAGTTCGACGACGGCAGGATATACACGCGAGGGCTCTTCGTAAGGCTCGCTCTCGCTACTGATTCTCTTGCTCGGCGTGGCGTGACACGTTATGATCCCGATGGAAAAGATGAGATCCAAGAATCTCTGGGAGACAGCCGCATGAAGACGATGGTGACCCGCTTGTGCGTGGTGAGTTTGGCCGGGGTGATGCTCTGCGCGGGGGCGGCGCGGGGGCAGTTTGTACGCCCGGCGGTGAGCCTGGAGGAATTGACCGTGGAGGCGGATATCATTTTCAAGGGCACCGCTGTCTCCAGTGGACCGGCGCAGGATGACTGGTTCAGGCCGTACCAGAGTTTTGTCGTTCGAGAGACGCAATTCAAGGTCATCTCCGTCATCAAGGGGCAAGGGCCGGGCGGGAGACTGTTGTTTCGACATTACGACGAGGACCCGCAGCCACGAGGCTCGTCTATCCAGCCACAGCATTACCACTTCGAGATCGGCAGGACATATATCGTCTTCGCCAAACAGGACGGGTCCCCCGGCGTCTTTCGCCAGCTCTGGATGAATCGCACGGCCAAGGAGGACCAGGGCGTCCTGCGATGCGCCAATGACAAGCCGGTGGATCGCAAGACGGTCAAGGAGGTCCTGTGGGCCGAGCTGACGGCGATGCTCGCAAGCGGCGAGGCCCCCGATGTCATTTATGCCATCGGCCAACTTGACCAGATGAGCGGCAAGCGGCCGTGGTTTGACGGCACACCAGACTTCGGCCGTGCGGATGTGCTGGCGGCCGTGCGGGAACTCATGACCAATGGGGATCCCAAGATCGCCAAGGTGGCCATTGGCGTGGTCGGCTCACACAACCCATATATGCACGATGAGTGGGCGATTTGGTGGCTGGCTACTGTGGGTAGCGCGAGGATGCCGGGCATCGGCAGAATTGACCCGAATACGAAGAACCCCGGCGGCGCACTGTATTGGAAGGACCTCGTCGCGCTGGCCGACAGCCGGGCGCCCGACGAGACCCGAACTGCGGCGATCCGGGCGCTGGCACTGGTGCGTGAGCCCTCACTTGCGGACCCCATTGAGCGGTGGTTAGCCGACCCTGTCCCGTCGGTCCGCGCCTCGGCCGCCTTGCTCCTGGCGGACTTCTCCGGTCCGGAAATGCGCAAGCGTTTGACGGCCCTGGCCGGCGATACAGCGCTGGAGGTCCGCGTGTGTGTGGCCCGCGCGGTCGGATTCGCCCAGCAGGTGGAACTGGCCGATGTCCTGGCAAGACTCCTGGCGGACAAGGAGCGCGAGGTTCGTCGGGCGGCCGCCATGAGCCTGCTGTCGTTCTCGCCGAAGAACGAGGCCATCGCCGCGATCTTCCAGGCCAATATCGAGAACAAGGAGTTCAAGCCGCTCTTCCTTGTCGCATTGGCCCGCGAGAATCCTGCCGGCTACCTTGACGGCCTGGCGACAACGGTAGAGCAGAAGACCGAGCCCGAGGATTTCTGGGGCGGACAACTGCCGGCATTCACGGCCTGGGAGATCCTCTTCAAATACCTTCAGGCGCAGCCGGCCGACGAGATTCGTTCCGGCACGTTCGACCGCTACCTTGACGCCCTGGAGAAAGTCGGCAACTACTCCTCCTCCCAGCCGCGTGACATCTACGCTTTCTACCTCCAGCGCGGGATGACTGAACGGGCGAGCAAGTTCCGCCAGGAGGCGAAGAAAACGATCCCCTATGATATGGAGTACTACTTCAAGCAGGTGGATGAGGATCCGTCACTGTACACGCGACAGTAGGAATGGCGGCGGACGGGAGTCGGAGATTATGCGAGAATTGATGCCATGACAGCGGAATCCGGCGTGAAATGGCTGTTGCGTTTCATCGCGTTCACGACGCTGTTCGCCTTGATTGCGGCCGTGATGCCTCAGCCCTGGCTTGCTTACATGATCCACAAGGCGGACCCGGAAGTGCCCGTGGGGCTTTTTGTCACCTACGCGTTCCGGATGCTGATGGGGGTGTTTGCGTTTATCGGGCTGTTTTGCGTCGTGTGCTCGACGGATGTCCACCGCTACCGCCCCCTGATCTGGATCCTGGGCATTGCCTGTCTGATCGGCACGTTTGCCGGGCTCACCGCTCTATTGATTGCGGTGCCGTCGGACCAGCGAATCGGCTTCTTCTGGATTGCCTTCGCCGACCAGGCCGAAGGTCTCGCCCAGAGCGTGTTGCTCCTGATCCTTCTCTTTCGAGTCCCGCCACCCACTCGCCACTACTGACGCATTGTGTTTGCCTGTTCCGGGCTGTATAATCATCGCTGGTCGTTAAAACGAAACGGCGAAAAAGGTGTGTCATGATGACGGTGAAATTCTCCCGGCATGCAAGAAGAAGAGCCATGAGGGTATACTACGACGACGAAGCCGATGCCTTGTACCTCAAGCTGGGAGATGAGTCCCCGGAAGGTGTGATCGAGATTGCGCAAGGCGTCAACGTAGACACGACTCCTGACGGCAGGATCGTAGGCATAGAGATTTTGAACGCCTCCAAGAAGATCGACCTGAAGACGATCCTGTCCTATACGCTGGAGTTGGATAAGGACCTGATAACTCAGAAGACCGCCTGATAACGCGATCCGCCAGACGCATGGCACGCTATGTCAGCCACGAGTCTTGAGGATGGCATACTCAGTCGCCGGTGGGGGGCACCGCTTGGCAGATCGCGTTCGGATCGGGAGAGCGCGTGTGTTAGTACGGGTAGATCGTCGATGAGGAAAATGATAGTCGGAGAATACAGTTGTCTCAAGAGTTGAACGTGCAGGCTTTTGTTGAAGGAACGATGCATGGCATATCAGGCTGAGACGCGGAATATGGCGATGTTCTGCGATTTTGAGAACATCGCGCTGGGCGTTCGCGACGCGAATTACGCACAGTTCGACATTGGCAAGGTACTCGAACGGCTCCTGCTCAAGGGGAACATCGTCGTCAAGAAGGCATACTGCGACTGGGACCGCTACAAGGAATTCAAGCCGGCGATGCACGAGGCGTCCTTCGAGCTGATCGAGGTTCCGCACGTGCGAATGTCGGGCAAGAACTCGGCCGATATCCGCATGGTGGTCGATGCGCTCGACCTCTGTTACACGAAGGGACACGTGGACACCTTTGTGATCTTGAGCGGCGACTCCGATTTCTCGCCGCTGGTGAGCAAGTTGCGGGAGAACAACAAGATTGTCATCGGCGTCGGCGTCAAGAACTCGACATCAGACCTGCTGATCGCCAACTGCGATGAGTTCATCTACTACGACGACCTCGTACGCCGTCAGCCGTCCCGCAAGAAGGAGGCGGTAAAAGAAGTGACTCCGAAGCCGGCACACGGCCCCACTCCCAAAGCTGCCAAACCGGCCAAAGATAAGAAGCAGGAGGCGTTCGACCTGATTGTCGGGACGTATGAGGCCCTGGTGGAGGAGCGAGGGGAGGGGGAGAAGATCTGGGGCTCGATGATCAAGCAGACGCTGAAACGCCGTAAGCCCGGCTTCAATGAGTCCTACTACGGCTTCCGGTCCTTCAACCAGTTGCTCGAGGAGGCGCAGGCCCGCGGCATCCTCGAACTGGAGCCCGAGGAAAAATCGGGCGGCTACATCATCAAAAGCTGCCGCGCCCCATGATTGACGTGTGCTCGTTGTAACGGTAAAATGAAAATATGAAGACAATCGAACAAGTGCGAAAGGAGGCACTGGCATTGTCCGCGAGCGAGCGTGCCAGTCTTGCCCACGATTTGATCGTGAGCCTTGAAGATCCTGCCGCCTACGAATTGAGCCCTGAACAAGAGGCCGAGATTCGCAGGCGTGTCCGGAAGGTGAAGTCAGGCAAAGCGGCAGGCCGTCCTGCGGCGGAGGTCTTCGCCGACATTGAGGCCTCTGTGCCTTGGATGCAGTGGATCAGTCAGAGTTGGTGAGTGCGGCGGGCCCCAGGAAGTGCTCGAAGAAGGCGTAGAGTTGCTCGTTGGATTGGGGCGTCGGGTCGTGGGTGTCGCGGCTGGTCATCGCAACACGATTACTGTAGCCCAAGAGACTGTTCACCGCGACCGTATGGTTGAGGGCCTGCCATCGCTTGAGCGGGTCCTCGGCGCCGCCGGAGACGAGAAACGGACGCGGGGCCATCAGGGCGTGCAACTCGTGCAGGCCGCGGCCGGTCTCGATCATTGTCTTGTAGGGGCCGGTGCGCGGATTCGTATCGCTCGGAACGCCTTGCCGGCGCTGCCGGTTTGCATCCCAGCCGAGATACCACGGTTCCCAGTAGTTGACGTTCGGACGGGTTTCATCGAAGACGATTCCGGGGTCCGACCAGACCGCACAGGCGAACTTCTCATAAAGGCACGAGGCGAACATCGCCCATTTGCCGCCATAGGAATGGCCCACGACCCCGATTCTCTTGGGATCAACGTAGGGCAGATTTGCGAGCGCCGTGTGACAATTGGCGGCGACGTAGGCGAGAGCGGAGAGCGGCTGGAGTTGCGGCTGGTCTTTGATCGACTCGCAGAGCGGCTTGTACGGCGGATCGAGACTGGCGAATGCGGGCGTCCCGATCGACAGAACGACAAAGCCCCGTTTGGCCAGTTGATAGCCGAAGTCACGCCCCTCCTTGCCCAGGCCGATACCCGTCTCTGCATCATAGAAGACAACGAGCACGGCGGGAAATGGATTGCGGATTTCGGATTGCGGATTTCGGATTCGTGTACTTGAGCTCGGTTCTTTTGCGTCAGGAATGAGCAGATAACCGTTCACCGTCTGCTTGTTCGGCGCGATTTCGATCGTGACTTTGTGCTGCGTGAAATTGTCGCGGTGCGTCTTCTCCAGGTATTGGACATCGGGTTTTTCGATCAGCGGCGGCCAGAAGCCCGTCACGTTACGCCACGCTGCGAGGATTTCCTGCCTTCGTTTTTGCCAGTCGGCCGGTGTCTTGACAGGCGTGCCGTCGTCGAACTTCAGGGGCGACTTGTAGCTGCCGAAATCCCCGGCAAATTGCGCCGGTGGGACAAAGAACGGGCGGATAATCTCCGGGATCGCCTCCGAAGCGTCACGTGGGTTCGCAGGCGACGACGATAGTAGCAAGAGCACGCACAGCGTGATTATCATCCGTCAAACCCCAGAAATCAGGGGCCGGGGATCGGCTTATATCGTATCCGGTCTCCAGCCCCTGCGATGGCAACGAATTGAATCAGGCGGCGCTACACCGGCTCGTCACAGCCGGTGGCGATTGTGTGGAACAGGCCGGGGCCGGGCTTGATGTCCCTCGGCACGAGTTCCTGCTTGCTGGTGTTCATCAGCCAGTCCCAGGTGATGACGCGGCCGGTGTAGGCGGCGATGCGGGCGCCGATGGCCGTCAGGGTGCTCTCGGCGACCCTCTGGCCCTCGTTGAGCGGCTGGCCGCTGCGAATGCTCGCGATCAGGTCCTTGTGCTCCTGCACCATGGGATCGATGCCTCTGCCGCCCGGGAAGGACCAGGGGTTCTGACCCGTGATGCTCCCGCTGCAGTTGCTGACGCCCTTGGTGCCGACGATCTTCTCGCCGTTGCGACCTGTGCCGGGGCTGTGGCCGCTGAAGCTCAGGCATCGGGCCCCGTTCGGGTACTCGAACTCAGCGTAGATATGGTCCCAGATATCGCCGTTATATTTCTCCCAGTTCTGCTCGCTGCCGTTGTTGAACTTCTTGCAGACCTCTTTGGCGGTCTTGATCTGGTCCTGGTTATAGGTGCGCCAGCCGCGGCCGCCGACGGCGGTGAACTTCGCCGGCGGACCGTTGAAGCACCAGTTCATCACGTCGATGTTGTGGATGTGCTGCTCGCAGATCTGGTCGCCGGAGAGCCACGTGAAATGGTACCAGTTGCGGACCTGCCACTCGATCTCGCTCATCTGGCTGTCCTCCGGCAGGCCGTTGAACCAGATGCCGCCGCCAAACCAGTAAGACTGACCGCCGACCAGCTCGCCGATAGCGCCGTCGTGGATTCGTTTCATCGTCTCGACATACGACACCTGGTGGCGCCGCTGCGTGCCGGCCACCATGGCCAGGTTCTTCTCCTTGGCCAGTTTGGCGGCCGCCATCACTTCTTTGCAGCCGGCTACGTCCGTCGCTACGGGCTTCTCCGTGAACACGTGCTTGCCGGCCTTGACGGCGGCCATCAATTGCCGGCCGCGAAATGCCGGCGTCGTCGCCATCAACAGCAGGTCCGCCTCGCACTTGGCGAGCTTCTCGTGGCAGTCGAAACCCCAGTACATATGGTCGTCGTCGATTTTCACCCGGTCTTTGGTCTGCTCGCCCTTCATGAGGCCGTCCCGGGTCCTCCTCACCTGGCTCTCGAACAGGTCCGCCAGGGCGATGATCTCCACACTGGGATCGGCCTCCAGGCAGTTCCGCATGGCGCCGTTGCCGCGTCCGCCGCAGCCGAGCATTCCCACTTTGATCTTGTCGGACCCTTGGGCGTGCGCCATCTGTCCCAGCACGGCCGCCACCGTCGCGCCGGCCACGCCCGCCTTGGTCCCGGATATCCCGTTATTCGCTTGTGATGACATATTTGAAATCTCCTTCGTTCGGCGTCTGTATTCGTGTCAACCCATGCCTGCACAGGTGAAGACGCAAGACTCTGTGTCTCTACCTAACCGCGCTTTCGTCCTCTCTGCTCCGGCACCCATCCGGCCAGCTCGTACTGGCCCGGGACTGCAAAGGCAGGCACAGGCTTGGCGTCGCTGAGTTTGAGGTCCTCGGCCGGCAGCAGGTTCAGCGTGCACCGACTCATGAACCACGACCGCTTGAACTGCTGGCGGGAGTAGGCCGATTCACGGCCCATGATGGCACAGAGGGTGCTCTCGGCGATTCGCTTGCCCTCGTTGAGCGGCTTGCCGTCGCGGATGCTCTTGATCAGGTCCGTGTGCTCGAGGACGTAGGCGTTGCCGCGGGGGCCTCTGTATCGCCAGGAGTTCTCGCCATCGATCTCGCCGGCGCAGTTGGTGACGCCCTTGGTGCCGACGACCCGCTCGCTGACGTTGCCCTCGGTCCCTTCGATCTGGCGGCACATGCTGATCGTCCGCACATCGTCAGGGTAGATGAATTCGACGCCGAAATGATCGAAGATGTGGCCGTACTTCGGGTCCGTGCGGAACTGCCGGCCACCCAGGCCGTGCACCGTCTCGGGAAGGACATCTTTGAATGCCCAGTTGATCACGTCGAGATTGTGTACGTGCTGCTCGCAGATGTGGTCGCCGGACAGCCACGTGAAATACAGCCAGTTGCGGATTTGCCAATCGACATCGCTCTGGCCCGGCTGACGCTCGCTGACCCAGAGCCCACCCATGTTCCAAAAACACTGAGCGGAAACGATGTCGCCGATCGCGCCGTCGTGGATTCGCTTCATGGTTTCGACGTACTCGGGCTGGTGGCGCCGCTGCGTGCCTGCGACGACAGCCAGGTTCTTCTGGGCCGCCTGCTCGGAGGCATCGATCACCATCTTGACGCCCGCCGGACAGACGGCGACGGGTTTTTCCATGAATACGTTCTTGCCCTGTCGGACCGCCTCGGAAAAATGGATCGGCCGAAATCCGGGCGGCGTCGCCAGGATGACCAGGTTCACGTCGTCCAGAGCCATCAACTTCTTGTAGGCGTCGAGGCCGACGAAACACCGGTCGTCGGGGACTTTGAACTCGTCCTTCAGGCCCTTTTGGCGGTCCGCAAAGGCGTCCGCCAGGGCGACGATCTTCACCCCCGGCGAGGAATTCACGCAGTCGTGGGCGGCGCCGGACCCGCGTCCTCCGCAGCCGACCACACCCACGCGGATCGTGTCGCTGCCCTGTGCAAAAGCCAGAGGTCCGGCCGCTCCCGACAGCACCAGGGACCCAGCCGCTGCTGCCGAACTCTTGAGGAGTTCTCGTCGTGTCCAATCTCGTCTTCTCGCCATATTGAGCTCTCCAATGCCACGTCTGAAACCGATGTCCCGTAGTGCGTGACAGCACGATGCTCCAACCCGCCACCACGCACCCCGGCATATTGTGCAACGGCACCATATCGCCACGCGTTCTGTAGGACGCTTGTCACGCGCAGATTATTGGCGAAGTAGACCACGTGTGGCGGGCGATTGCAAGCGCCTTTTCCCAACGCCTCAGAGTGCACGACAGGATTGTGGCAAAGCAAGCAGGGGGGTTCCGGGTCGCAGCGTCAAGCGAAGCGTGGCGATGGTCTTCTCGGGATGCGGTGTAACCATCGCCAAGGCTTATGGCCTTGACGGTGCGAAAAAGCAGAATGTCCCCTTTTAACCGACAACCAACAACCAACAATTGCCTTTCCACCACGAAGCACGCGAAGGACACGGCGCAGCCTATGGCCGCAACCAAAATTTGCGCAAGAAAACAGGATTTGAACAGGTAGTAGTCCGAAGGTCCCAGCCCAATCATCAATTATCAATCATCGATAATCAATCCCAGGGGCTACCGGCTGCAGCGCAATCGCAAAGTCCCAGAAGGAGACGTAGTGAACGCGCCAGCCGGGTGGCATCGTCAAGGCCGCAGGCCTTGGCGATGGTCCTACGCAGGGGAAGGTCGCCATCGCCAAGCTTCCAGGCTGTGTCACATCGCAATTGTTTGGCCCACTGTCTTGCTCTGGAGGCGGATGCCT
>Ga0315282_10001592_pt1 | contig 42510 bp, 53 predicted proteins | sample YL17G07_20_MG_FD_203693 | JGI IMG/M metagenome (GOLD analysis project Ga0315282, IMG submission 203693) | Sediment microbial communities from Yellowstone Lake, YNP, Wyoming, USA - YL17G07_20 | ecosystem: Environmental > Aquatic > Freshwater > Lake > Sediment | place: USA: Wyoming | collected... | reverse complement strand
TTGTGGACGCATATCCCGCAGCCGACGCAGAGGTCTTCCGCTATCACGGGCTTGCCCTTGTCGCCCATCGCGATGGCGTCCACGCCCGTGCGCACGGGCGGGCAGTAGTTCCTGCACTCAAGGTTGCACTTCTTCGGCTGGCAGCGGTCCTTGAGGAGTATGGCGATCCTCATCATCCAAGGGATATTGTGAGGATATTAAAAGATATCAGGCTCAACCAGTCAGGCCACGCTCGATCTCACTGAGCATCGGTTCGGGGTCGAGGTCGACAAATCCCACGGTCTTCACCAGTTCGTCCGCCTTGAACTTCTGGCCGTAAGACCATAGCTCCCTGAGCCGGGCTCCGGCCTTCTTGTTCCGGAACCAGTCCTCCCCGAACTCTTCGGTCATCGCCTCCTTGAGCTGACCTTCCAGTATCCAGGCCCTTAGGTACTCCGCGCAGTAGAACCCGTCATCCACGTCCTCAAGATAGTGCTTCTCCGTGTGCCTGAACTTCAGCGCGCGCTGGAGACATGTCCTGTATACATCTCCGAACTCTGGACTGATCCTCGAGTTGTGCATCTTCATCTCGTAGATCAGCTTCGCCGCGTATCTTCGCAAGAACATCAGTTTGTTGATCAGGAAGAATCTGATGTAGTCGTCCGCCTGTTTCATCCCCAACACTTCCTGCAGCCAGAGCTTGTTCGAGGTCAAGTAGGCGAACAGGAAAGCGAACGATTCGGTCACCGAGTTGTCCCCCAAGTACCTGTACTCGGCCGGGAGCCTCCCATCCGTGTTCCCAAAGTGCCAGGCGTGGCCACCCTCGTGGAAGAAGGTCTCGAAATCCTTCCAGCCTCCCACGGGCATTATCACAAGTCGGATATCGTCGGGTACCTTGACCGGGGAGCAGAACGCCCTCGGGGACTTTCTCGGCCGTTCTTCCATGTCGATGTGTATGTTGTCGTACTTGTCAGGCTCGAGCCCCATGTTCCGGAGCGTCGAAGAGAGGCTCCCGACAAGCTCCCCCTTTTCGAAGTACCTGTCGAACTCCTCTCCCTTGAAGGCGAACGGGATGTCGCAGGTCCAGGCCTCCGTGAGGGACAGGCCAGTGCGTTTCCTGAGCAGCTCGTCCATCGACTCGACGTACAGCTTCTCGGTCCTCCGCAACAGCTCCTCCATCCGCTCCTCGAGGGCCTTGTAGTCCACCTCTTTCAAGGTCGAGCACAATTCGCGGTAGTTCTTGAACCCCAGCATCCCCGAGAGATCGTGCAGGGTGGCCATTCTATCCAGGAGCATCTCGTTCATCTGCTCGGTCTGGACCAGCTTCGCTTCGAACAACTTCGTCCTCCGGTCATGTTCCGGCTCGTTCCTGATCTCTATCGGGACGAACCTGTAAGGGATGTTCTTCCCTTCGAACTCCACCTCCGCTCGCGCCTCGAAGGTCACCACCTTGTCAGTGAGCTCCTTGACCGAGTTGTCCATGTGGCCCATCGTCGAGAAGGTCCGCAGGTACTTCAGCCACCGGACATCCTCCGCCCCCTCCTGCGAATCGAGGGAGGACTTGATCGCAGTGATCGCATCCTCGGAGAACAGGTGGATGTACTTCGAATAGATCGGAGCGGTCGCCATCCCTTCCTTCAGGCCAGCGTAATTGCGATAGAACTCGTCCGTCAGCTCGCTTTGGAAGGGTTCGACATCCGCCCTGATCGTGGCGATGTCCAGGTTGGCCATCGGCGCGATAATGTCGCTCATGATTGATATTCATTTCCCTATCTGGCCTGGTTTTCCGGCTCCAGATTGAAGGGTAGGTTTAAGAACGCCACATTCCATGACGAACGGTCGTTCGACATGGCACGAATACTGGTATGCGTTGCATGGCCCTACGCTAACGGTCCCTTACACGCCGGGCACGTGGCGGGATCGATTATGCCTGCGGATATATTCGCGAGGTTCAACCGGATCATCGGCAACGAGGTCATCATGGTCTCCGGGACCGACATGCACGGTGCTCCCATAACGGTCATCGCGGATAGGGAGGGCGTCTCGCCAGAGGTCGTCGCGAACAGGTATCATGCGCTCGATGCGAAGGCCATCGCGGACATGGGCTTCGATTACGATCTCTACACCAACACCCATACTGCGAACCACGAGGCGGTCACTCAGGAGTTCTTCAAGACGCTGCTCGAGAAGGGCCACCTGGAGCTCAAGTCGACTCCGCAGTTCTACTGCGAGAGCTGCAAGCGGTACCTTCCGGACAGGTATGTCATCGGCAAATGCCCCCACTGCGGTTACGAGCGTGCGAGGGGAGACCAGTGCGAGAGCTGCGGAAAGGATCTCAACGCCGACGAGTTGGTGGAGGCGAGGTGCCAGATATGCGAAGGCACGCCTGTCTTGAAAGAGACCGAGCATTACTTCCTTAAGCTGTCGCACTTCACTGATGTTCTCCTGAAGTGGGTCGACGGGCAAAAGCACTGGCGGCCGCATGTCAGGACCTTCAGCATGAATATCCTCAAGGAGGGGCTGGAGGACAGGCCCATCACGAGGGACCTGACGTGGGGAGTGCCGGTCCCGGTCCAAGGGTTCGAGAACAAGAGGATCTATGTCTGGATCGACGCGGTCATAGGCTACCTCTCGGCGTCTAAGGAATGGGCGCTGCTCGAAGGCAAGCCGGACGAATGGACCAAGTACTGGACGGACCCAGAATGCAGGAGCTACTATTTCCTCGGAAAGGACAACATCGTCTTCCACACGATCATCTGGCCCGCGATGTTGCTCGGCTTCGGAGGGCTCAATCTGCCGTACGATGTCCCGGCGAACCAGTTCATGAACCTCGAGGGCCAGAAGTTCTCCAAGAGCCTCGGGATCAGCATCGACATCCCGGACATGCTCCAGAGATTCAAGCCGGACATCATCAGATACTACCTCTCAGCCAATATGCCCGAGACGAAGGACAGCGAGTTCTCTTGGGACGACTTCGCCGCCAGGGTCAACAACGAGCTGGTCGCCACATATGGCAACTTCCTCCACAGGGCGCTCTCGTTCACCTACAAGAACTTCGGATCGATCCCGGTCAAGGGAGACCTGGATGACCGCGACAAGGCCGCCCTCGCAAGGATAGAGCAGATGTCGAAGGAGGTCGAGGCCGCCCTGTCCGCATGCGAGTTCAGGAGAGGCCTCAAGGCCGTGATGGACCTCGCGCAGTTCGGGAACCAGTACTTCGATTCGGTCGCTCCGTGGTCCCTGATCGGCGCCGACAAGGGGAGATGCGGCACCGTCCTACACGTGAGCCTTCAGATATGCAAGGCGTTGGTGGTCCTGTCATTCCCGTTCATGCCGTTCTCCTCGGAGAACATCTGGAAGCAGCTGAAGATGGAGGGGACGATCGGAGAAGTGGGCTGGAAGGGGATCGAGCTCCCGCTGAGAGAGGGACAGACCCTGGAGAAGCCGGTTCCTCAGTTCGCCAAGATAGAGGTCGCGAGCTCGAGCGAGTTCCAGCAGTTCGCCGCTCTGAACCTGAAGGTGGGGAAGGTCCTTGACGTGCAGCAGCATCCGAACGCGGACAAGCTCTACCTGATGAAAGTGGATATCGGCAGGACGATCACCATGATAAGTGGCCTGAAGGAATTCTACACGCCCGAGCAGCTCAAGACGAAGACCTTGATCATCGTGACGAACCTGGAGCCCGCCACCATCAGGGGAGTCAGGTCCGAAGGCATGCTGCTCGCTGCGGAGGGAGGCGGCAAGCTCGCTCTCTTGACACCCGAGAAGGATCTTCCTGCAGGCACACAGATATCGAGCGACATGGAGCCTAGTGAGAAGCAGATCAGCTTCAAGGAGTTCCAGAAGCTTGACATCCGCGCCGGGGTCATCGCTCAAGCCAACCCTTCAATCCTCGACCTCGGTTCGGGGAAGATGCAGTGCACGGTCGACGCCCCTGAGGTCGGCAAGAAGTACGCGGCCTTCATCGCCGGCGACAAGGCGATGGTGATGCACGGACCGAACAAGGTCAAGATCGTTTTCGATGTCGATATCCAGGTCGGTGCGAAGATACGATGAAGCTGGACATGCACATTCACTCGAGCTACTCGAGAGACGCCTCGGCCCCTCCCGAGGACATCATCTTGTCGTGCAAGAAGAGCGGTCTTGATGGCCTCGCCATCACCGATCACAATTCGATCAGTGGCTGGACGGAAGCCGAGACTGTGGCCAAGGAGGCAGGGCTGGTGTTCGTGAGGGCCGTGGAGCTGTCGACGAAGGACGGCCATGTCCTGGCATACGGCGTCCACGAACTCGTCCCGCGAGGGCTGCCTGTGGAGGAGACGATCGAGAAGGTCCACGAGGCAGGCGGGTTGGCCGTCGCCGCGCATCCGAGACGCTTCCCGTCGGGTGTCGGGCTCGAGCTCGCCAGGACCCGCCTGTTCGACGGGATAGAGATCATCAACGGAGGCTCGTCCCCGAGAAGCAACCGGCATGCCCGCATGGTCGCTGAATCGAAGGGCTCGGCCGTCACCGCAGGGAGCGACGCTCACGAGCTGGACCAGGTCGGGAAGGCCTACACGATCGTTGAAGGCGTCTCGACGGAGGACGATGTGCTCGATGCGATACGGAAGAAGAGGACCTCGGTCGGCGGCAGGAGCAGGAACGCGTCGGAGGGCATCCACTACTCATGGGAAGTGTTCGTAGAATGGATCAAGGGTGACCTCACGAGACTGTGACCCCTTCAGATCTTCGATTCGATCTTGCCCGCGAAGTCGACCGCCTTTGACGCGAGAAGCTCCGTCGCAATATCCTTGGAGGCCGTCACGACGAGCAACGCCCTCGGGCCGGCGCTCGTGAGGACCATCTTGCCCCTTCCGAGCTCCACGGAAACATACAGGAGCCTGTCCTTTAGTTCAGATGTGGCCGTCTCCGCCGCCCCTAGGAGTATTGCGGACATGGCGACGAATGTTTCGAGGTGAACTCCTTTCGGTGCGTCCCCCGCGATGTGCATCCCGCTTCGCGAGACTATGGTCGCCTCGTAGACGGACGGCACCGACCTGATTTCATCCAGGACCTCCTCAAGCGCTAGGTATTCTACCATCTGAATCTGCTCCGTAGCTCCCCTTCTGACTGACTAGTCAGGATTAACTGCGGATGATATATACTTTCTCGGCAGGTTCGCGGAGCCTCGATGCCTTGATAAGTCGTCATCGTCATCACATCTGAGAATCAGATGAAGATACTCCATCAGGACGCCAAGGCCAACGAGATCAAGCTCATGCCAGAGACGTTGGACGATCTCTGGCATTTGTACAACCTGATAGACGAGAGGGACCTCGTCTTCGCGACGACCTACCGGCGGGGGGAGGAGAAGTCGGACAAGATCAGGCCTGACCGTGTCGAGAAGTTGCGTATGCGCCTCGGCATACGTGTGCAGAAGGTCGAGTTCCACGAGACCGGGGATCTGCTCCGGGTCCTCGGGCAGATCGAGCAGGGACCCCAGGACATCGGTCAGCATCACACTTTGATGATCACGCTCGACGAATCCATATCAATTGTCAAGCCTGAGTGGAGGTCCCAGCACTTCGAGAGGATAAAGCGCGCGGTCGAGGCTTCGGAGAAGCCATCTATCTTCTTCGTCGCGATTGAGGACACCGAAGCCGTCATCGCCACATCCAGGGAGTATGGGATCAAGGAGCACGCGACCATCACTCGCAGCTCGACCGGGAAGATGTACGAGGCGAAGTCCACCGAGAAGGAGTACCTTGATGATGTGGCGGATAAGCTCGCCTCCTCACACAAGCACGAGCCCGTCGTCATCCTGGGCCCAGGGTTCGAGAAGGAGGCGCTCGCGAAGAGGCTGAAGGAGAAGTACCCTGAGCTAGCCAAGCACATCGTCATCCACCATACGGGGCAGGCTGGTATGGCTGGGATCCATGAGCTCATGAAGATGGGCATCGGCGGGAAGTTCGTCGAGGAGAGCAGGGTCGCGTTGGAGACCAAGCTGATGGAGGAGCTGTTCGCCGAGCTGGGGAAGAACGGCATGTTCGCCTATGGCGACAAGCAGGTCCAGGCGGCGGCGGATGCGGGGGCGATCAAGACGCTCCTGATACTCGACACCAAGGTCAGGTCCCCCGAGGTCGACCAGCTGATCAGGGCTGCAGAGAACTCGAAAGGGGAGTTCGTGATAATCAGCTCGCTCCACGAAGCCGGCAGAAGGCTGGAGTCTCTGGGCGGAATCGCCGCCCTCTTGAGATACAAGATGGAGTGAACGGTCTCCTTGGAGGGACTCTATGAGGTTATCTTCTTCTGGCTTCGACGATGTCCAGCATCGCGTTCACCAGCAGACTGCACGGGAACGGTTTAGCCCAGAACGAGCATGCCCCGGCCTCGAGTGCCTGCTCGCGCACCGACATGTCGGCGCTTGAGAATATGATCGGCACGGAAGGGTCCATCTCGAGGATCTCTTTCGTGGTCTGGATGCCGTCCTTGCCAGGCATTCTGTGGTCCATGATGATGATGTCCGGCCTGCTCTTGAGCGTCCTGAAGATGTTCACGGCCTCGTCTCCGTTGCATGCCGAGAAGACCGTGAGCCCGGCGGATTCGAATACGTCCTTGTAGAGGTCCCTGATGTAGTCCTCGTCGTCGACGACGAAGACCCTCGCCTTGTTCTTTCGTTCGGCGGCCGCGCCATCCGGTTCGAAACCAGGTTCGATCTTTGAGAATGGCATGATCAGCGGACTTCGGGCGCGAGTGCTCCAGCTGAAATGATCTTCTAGACCTCCCAGTAGCAATAGCGTGTCCTCGCATCCCATATTATCTGACGGCCCAATAATATCGCCAACCGTCTTAAGGGTATCGAAGTCCAAAGGACAATTCTCCGCTCCCAGCCTCAGATGGACGAGTCTTTAAACCTTTCATTTCTCGGAGACACAGCGGACCGATTCGAGGAGAATCCTTTATGTAGGGTGGATTGGCGAAATGGGCGGACTCTGCAAAAAGGAGGTTGATAGGTAGGAGGAGCACGAATTCCTACCTATCTGGGATGGTTGGTAATCTTCAGTTCTCGACGGCCTGTGATGTCGGCTCGATCTCGGGCTCGCACCCGAGCAGGTCGTATACTTCTTCCCAGCTGTAGTGGTCGGCGTCTACCATTTTTTCACCTGTTGAGTATCTCTAGTGGAAATGGAGGTCAATAGCCTGACGGCAGGGGGTGCGTGAAAGTAGTCTGGCTCGTCAGCTAGGCACCGCGAGTGCGTGCCTGACGTGCACTGCCTCCCCGCGCTCCGCCAGGTCCATCTCGACTGGGGTCATCTTTGCAACGCCGACCGCTCGCGCCTCCTTGTCGTGAACGACCGCGACATCGTCGCCGATCCGGATCTCCTTGCCTGCCTTCTTCACACCGACAACGAAGAGATTGCCCTTCGGCATGAAGTCCTCGATCTCGACGCAGTACGAATCCTTCTTGGCGAGGACGGCCGCGCCTTCCAAGGTCAGTGAGACCATCCCTCTCTCCCCAGTCAGCATTCCGAGCTGAGTGCGGTCCAGGGTTATCTTCAGGTTCGGCCATCTCCCATAGACGGTCGCATTCTCGCAAAGGTCGGCACCTGCGTCCCCGAACTGGAACCGGCAGAGAGAACGCATGTCGTCGACGTCCCTTACTCCCCGTTTCGGACCTTGCATCTCGGGAGCCTGAGCCTTGATGGTGTCCGTCAGTCTCTGCAAGCTCTCCCTCGACCCGGGGCTTCCCTCCGAGGTGTCTATGAAATCCTTGAGGACCGAGTTGACAGGCTCTCGCTCGTCCCCCAGGTGCGATATGACGAGGTCGTACTTCTGGCTCTCGACCAGCCAGGTCACCATCTCCTCGACCATCTTCTTCTCATCGCGGTCCCAGTGACCCGTGACGGGGATGTCGTAGTCCTTGGCAGGGTAGAACAGCTCGAGCTCGCGGGGAACGAGGCCGAGGGGAGAGGTCACGATGACCTCGTGCACCAGGTTCGCCTTCCCGCTGTCCCAGACGGCCTGCCTGAATCTCATATGCGACTGCGAGAGCGAGTACGGCTTCTTCGCGGAGCATGGGATCAGCAGGAGGACGCGGGCTCCCTCTGGCCTCTTGAATCTCCGCTCCAAGCGCTTCCGCCATCGAAGGACGTCGGGCCTCGTGAGCGATTCCTTTGAGCCGGCGTGGAACCTCGTTCCCTTGATGGGCGCGTGCAACTCGAGCAGATCGTGGTGGCGAAAGTCAAGCAGGCGCAGGTTCTGGACCATCCACGGCTCAGACCTGATCCGGGATTCGACCAGCTCCCTGAGCATGCCCTCAGAAATCGAGTGCTTGACGAGTCTCAACTCGTTGATAGTTGTGAAGTAGTTGTGTTGTAGCAGCTCTTCCTTGCCCCGTCTCCCGGCCGAGCATGCGGGGCAGGAGCACGGCAGCTCTTCCACCCTGTCATAGACGAGCTGTCCAGTGGTGGTCAGGTACCAGCCGTTCTCCGCTGACATGATCAACGGGATGGAGTCGAAGACGTCGAACCCGCAATATGCCAGAAAGGCTAGTCTTTGGGGCGTCCCCATGACCGAGCAGAACGCGGGTCGGATGAGATCCTGTCCGCCCTTCAGGATAGCGAGTTCTTCGATGAACTTCTCGGAATCGAGCAACATCCCAGCGGGGTCTTTGAGAAGGGCGAAGTCGTCGCTGGGACTCCGCTCCGCGTACGGTGACCCGCGGAAGCCAGGATGCAGAAGGGTGTGGTTCTCGGCTCTTCTTGGTTCCGCCGAGAATGATGATGAGGCCATGACGATGTCGCCCTTGCCCCCTGTCCATTCCCGTTTCAGCCTGAGCGCGCCTGGGGGCGCACGGTATCTCTCAGTGTCGACGAAGGCAATGGCAGGGGTCCTGACACTGATGTCATCGATCTCGAGCGAGCCTATCCTGGCCAGGCCGTCTCGTTCCAATATCCCGAATTTCACGCCATGGGATTGCCCGGATACTAATAAAAGGAATTGATTGACGGACCCGGTCTCAGAAGGTCGTCACGACATCGTACTCGGCCATCAGCTCCCTCGCCTTCGTTGCTGGTATGACCTTGAGCCCCTCGAACAGCATGCCCTCTTTTATCCCTCTGGTTGCGAGGTCCTCACTGACCACGTAGACCGGCACATCGAACTCGTACAGATCCTTGGTCGCGTCGATGTTAGACGGCATCTTGAGGACCTCTGCCTTCTGCGTCCCGACAGCGTTGTAGACTCCCTCCTCGACGAAGAGCACAGAGGTCTTCATGCCATTGACCGCCATCGCGAGTCCTAGTCTCAGTCCGGCGAATGCGTCTTCGAGCCCGTACGGCGGCTTTGTGATCAACACCAGAATCGATGATGCCATTCTCTCACCTCGCGATGGTGATGAGCCTGTCCGACTCTGACACGAATTTGAAAAGGTCGTTCGTCAAGCTCCCGACTTTGGCGCCTTCTATCTCCTCTCCACGCTCGAACCCCCGTGCCGCATAGCAGGTCTCGCACAGGGCGATCATGGCGCCATCTTGCCTTACCTGCTGGAGCTCGTCTCCGACATTGGGGAACCGCTTGGGTTTCTGTCCCTTCTTGACTGCGGTCACGCCCTCCCCGTATCCGAACAGGTTGACCTTGTATCCCTTCTCTAGCGCCGCTCTGGCTATTTTCACCGCCACGTTCGCGTCCATGGCCATCATGGACCCGCTCCGGAACTGTATCGTCAGCGTCTTGGTCATCCTGTCACCTCACACGGTGATGGTCTTGTCGGTGCGCTCCATTATGCAGTCGACTATTGCCGGGTATCCGACGACCTTCCCAAGCTTCAGGTCGGATGCGTCGAAGCCCCTGCCCTCCAGGTCTTCTTGGTTGACGAGTACCTCGGCCGCGATCTTTCCCAGCCTGTCCGCGGCTTCGGACAGGACGGCCTGATACACGCCGTCCTCGAGCAAGATCGCGCTCGCATCCAGCTTATCCGCGAACCTTCTCATTGCATGGGTCGGGTCAAGCTCCTGGGGCGACTTCAGTATGATGAATGCAGTTCTCGACATTCGCATACCAGCTCAGCCGATGAACAGGTTCACGTTCGATTCTTGGGCTTTCTTCAGGAACGCCGCGGCGCCTAGGACCTTCACTCCGGGCCTGAGATCGCTCTCAGTTATCCTCATTAGATCCATCGTCGTGCTGCACGCATAGAAGTTGACGCCTAGCTCCATGGCCTGCTTCATCATTCCATCGTAGTCCGGGATACCCATCTTCTTCATGCGGCCTACCATCATGCCAGTGAGGAGGCTCATCATCCCGGGCATCTTCGGCTTCACGCCCTTCTTGAGAAGCTTCGTGCCGAAGAACGTGTAGTACAAGTTAACCTCGGTACCCATTGAGGCCGCCGTTGTCGCTAGTATCAGCGGCATCATCGCCTTGTCAAAAGTCCCTTCGCTTACCACTATGCTCATTTTGTCTGCCATTTTGAATCACATCCTTCTGTTCGTCCTCACTTGATCTTGATGTAGAACTTGAGTATCTTCCCGTCTTCCTCCATACTCACCAGGGTATGTCCAGTCCTGGAGCACCAGGCCGGAACGTCCTCCTTACCCCCGATGTCGTCACATAGGAGCTCCAGCATCTGCCCCGAATTCATCTCTTTGACCTTCTTCGCGAGCTGCACGATGGGCATCGGGCACATCAGACCCTTGGCATCAAGCGTTGCGTCCTTGTCCAAGATAACAACCTTCCACGGTTATGACACTACCGTGCAAACTCGATTCGCATTCGGCTAGATAATCTTTTTCACATCACATACACTGGGATGGCGACAGTGCTAACGGTTAAGTATACTTCATGCACTACCGCGCGACATGGTTGAGCCGCAGAAGATCCTCAGTGGGGATGCTTCCTGCCGCGACATAGTGAAATGCCTCTACAGGCTGACGGATTTCGAGCTCGTGATCTACAAGAAGCTCGTGAAGCAGGGTCCGCAGAGAGCTGATGACCTCTCGCCAGTGCTGAGGAAGGATCGAAGCACGGTCTACAGGGCGCTCCAGAAACTCGTTGCGTCCGGGCTAGCCTTCAGGGACACGAAATCGATCGAGAGGGGAGGTTACTATCATGTGTATTCTGCAGTATCCCCGGATCAGCTCAGGACGAAGCTCCACAGGTGCGCGGACGACTGGTTCAAGAATATGAACGAAGCGATAGAGGATTTCGACCTCGCCTGAGATGTCCTGGTCGCAGTCATTTCGACAGTTGGGATACCTGGCCTCACTCCGATTTCACTCACGTACACACTCGCCATCATCGCGTACTACGCGTTCTTCGTGTTTGTCGTCAATGACGCGGTCAAGTATATCCTTGTCAAGAGAGCTGGTCTGAGCTGGTGATGCCAAGTCCTGTGGACGCCCCTGAGGGTCAGCTCAGTCGGACTGCAAAATGCAGTAAGAAGTTTCCGCCCGACGGACAATCAGATCTTTATCGCTTTGTTGATCGCCTTCAGGACATCTTCGGGCACGCTCGTCATCTTGTGTGCGTCGCTGGCGTGCATCCCGATCTTGAGCAGGAGCTCGTCCTTTGTCGGAGCAGTCGTCTCGAATCCGCACTTCATGCCTATGTCGGCGCATTTGAATGATGCCATTCAATACCTCCTTATGCCCTGAGATTCGGTCGTCCGAAGATACGTATTGCGACGTTTCGAGTTAGTAAGACACTCTGAGGAATTCATGGCGAAAGTTCTAATAGATTATGAATTATAATTCATTTCCGTGGCTAGACCCAAGAGATGTAGGAATATATGTTGCGATCCTGAGCACAGGTTCTTCAAGCCTCAGGGGATTCCGCTCAGCCGCCTCAGTTGGATAGACATGGCTCTGGATGAGTTGGAGGCCCTGCGTCTATCCGACGTGTTGGGGCAGTCTCAGGCAGATGCCGCCAAGAGAATGAACATCTCACAGCCGACCTTCAACCGGGTACTGAACTCCGCCAGAAACAAGGTCTCAAGATGCGTCACAGAGGGCCTCGCACTGCGAATCATTGCGGACCTGGGTGGCAATCAGATGGTTGTCGAATCCGGAACCGCACAAGGGCGCAAGGTGATGCGAAAGCGAATGGGGATGATGGAGAGATGAGGCAAGCCACACTCGTACTCAAGATCCCCGGGAACTGGATAGGAGCTCTCAGCACCGCCTGCGACTTGTCCATAAGAGTCATGAAGTGTGTTCCCAGGAACGGCACAGGTGGACAGAGCTTCTTGCAGATCGACGGCCCATCTACAATGACTCAGGAGGCATTGGTCGAGAGAATTCGGTCGGTGGAGCCCACGTGCAACGTGCAGCTCTCAGATGCTGGCCCGGGAAGGCACGTGGGCACTGTCGAGATCGCTGCTTGTGCCGCTTGCAGGCTCGTCGCTGAGTCGAGGTGCTTCCTCGATTCCGCCACTTCAAGGGAGAACGGGAGTATCCAGTGGAACGTCCTGGCTCCAAACGCGGCCGATCTGAGTGAGCTAGTGCAGAAGATCAAGACGCTCGGCGGTGAGGTCAAAGTGGAGAAGATCTCGATGCTGAGAACCGCATCTGAGCTGACAATCGCGCAGGAACGGGTTCTTCAGCTCGCATTCGAACTAGGATTCTATGACATACCGAGGCGAACGAATCTTGAGAGACTGGCCAAGCGCTTGGAGATCTCAAAGGCCACTTTGGACGTGATGCTCAGGCGCGCCCAGAGAAAACTGGTTTCCAGCCATCTAGGTGGAATCGCCTGACATATCGTGGTTGGATAGCGAACTTGTTCGCCGAATCTAGCTTATCGTCATTCACTGTACGATGGAGACGGACCTCAGACGGCATCTGTATGGCTGGAGTGGTATGATGACAAAAGATCAAATTCTGGCCTTTGGGCCTGTGCCCTCAAGACGTCTTGGGCTGTCCGTGGGCGTGAACACGGTCCCGATGAAGACATGCACGTATTCGTGCATCTACTGTCAGCTGGGTCCCACTGTTGACCTGACAGTAGCCAGAAGACCGTACTACCAGCCTGATTCGGTGGTGAGAGCGACGCTCGAGCGCATAGATCGCTCGCCCCGCCGACCCGACTATGTGACATTCATAGGTCAGGGCGAGCCATCTCTCGCCTCCAACTTGGGAGAGATACATGAGGCCCTGAAGGCACAATGGAGCGGCAAGACCGCGCTCTTGACAAACGGCTCCCTGCTTTGGGATCCCCATATCCGGGAGTCGAGCCTCCCATTCGATGCCGTGCTGCCCACAGTCAGCGCCTGCAGCGAGGAGATGTTCAGGAGGATTCACAGGCCGTATCGGAGCCTTTCGTTCAAGAAGGTCATCGACGGCATCACATCCTTCTCCGAATCCTACTCCGGCCAACTATGGGTTGAGACGATGCTCATCGCGGGTGTCAACGACGATGAGGACTCCCTGCGGGCGATTGGGGAGATTCTCAAGCCCATCAAGCTCGACCGGGTCCACGTGGCCGTTCCGATCCGCCCGCCGTGCGAGAAATGGGTCAAGTGCCCGTCGATGGAGAGCATCGATCTCGCCCTCAGGATGCTTCCGCGAGCGACAGACACGACCACACCAGAAGGAGAAGTTCTCCCCTCGCGAACGGAGGATGTAGTCCGCCATCTGCTTGACATCGCGTCCGTGCACCCTCTGAGGGAAGACCAGGCGATCGATCTGATCGTGTCCAGCGGACGGTGCAGGATTGATGCATCGACGATGCTCGATTCTCTGGTGGGATCATCTGCTCTAGAACGCACAGAATATGTGGGAAGAGTGTTCTACGCCGGGACAAAGAAGGCAAGTGAGAGGCGATGATGAAGGAATGCGCGAGATGCTCAGCCAAGGAGTGCTATGAGGGGATGGACTGCTTCGGCTTGGCGGAGGAAGCCAAGAACACCTACAAGGACGAAGAGGTCAAGTCGATGCGTGTATCCGGGGAAATCGAAGCAGAGCATTACATGAAGTCGACCAGGCTAGAGGAGATCATCCTGTATGCAAAGAAGATGGGCATGCGGAAGCTCGGGCTAGCATTCTGCGTCGGCCTGTCGAGGGAAGCCGAGATCTTGGACCAGATTTTGACAAGACAGGGATTGGAGGTGCACTCGGCCTGCTGCACGATATGCGGGACTGACAAAGGCGAGCTCGGCGTTGTCAAGATGGGCCCGCCGTCCGAAAAGGAAGCGATCTGCAACCCTGTCGGGCAGGCCCTCAGGCTGAAGGAGTGCGGCACGCAGATGAACATACTGGTCGGCCTCTGCGTAGGACATGACATGCTGTTCACGAAGCACTCGTACGCTCCTGTCACGACGCTCATCGTCAAGGACCGCGTGCTGTCACACAATCCGGCGGGGGCAATATACAGCTCATATTACGGGGAGACCAGGTTCGGCCTCGCGCCCGAGTAAGAGCTCGGCTCCTTGCGCGGCCAATATGTTCGCCATCACCAGCTTATCGGTCCCTCGCTAGTACTCTTGTCCGAGGTGCTGAAATGCCAAAGAAGACGGATTACTCGAAGAAGTCCCTCCTCGTGATCGGGACTCATGGCGATGAGGATGTTGAGAGGGCCACGATGGCCTTCATGTGCGCCAGCGCTGCGAGCGCGCTTGGGGTGAAGACTAACATCTTCCTCACAGGCAACGGAGTCAAACTGGCCCAGAAGAACTACGCGGCGAAGCTGCCGCGCGTCGAGGGCCTCGCATCCATCAAGGAGATGATGGACGCCTTCGTTGACAGCGGGGGCAAGCTGCAGGTGTGCATCCCGTGCAGGGAGGCCAGGGGCATAGGCAAGGACCAGTTCATGGCCAGCGTGGAGTTCGTGACTCTCATGGACTTCGCGGCCCAGGCGATGGATACAGACAAGATATACACATGCTAGCGAAGGACGGGAGGGATACGGTGAGCGAGTTGTCTCAGAGCTGCATGAGCGGAGGCGCGAAGTGCAGCGCGGAACCCATGGGCGCTGCGGCCGAGAAGAACCTCGCGGGCGTGAAGCACAAGATCATAGTGATGAGCGGCAAGGGAGGCGTTGGCAAGTCCACCGTGGCGGTCAACCTCGCGCTAAGCCTTGCAAGGAAGGGCTTCATAGTGGGCCTCTTGGATGCCGATATGCACGGACCCAGCGTGCCCAAGCTGCTGGGCATTCCCAACCTCCCTCTCGCAATGACCAAGAATAACAAGATAAAGCCATTTCACATGCCCCCCTCGCTCAAAGTGATTTCGATTGCCTTCCTCCTCAGCGACAGGTACGCACCGATTATCTGGCGCGGCCCACTGAAGATGGGCGCTATCAAACAGTTCCTGGAGGAGGTCGAGTGGGGAGAGCTGGACTATCTCATCATCGATTTGCCTCCGGGCACAGGGGACGAACCGCTCAGCATCGCGCAGCTCGTGCCCAGCCCTGACGGTGCTGGGATCGTTACGACCCCGCAGGACGTCGCGCTTCTCAGCGTGAGGAAGTCCATTAACTTCGCCAAGGCGGTCAACCTGAGAATCATAGGCATAGTGGAGAACATGGACGGCTTCGTGTGCCCGCACTGCGGCAAGGAGGTCGCGGTGTTCGGCCGCGGCAACGTCCAGAAGGCTGCCGAGGAGACTGACATCGAGTTTCTCGGCAACATACCACTTTCGCCAGAAATCTCCCAGAGCGGGGACGCGGGCAAGCCGTTCGTCCTGAACGGCGGGACGGCGTCAAAGGCGTTCGAGGAGATCGTGTCGAAGATTGTCAAGAAAATCAACGGAGAAAGGAGGTGATTGCGAATGCGAGGATATGGAAGAGGATATGGAATGGGCAGAGGCTATTGGGGCTGGTACGCAAGAGGAAGAGGTATCTGGCCCTCTTCAGGATCCTCTTCTGACATCGAACGATGCGAACCAGTTTATGCTGGTTCGCTTTCTTCCCATCCCGCGGCAAGAGGCTATCCCATCCTGGGAGCCAGTGATCCAGCAAAGATCATGGCTGGCTCCTGGGAGGGGTCATATCTTGCCGACGTTTCTACCTTTCCAGAATGTCGCTTTTTAGAGGCTTTCTACAGAGCACCGCGACGGAAAGATTTATGATTTAGGTGGCCCTAATATCTCTCGATGGTCCCTTCTGACACCGCCGAGCAATATGTCAAGGTGATACATCGGCTCACTGAGGAAGGCGGAAGCGCAAAGACATCTGATATCGCGTCCGCATTGGGAATAGCTCCCGCCAGCGTAACCGAAATGCTCCAGAAGCTCTCTTCACAGGGGTATCTGAAATACGAGCCCTACAGGGGCGCTTCCCTGAGGCCGAAGGGAAGGAGGCTCGGCCGTCGGCTGGCGAGAAAGCATCGGCTCCTCGAATGCTTTCTTCAGGACTTCATGGGCATCGGGGGCAGAGCTGGACATGAGCAGGCCTGCAAGATGGAACACGTGCTAAGTGACGAGGCAGAGAGTGGGCTCTGCAGGATGATGCAGCATCCAGCTGCGTGCCCGCAAGGGAGAAGAATCCCGAAGTGCGACCGGAGGATCTCTTGCGAGAAATGCACCCAGTTCACCGTTCCCCTATCGCAGTTGTCGGAGGGGCAGTCGGCAACCATCTCTCATATTGCGTCCAGCGACCGGAGCGAGCTTTGCCGTCTCCTTTCTATGGGGTTCGTGCCTGGAAGCGAGGTCAAGGTCGAGAGGCGGCTGAAGGGTGGTGGGCCGATTGTGGTCGACATTGCCGGCACCAAGGTGGCCGTGGCGTCAAGTGTGGGCCAGAAGCTGCACGTCATGAAGACGGGGTAGGGTGTCCTCATGGAGCTGGCGTTGGCGGGGAATCCCAATGTGGGAAAGAGCGTGCTTTTCACGAGGCTCACGGGCGTGGGCGTGATCACCGCGAACTATCCGGGAACAACTGTGGAGTACTATGAGGGGAAGGTCAAGTTCCTTGGGATGACCATCACGGTGGTCGACCTTCCTGGAACCTACTCCCTGGCAGGGAACACAGAGGACGAGAGGGTCGCCACAGACCTTCTTTACGACAGGAATCCGCACACTGTGATTGCTGTTCTGGATGCGACGAGGCTTGAGCGGAATCTCACGTTCCTCTTCGAACTCATCGAGTCCGGTCACAACGTTGTCGTGGCGCTCAACATGTACGACGCCCTCCGGAAGATGAGATCCGCAATCGATATCGAACCCCTTGAGAGGATTCTCCAAGTGCCGGTCGTTCCCACGGTCGCGACGAAGGGAGAGGGCATCGACACCCTGCTCTACACCGCGGTCCAGATGCGACGGAGGAGCAACTTCAAGGTGAGGTACGACTCCCACATAGAAGCGATGATCTCCGAGCTCTCGCAGATGGCGGAGGAAGAGGATTGGAGACCAATTCCCCTCAGAGCGGTGGCTCTTCGGCTCCTCTCCGGCGACCCCAGAATAATGAGCAAGGCATCATCGGAAATGGCAAAGAGGGCTGAGCTTCTGAGGGAGCAATTCAAGGCGAAGCACGGGGAAGACGTGGTCGTCCACATATTGAGGGACAAGTTCGGAGAGGCTGGCCGAGTAGCCAGAGAGGTGCTCGTGCCTGCGGCCAAGGCGAGAAAAGGAGCGAGGCTCGGGTCAGATCCGACGCTCACGCCGCTCACGGGCATACCAATCCTCATCGCGGTCCTCGCAGGCTTGTTCTTCGTACTCGTCTACGGTGGGGGTGCTATTGAGGGGGTCCTCGTCGGCGCCTATGAAGATGCGGTCCGTGGTTTTGTGGAAGACCTGGAGGCCGGGGCGTCGAGCCAGGTGCTCAAAGGAGTCATCGAGGGCGTCTATCTCAGCATCGATGCGATGCTTGCGCTCGTGATACCATATATCTTTGTCTTCTACGTCTTCCTCTCCGTCCTCGAGGATTCGGGGTACATTGTAAGGGTCGCACTGCTCATGGACCGCGTGATGCACAGGCTGGGGCTGCACGGGAGGGCCGTATTACCCTTGATGGTCGGCCTCGGGTGCAACGTCCCAGCGGTCCTGGCGACGAGAGTCATGGGCTCGCGAAGGGAGCGGCTCATACTTGCCGCGCTGATCACGATGGCTGTCCCATGCTCTGCGCAGACGGCCATAATCATGGGCTCGGTGGGGAAATATGCGGGCGCTGTGTGGGCCCTGGCCATATACGTGATACTCGCGGCGCTGCTGTTTGGCATCGGCATCATTCTCCACAAGAGCATTGGCTTCGAGCCGACGGGCCTGATAGTCGAGGTTCCTGACATTCGGATGCCCTCGGGGAAGCAAACCGCGATAAAGACATATGTGCGCATCAAAGAGTTCCTCATGATTGCGTTCCCGTTGCTCCTCGTCGGTAGCATCATCCTCGAGGTGCTCCTTTCGGCGGGCGCGCTCGAGGGTTTTGTCAAACTCGCGGGACCTTTCACGACGACGGTGCTAGGGCTGCCCGCTGTTGTCTCCATCGCGCTTTTATTCGGCCTCCTGCGGAAAGAGATGGCGCTGCAGATGCTGATGGTGCTATTCGGAACCACGAACCTCGCGATAGCGTTATCCCCAGAGCAGATGTTCGTGTACGCACTGGTGATGGCCGTCTTCATGCCCTGCCTCGCGACGATCGCAGTCCTGGTCAAAGAGTTCGGAGTCAGAAGCACGATTCTGCTCTCCATCGCGTCGATATCGCTCGCGATTGCACTTGGCGCGGTCGCCAAGCTATTGCTCGGCGCGTAGAGGGAGAGGAGCGCAGGCCAGATGCACCACTCCCCGCTCATTTGACGCATTCTGCGCGCAGGCATACGAAGCTCTTGCCAGACAATTCATTGGTGGGTCGCTCGAAGCGCTCTCGTCCTCTGGGGCCGCAAGAGAGGGTACCTTGTGCCTCTACCATCTCGAAGCCCGCATGCATGAGTAGTACTTGGATCTCGCGGACGCTAAACGGCCGCATGAGTGCGTAGAATCTGTGGCCGATCATCCGTTTCTCTTGGATCACGCTTCCCCATCTGGAGTTCCTGGGGACCTCGCACACGACCATTGACCCTCCATCCCTGAGCACTCTGTGAGCTTCCTGAATTGCAGCTGCGGGTTCCGTTACGAAGCTCAGGGCCTCGATCATGAGTGCATAGTCGAAAGCGCCGTCCTTGAACGGCAGCTCCTCTGCCCGTCCTCTGATTGCAGAGATTTTTCGTCTCTTTGCGAGGCGAAGCATCTGGAGCGACGGGTCAAGGCCTACTTCGACTTGCATCGGGCAAGCGAATCTGCCAGATCCGACGCCAATCTCTAGCCCAAAGCCGTTGAGGGCAAGGGCTCTTACCGCGGCCAGTTCCGATTCATGAACAAGAGCATGTCTGCCGTACCAGCTATCGTACTCTTGTACGAGCTCATCGAATAAGCTTGCCCTGCGCGAACTCTGAGCAGCAGGGCCCCGCGCTGGGCTCCGAGGTTTGGTCACAGCAAAGAGTCAGGCATCTCATTCATATCAGGTTTTGCAGGGAGGAGACGCATAGCGGTTCCTGTCTCTGGGCAATCCCGTCAGGTACCTCCGCGTAACGCGCGTTCGCTCGTTCCTTGCGAGGCAGGTCATATCTAGAACGTTCTACAGCTCTCTTGGGCTTCCTTGCGATGTTCTCTTCGTTCTGGCGGCCTCAACTGCTGCGTCGGATAATATGCAGCAAGAGGGTACCATTCTCAGAGTACAGTATCCAGGTGACCGAAGACATCGGGCGTTCCCTTCACGAAGTGGGGTCGTGCACATGATTCTCGGCCTGGGGCTGCGAGCTCGAAGGCGCACACAGAGTGAGCGGGGATGAAGGCTCCGAGATTTGACGAGGAGTACAACCGAAGCTTAAGGTGTCGAGGTCGTGAAAGGCCCCTGGGCAGATGCACCGAGGGTCCTCGTCCTGAATCTATTCGCTACAATCAATGAGGAAGCCGTGGAAGGGCTTGCATCGGTGCCACGCCAACCAGCTGTCACAGTGCAACGTCTGGCAAGGTTCAAAAGGTTCATATAGTTATGAATTATTATCCATAACTGTGCCAAGGCCCAAGAGATGCAGAAGGGTGTGTTGCGATCCCGAGCACAGGTTCTTCAAGCCTCAGGGGATTCCGCTCAACCGCCTCCAGTGGATAGACCTGGCTCTGGACGAACTTGAAGCGCTCCGCCTATCCGACAGCATGGGACTCTCTCAATTGGAGGCGGCCAAGAGGATGAACATCTCCCAGCCGACTTTCAACAGGATCCTGAACTCCGCCAGAAACAAGACCTCAAGGTGCGTCATAGAAGGCCTCGCATTGCGAATCATTGCCGACCTAGCCGCTAATCGGATGGCGGTCGCTTCCGAAACCACGCAAGGGCTCAGCAGGTCAAGAAAGCGAATGGGGATGACCGAGAAATGAGGCAGGCCACTCTTGTTCTTAAGATACCCGGGAACTGGATAGGAGCTCTCAGCACCGCTTGTGACCTGTCAATCAGGGTGATGAAGTGTGTTCCCAGGAACAGCAACGGGGGACAGAGCTTCCTGCAGATCGACGGCCCATCCACAATGACTCAGGAGGCGTTGGTCGAGCGGATTCGGTCGGTGGAGCCAACGTGCGACGTGCAGCTCTCAGGCGCGGGTCCAGGAAGGCATGTTGGCACAGTCGAGATCGGTGCGTGTGCCGCCTGCAAGCTCGTCGCAGAGTCAAGGTGCTTCCTTGATTCAGCCATTTCCAGGGAGAACGGGAGCATCCAATGGAACATCCTGGCTCCCAACGCGGCGGCTCTGAGTGGGCTGGTGGAGAAGATCAAGACGCTCGGTGGCGAGGTCAAGGTGGAAAAGGTCTCGATGCTGAGGACTGCATCTGAGCTGACGATTGCCCAGGAAAGGGTTCTTCAGCTTGCATTCGAACTGGGATTCTATGACATCCCGAGGCGGACGAATCTTGAGAGACTGGCGAAGCGATTGGAGATCTCGAAGGCCACTTTGGACGTTATGCTCAGGCGTGCCCAGAGGAAACTGGTTTCCAGCCATCTGGGCGGAATCGCCTGACCTTTTGTGGTTGGATGGCGAACTTGTTCGCCGAATCCAACATATCGCCAGATTAGTGTGCACAAAGGCAAGGAAGGCGAGTGAGAAACCATGACGAAGGAATGCGCGAGATGCTCAGCAAAGGAGTGCTACGAGGGAAAAGACTGTTTCGGTCTTGGGCAGGAAGCCCGGAATTCCTACAAGGACGAAGAGGTCAAATCGATGCGTGTGTCCGGAGAGATCGAAGCGGAGCATTACATGAAGCTGACCCGGCTGGAAGAGATCGCCCTTTATGCGAAGAAGATGGGCATGCGGAAGCTCGGGGTGGCATTCTGCATCGGCCTGTCAAAGGAGGCCGAGGTCTTGGACGCAATTCTGACGAAGCAAGGGTTCGAGGTGCACTCGGCCTGCTGCAAGATATGCGGGATAGACAAAGGCGAGCTCGGAGTTGTCAAGATGGGCTCGCCATCTGACAAGGAGGCAATCTGCGACCCCCTCGGGCAGGCCCTCAGACTAGAAAGGTGCGGCACGCAGATGAATATCTTGGTCGGCCTTTGCATCGGACACGACATGCTGTTCACTAAGCATTCGCACGCTCCTGTCACGACGTTCATAGTCAAGGATCGGGTGCTGGCGCACAACCCAGCGGGGGCAATATACAGTTCGTACTACAGGGAGACAAGGTTCGGTCTCCCGCCCGAGTGAGAGCTAGGCTCCTTGCGCGGCTAATATGTTCGCCATCACGGGCTTATCCGCCCCAAGCTAGTAGTCCCATCTGAGGGACCTGAATGCCAAACAAGATGGATTACTCGAAGAAGTCCCTACTAGTGGTCGGGACTCACGGCGATGAGGATCTGGAAAGGGCCACGATGGCCTTCATGTGCGCCAGCGCTGCAAGCGCGCTCGGTGTGAAGACCAGCATCTTCCTCACGGGCAACGGAGTCAAGCTGGCCCAGAAGAATTACGCTGCGAAGCTGCCGCCTGTCGCGGGCCTCGCATCCATCAAGGAGCTGATGGACGCCTTCGTGGAGAGCGGCGGCAAGCTGCAGGTCTGCATCCCGTGCAGGGAGTCCAGAGGCATTGGCAAGGATCAGTTCATGGCCGGCGTGAAGTTCGTGACTCTAATGGACTTCGCCGCCCAGGCGATGGAGACAGACAAGATCTATACATGTTAGCGAAGGAAGGGATACGGTGAGCGAATCGTTAGAGAGTTGCAGGAGCGGGGGCGTGAAGCGCGGTCCGGAGCCCAAGGGCATCACGGTCGTGAAGAACCTCGCGGGCGTGAAGCACAAGATCATAGTGATGAGCGGCAAGGGAGGCGTCGGAAAGTCTACCGTGGCGGTGAACCTCGCGGTAAGCCTTGCGCGGAACGGCTCGAGCGTGGGCCTGCTTGATGCGGACATGCACGGGCCCAGCGTGCCCAAGCTGCTGGGCATTCCCAACCTGCCGCTCGCGATGACAAAGGATGAGCGCATACAGCCTGCGTTCGTGCCTCCTTCGCTGAAGGTGATTTCAGTCGCATTCCTCCTCAGCGACAGGTACGCGCCTATCATCTGGCGCGGCCCGCTGAAGATGGGCGCGATCAAGCAGTTCCTGGAGGAGGTCGAGTGGGGGGAGTTGGACTATCTCATAATCGACCTGCCGCCGGGCACGGGGGACGAGCCGCTCAGCATCGCTCAGCTCGTGCCCAATCCTGACGGGGCCGTGATTGTCACGACGCCGCAGGACGTCGCGCTTCTGAGCGTGAGGAAGTCGATCAACTTCGCCAAGGCGGTCAACCTGAATATCATAGGCATAATGGAGAACATGGACGGCTTCGTGTGCCCGCACTGCGGCAAGGAGAGCGCGGTGTTCGGCCACGGAGGCGTCCAGAAGGCCGCCAAGGAGACCGGGATCGAGTTCCTCGGCAGCGTGCCACTTTCCATAGAAGTCTCCAAGAGCGGGGATGCGGGCAAGCCGTTCGTGCTCGATGGCGGGACGGCGTCAAAGGCGTTCGAGGAGATCGTGTCGAAGATTGTCAAGAAAATCAATGGAGAAAAGAGGTGATTGCGAATGCCAAGAGAATATGGAAGAGGTGCCCGGCCCGCGTATGGTTCATGGACGGCAGGTGATGTCTCCGGAGAAACAATCTATGTCGGCCATTGCAGGTGCGGCCCTGGGCACCGTGCTCACTATAGGGGTAAGGATGGGCGGCTGGTGCGCGCGTCTGCGATCTGGCCGCAACTGACCTTGCCCGCCGTCTCTCAGGAGACAGAACTCGAGCAGCTCAGGAGAGAGAAAGAGCAGCTCGAGGAGGAGATTCGGACTTTGGAGACTGGTCTGGCCAAGACGAAGGTCGCGGCAACAGAGAAGAAGAGGGATTGAGGAGAGTCGTTCAGATGGTTGGAATGAGAAAGTTCAGGTGCTACGCGTGCCAACACGAGTGGGAGGAGCCCTATGGGACTGGGAGGCCCGCGGCCTGCCCGAAGTGCGGTAGCAACAACATACGCAGGGCGGATTCCGATCGAGGCAGAATGGGTCAAGCCGGAGGGCGCGGTGGAGGCAGGGGCCCCTCTGATGAAGGCAGAGGAAGAGGAGGCTCAGGGCAAGGACCGAGGATGATCAAATGAAATCGATGGAGAGCGAAATAGAGTTCGGAACCACGAAATGCATATGCCCCAAGTGCGGGTTCACAACTCCCCACACAAAGCGCGGGATTCCCTGCAGCGAGCGCAAGTGCCCTAAGTGCGGCGCGAAGATGAAGGGCGAGAAGTGCGCGGGGGTCTGAAGATGAATGGCGGAGTGGCTGACGGCGCCAAGGTGGCCATCACCTCCACAGGCCAGACGCTTTCTTCAGCTGTGGACGGCAGGTTCGGGAGGTGCGAGTACTTCCTGATCGTGGATGAGAAGAATGGCAGCGTGACACCAGTTCCTAACGGCGCACGCTCGCTCGGCGGCGGCGCCGGGATTCAGGCTGCACAGCAGGTCGTCGGCCTCGGTGTCCAAGTAATCGTAACCGGAGATGTCGGGCCAAATGCCTTCCGGGTGCTCGCCGCAGCCGGGGTCAGGATGTTCGTGGGTTCTTCAGGCACGTGCGAGAGCGCCCTTGCCGCTTACAGGGAAGGCCGACTGAAGGAAGCAGGTGCGGCCACCTCGCCAGGCCATCATGGAGGGCACGGATTCGGAGGCGGCCACGGAATCTAGACGGAGGGTCTGCGACAGACGAGAACTGTATGAAAGATCAACTAGACGAGCTTGTTGAGAACATGGTCAGGATTCTGGAAGGCGAAGACGCCAAGGTTTATTCTGAAGAAGTCATCGCGGAGTTTCGCAACCCCTCGAATGTCGGAAGGATGGCGGACGCCGACGGCGATGGCGTCGCTGACGGTCTCTGCAAAGATACCATGGAGATGTGGGTCAAAGTTCGCGACGGCCTCATAACGGATTGCACATTCTTCACGGATGGATGTGGTGCAACGATCGCCTGCGGCAGCAGACTCACGAGGTTTGTAAAGGGCCTTAGCACGGATGAGGCCATGCGGGTCAGGCCTCGGGACCTTGTCTCTCTGCTCAATGGCTTACCTCCGGATCATGAGCACTGCGCGGCCCTGGCCATCATGGCCTTCAAGGACGCCCTCAGGGACTGCGAGGCGCGAAGGAGTGCGGGTGCTGGCGGGGTGAAACGGTGAAGAGGCTCCGGCGATACAGATGCTTAGGATGCGATCTCCAGATGGTCCTTCCAGAGTCAGAGCGACCAGAGAAGTGCTTCTGCTGCGGGTCGACGAACATCGTGAGAGAGGGCTGGAGACAGCGGTTCAAGAAGATCAGTGGAAACCAACAGGAGCGTGAAAAGAAATGAAAATCTGTTTACCAACAGCGGGAAAAGGCGGTCTGAACGACCTCGTCGGAGAGCACTTCGGCAGGTCGCCAACGTTCACCGTCGTGGACACGGACAGCGAGCAGGTGCAGGTAGTGAGCAACACGAGCGAGCACATGGGCGGAAGCGGGCTGCCTCCTGAGCAAATCGCCCAGACAGGTGCCCAGGTCCTCTTATGCACAGGCCTAGGCCCCAGGGCAATAGATCTACTGTGCTCATATGGAATAGAGGTCTACGTGGGCGCTCGCGGGACCGTGAAGGAAGCGGTCAAGATGTGGAAGGATGGCCAGCTGGAACCCGCATCGGATTCGAATGCCTGCAAGGACCATCGGCATTGATTGAATGCGCGCTTGAGGGGGGTATCCATTCGGATAGCGATAGCTAGTGGCAAGGGCGGGACAGGCAAGACGCTCGTCGCAACTAGCCTTGCAGCCGCGTGGCGGGAGGCGCTGATTGTAGACCTCGATGTCGAGGAGCCAAACTGCTACCTGTTCTTCCAGGATGGCGACACCACTACCAAGAAGGCTTTCAGGCCCGTACCGTTGATAGACACCGACAAGTGCAACTACTGCGGCAGGTGCGCAGAGGTATGCGAGTATCACGCGATCGCGGTCTTTCAGAAACAGGTCATGGTCTTTGACGAGCTTTGTCACGGTTGCGGCGCTTGTACTCTATTCTGCCCCAAGGGTGCGGTGTCGGAGAAGGATCATTACATCGGTGACATCGTGCGTGTGCAGAGCAAGGGCGGTGCAGACCTGCTCTATGGCAGGCTCAAGGTCCGAGAAGCCTCAGCGACGCCCCTGATGAGGCAGGTCAAGAGGGAGATCGACGTGGGGCGGTCAGTAATAGTAGATTGCCCTCCGGGGACGGCATGCACTGCAGTCGAGAGCATCCGCGACTCTGACCTGTGTGTTCTAGTGACTGAGCCGACACCATTCGGCCTGCACGATCTCAAGCTGTCACTGGAGATGACAAAGAGGCTCAAGGTGCCCTCAGTCGTCTTCATCAACAAGACCGGGCTCAGGGGCCCGGACGTCGCAAGATTCTGTGCGGGGAAGAAAGTCAGAGTCATCGGCGAGCTGCCATACGAGCGCGAGATCGCCGAGGCCTATTCCAAGGGGAAACTGATCTTCAATTCCCCAAAATACCGTCCCGCATTCGAAGCTCTAGCTGAAGCGGTCAGGCAGGAGGTGAGATCGGCTTGACGGAGATAGTCGTGCTCAGCGGAAAGGGCGGAACTGGCAAGACGACGCTCCTGGCCAGCTTTGCTGCTCTGGCGAAGAACGCTGTGCTGGCCGATTGCGACGTCGATGCGCCCAACCTCCACCTGTTGCTGAAGCCTCATGTGCGGGAGAAGGGGAAGTTCGTCGGGTCGAAGATCGCTCACTTGGTCGGCCCCCTGTGCAAGAACTGCGGCGAGTGCGTGCCCTTGTGCAGGTTCGACGCGATAAAGGTGATTGGCAGCCAACATGTCAAGAAGGTCGCGATAGATGAACGCCTGTGCGAAGGATGCGGTGTTTGCTCCAGGGTCTGCAGGTACAAAGCGATCACGATGGAGGATAGAGTCGTTGGGGAGTGGTTCGTTTCGGACACCCGGTTCGGTACGATGGTGCACGCCCTCTTGGAGCCTGGAGCGGAGAACTCCGGGAAGCTCGTGGCCTTCGTGAAGCAGAAGGCGAAGCTGGAGGCCAAGAGGCTGGGCAGGAGCATCGTGCTCGTGGACGGTCCGCCAGGGATTGGATGTCCGGCGATTTCAGTCCTGTCAGGAGCCAACCTCGCGGTCCTAGTGGCCGAGCCCACACAGTCGGGTTCGAGCGATTTCGGGCGCATCGCGGAGCTAGCAAGGGGATTTGCTGTACCGGCAGTTCTCATCATGAACAGGTACGATTTGAACTTGAACATGACGGAGGTCATAGAACTTCAAGCAAAAGAGGCCGGGATAGTTCCTCTGGGAAGGATACCGCACGACGAGGCAGTCGTGAATGCTATGGCGGATGGAAGGACAGTGATGGAATGCGGGAGCGGGAAGGCCACAGAAGCGATAGAGCAGACCTGGAATGCAGTGCTCCGGGTCTCCGGAGCGGCGGTTGGATGAATGGCCACTTATGGCGAATCAGCATATGGCGGCAGGTCAGCTAATGATCACTATGATTCAGCCATCTCATTGTGTCGTCCGCCCCTTCCAGGGGGCTAGTTGACCGCGATCGCGGAGCGCAGCCCGGAGTTGGAGTCGGGATTCGCGCAACCCGTCGTTGCATGAGCTTCGGGTCGGAGGCAGACATGTTCGCCGCCATCGCCATGAAGGTGCTTGCTCATTCAGTAGTCACAGGGAAGTGGTTGTTTGTCGTCTTCTTGGAAACTTTCGATAGTATATGATTCCGACGCGCTTAAGGGGTTTGAGACTGGCTGGGGCTTCTCCGCGCTCCTGTCGTCGGAGGGCACGAAGGTCCTTTTCGACTGCGGTTGGGATGGACATGTCCTGCGGCGCAATCTCGGCCGCCTTGGTTTCGGGTTCTCCGACATAGATATAGTATTCTTGTCGCACTCGCACTGGGACCACATTGGTGGGCTTCCGGAAGTGCTCCAGGACGCAATCATGAGAGATTCGTTGAAAGTGGTTGTCCACAAGGACTTCTCGAAGAACCTCAAGAGCGAGATAGGCCGGAGGGCGACGGTCCTGGAGATGGACGGTCTGACTGAGTTCGCGCCCGGCCTGTGGAGCACTGGCCCCCTCGGCACTGACACGAAGGAGCACGCCCTCGTGGTGGTCACGGGCTCGCGGGGACTTGTGTTGACTGGATGTGCCCATCCTGGCCTTCGCCCGATAGTATCGAGGGCAAAGGACGTGGCCCCGGCTACTTGGCTCGTTGGTGGCTTTCACGACGCTCCTGTATCGGATATCCCTGGCGACTGCGAAAAGATCGTCCCCTGTCATTGCACATCCAAGAAGGAGGAGATAGGCTCAGCGTACGGCCACGCGGTCGAATTTGGGATGGTGGGCAGGAGCTTTGTGTTCTCATGAACGCATGAGAGGAATCCTGAACCCGGGCCAGGAATTCGTCGACTCTGTCCGACCAAAGGAAGAAAGCATCCTCATCATTGACCGGCAATTCTCGCAGTTCCAGCCTGCTGTGCCACCGCTTTGACAAGAAGCCCGTGAAATGTGGAACTACATATCACAGCTTCTTGTGACAGAACCACCAGTCATAGCACTCGTAAGTCTTGAGTCGTTCTTTCGCGGTCTGTTCGTCCGCAGCCGGAGGGACAATGACCCTGTCTTTCAGGATAGCATTGTTCGGCCAGTTTGCAGGCGTGGCCACCTTGTTCTGATCGACGGTCTGAAGCGCCTTCACTATCCTGAGCACCTCGTCGATGTTCCGCCCGGTCTCCTGCGGATAGTAGAGCATCAGCCTGATCACACTGCTCGGGTCGACCACGAATACCGCTCTGACGGTATTCGAGCCCTTGCCAGGGTGTATCATTCCGAGACTGTGAGCAAGGGTTCCCATTCCATCGGCGATGATCGGGAACTTGATTTCGACGCCCATCTTATCCTTGATCCACTCTACCCATTTGATGTGCGATTGAACCTGGTCTATCGAAAGGCCGATGAGCTGACAGTTCAGTCTATCGAACTCGTCCGAGGCGGCTGCAAACGCGATGAACTCAGTCGTGCAGACCGGGGTGAAATCACCCGGATGGCTGAACAAGACAAACCATTTGCCATGGTAGGCCTTTGGCAGAACAAGCTTGCCATGGGTCGTCTGGACTTCAATCTCCGGAAACCTCTCCCCGAGCAGCGGCATGGATCCAGATGCTATTTCACCAGTCATGGATTACATCTCCTCCGCAAGCGCAGGATAGTGAAAAGAATGTATGTAGTTATGCATCTCGGCGAACATGTCTGCCGTTCATCTGATTTTGCGCCCCGGACTGCGGAATCAGGGGAGCCTGCGAAGTGCTGCTACCGAACGGATGAGGTGCGCGGGAGGATTGATGCCGCACCGGCGCCTGAACAGGGATCGACCAGCATCGAATGTCTTTAGACGAATGGCGAGCGGTCTCGTGGTGGCCCAGGCGGCCCTGACAGACGATGGAACGGCGGGGGCCAATTAAGGCAATTTTTAAATATATGTGTCTCAAATTAGACGCAATCTTATTATAATTGTGTCCACAATGAAGTGCCTGATGTACCCCGCAGGACCAGGCCGCCGAAGAGGCAGACGGTGGGTCGAATCGCTACCGCCGGCAGACTACTATCACGCACGTCTTCCACCGGGAGCGCCGAGAGGTGAGGCGACCATCACGATCGAGGAGCTCGAAGCACTCAGGCTGATCGACCTCCTCGGGCTGCCTCAGGAGGAGGCTGCTGCTAGCATGGGTGTTTCCAGAAAGACGCTCTGGAGGGACCTCACATCGGCGCGGCGCAAGTTGGTAGAGGCGCTCATGAACGGGTGGTCGATCCAGATAGCTGGTGGCAACTACATCCTGAGGGGGGATATGAACAAAGGAGAGAGAAGATGGTAGGAGGTTGCGGAAGAGGACACGGACACAGGAACTGGTACTTCGCCACAGGCATTCCAGGATATGGACAAGGGCGAATGTGCCATGGGCCATATCCGCCGGAGGACATCTACCCGGGATTCGCCCGGGATTCGCGGGTGGCTGGAGTTCGGATGCCACCTGAGCTGAGCCCGCAGGAGGAGCTTCGGATGCTCCAGGAAGAGGAGCAGATGCTCTCAGAGGATTTGGACGAGGTAAGAATCAGGCTCGAAGAGCTCCGGAAGGAGCTTGAGAAGGAGGTGAAGTAACGATGCCAAGAGGAGACAGGACAGGCCCGTGGGGCATGGGTCCGAGAACGGGCGGGGGCTTTGGCTACTGCTCGGGCTACCCGATGCCAGGGTTCGCGAATCCCGACAACCCGCGAGGCGGCGGAGGGGGATGCGGCGGACGGGGCTGGGGCAGAGGCTTTGGACGTGGCGGAGGGTTCGGTCGAGGCCGCTGGGCCTACGGCTACCCGCCGGCGATGGTGCCATACGCCGAGTACCCAGCATATGCGCCATACTACCCGGAACCCTACAAGCCCACGGCCGATGAAGAGAAGTCCTACCTTGAGAAGCTGAGCAAATCCCTGGAGGAGCAGCTCGGTGAGATCAAGGCGAGGATGAAAGAGCTCGCATCAACGAAAACCAAGGAGTAGGCGGGCGAGAACGCCCGCTTGCATATTTTTCACGTCCCTCTATCGCATCATGAGTGGGGGTAGCACAAGGAGGCCTGCGAAGAGGTTTTCGAGGCAGCATGCGCGCGATGAGCCAGGTGCCGCGAAGGCGCGTTCCCGGGCGGTCGTCAAGCGCCCCTGATCTTCCTCGCCGCATTCTCCGCGGCCTTGATGAGAGGATGCGCAGTGGGAGGCCCCGTCAGAAGCGGATCCGTGCCCATTTGCGAGCTCGGGATCTCTTCCGAAAACCGGTTGACGCGTTTGCAGCGAGTCGCCAAGTCTTCAATCGAGCTGAAAGCGCGAAGGTTTATTGGCTATACGTTGATTGTGGACCGGATCCAGATGCGCTTTCCAAATGTGCAGGTCGCGGAAGCTTGCGCCCGGCCTCGGACTCACGGGGCCACCGTGAATCACTGGTGCTGGATGCATTTTGCCAAGACCACCGTCCAGCTGGGAGCATCATGATAGCTTTTGGACCAGTTCCGTCCAGACGACTTGGACGGAGCCTGGGGATCAACAACATCCCGCCGAAACACTGCCCATACTCCTGCGTCTATTGCCAGGTCGGCCGTACGACGGACATGCAGGTGCGCAGACAGAAGTTCTATCCGATCAAGGATATCCTCGCGGACGTCGAGGAGAAGGTGGCGCTCTCAAAGGAGTCCGGCGAGCCCATCGATTACTTCACGTTCGTGCCAGATGGCGAGCCCACCCTTGACATCGACCTGGGACGGGAGATTGAGGGGCTGAAGGGTCTGGGGATCAAGATCGCCGTCATCACGAACGCCTCCCTCCTCTCATACGAGGACGTCCGGGAAGATCTGTTCGGAACTGACCTGGTTTCCCTGAAGGTGGACTCAGTCGAGGAGTCCGTCTGGAAGAGGATCAATCGACCGCATGGAGCCTTGGATCTCTCGTCCGTGCTCGGGGGGATCGTAAGGTTCGCACAGGAATACAAGGGTAAGCTGCTGACGGAGACGATGCTTGTCAGAGGTCTCAACGACGATGACCTAGGGCTGAGAAAGACCGCGGATTTCCTCGCCGAGCTGAACCCTGACTGTGCCTACTTGTCCGTCCCCACAAGGCCGCCGGCGGAGAACTGGGCGCGCGCACCCAGCGAGGCGACGATCAACCGAGCCTACCAGATCATGAACGGCCGGATGGCCAATGTCGAGTACCTGGTTGGATATGAAGGCAATGCCTTCGCATTCACCGGAAATGCCAAGGAGGACCTGCTCAGCATCACCGCTGTGCATCCGATGCGAGAGGAGGCCATTAGGGAATTCCTCGCAAGGGCAAAGACCGATTGGTCGACCGTCGATTGGCTTCTGAATCAGGACGAGCTTGCCGAGGTGGAACATGAAGGCAGGAAGTTCTATGTGAGAAGGTTCAAGGCGGAGCACGGTTGAAGTGTGGGAATGAGCGACAAGAATGTTGAGCCTTTCGAGAAGCACACAGAGAGATATGAGGGCTGGTTCTCAAGGAACCGGGGCGCGTATCTCTCTGAACTCGATGCCGTGAGGGCCCTCCTGCCGGAAGGAGACGGAGTGGAGATAGGCGTCGGAACTGGACGGTTCGCAGGCCCTGTCGGGATAGGGCTAGGCATCGATCCTTCCAGAGCGATGGCCGTCATCGCCAGGAACAGAGGGATTGAGGTCGTTCGCGGAGTGGCTGAGGCCCTACCCCTCAGGAGCTCGAGCTTGAGCACGGCCCTTCTGGTGACGACGATATGCTTTGTCGACGACCCCGGACGCGCGATGAAAGAGGCCTATCGGATTCTGAAGCCCGGTGGCAGCCTGATAGTCGGATTCATCGACAGGACCAGTCCCCTCGGAAGGCAGTATATGGAGCACAGAAGGGAGAGCGTGTTCTACAAGGTCGCGAGGTTCTATTCCGTGGACGATTTGAAGGCATATCTCACGCAGGCAGGGTTCCGCCGCTTCAGCTTCGTGCAAACGCTATACGGGCCGTTGCCGAGCATCACTGCCAAGGAACCCGTGAGAAAGGGCCACGGAAAGGGGTCCTTCGTGGTCATCAGGGCCATGAAGCCCGCTCGCCGAGGGCCAGCAATTCCATGATTGGAGCCGCTGGCCGCAATCCTCGGATCTGGTGACACTGGATGACCATTTCTTCCTGCCGGCGAAGCTGGGCTGGGCGCGAGACATCATGTCGAAGTCTCAGGCTGGGAGGCCTGCGAGGCTATGCGGTCTCTCGCGGCTACTATCCACAGGGCGAAAGGCCTGTACAATGCGTGCGCAAACTTGGTGAATGGCAACGTTATCAGAAGGTCGAACGAGAGCATCAGGTGAATGACCAGGGTGACGTAGGTGGCCCAAGCCCAACCGGCATATTCGAACGCAATCAACAGGAAGCCCGTCAGTCCTGCAAAGAACAGGAGTATCAAGAATACCCAATCACTGAACTGAGTGAAGGTCGAGAACACCTCATCCTTCTTCAGTCTCTTGTAGATGAAGTAGCTCGCTCCGTACATCATCGCTATGCCCGCCACTATCCCCAGGACCCTTGTCAAGTCGCGCGGTACGTTCAGACCGTAAGAGTCTATTCCATAATCGGTCATCGTGGCCCCCGCGAGTCCCAGAAAGCCCCAGAAGAGCGCCATGTGCGCCCAGTACTTGTTGGTGCTCTTCTTCTTGACCTCGGTCGAGTTGTCATCGCATTTGGTGTAGCGCTTCTGGATCAGGACCTCTAGAACCACAGTCGAGATCAGTGTCTTCAGCCAGATGCCGACTCGTCTCATGAACGGCGGGTTGGTCGAGGGAGCCCCACTTCTTCCGCGGCTCAAGTTCCGATACATCATGAACAGGTTGGCCACAAGACTGAATCCTATGAATGCCATGACGATCAGGCCCAGCTTATCGATCAGGTCCATCGGGATGAAGGTCCACACGTCGACCCGGTCCGTGATGATCGGTCCATGGCTTGTCACGAATGTGCCCAGGAGGATCAATGGGAAGATCGACAGCGCTAGTATCGAGAGGAGCTTCGAGCCGTAGAACGCGTCTGCGATCCCTCCCCAGCTGCTCTTCCTGATAGCATACCTCCTGGCGGACATCATGAACTGCCCTGGGTCCGCGGACCTGGGGCAAGAAGTGCTGCATTCACCGCAGAAGTAACACAGCCAAACCTCCGGAGACGAGAGGATCTTGTCCTTGAGGCCCAGAACTGCATATCGGATGACCTTTCTCGGAAGTTCATGTCCTTCCTCAGAAAGCGGACAGATCGCGGTGCAGTACCCGCAGTTGTAGCAGGCGCTGACGTCGAAGGCCCCCATCTTCTTGAGGTCTGTCATCAGGTCGGGATCGACTCTTACGGGCAATCTAGTCACCTTCCTCGACCGCCTGAGCGTAGCGCCAATAGCCTTCCTCCGTCTTCTCCACGGCCCGGAGCTTCTTGTGCCGGGTCAGAGTGAGCACATACCAGGTAGTGAGACGCAGATCCAGTTTCACATTTCGGGAGATCTCGGGTATCGTCTTTGGGCCTGACAAGACCGCTTTGACGATGCTGTTGCTCGTCTTCGCCTGCTCCTTCGTTCGAGCGGAGACTTCCTCGGAAGGCTTGACGCCGTACTTCTCACGCAGCTGCTTGACGGTTGTGGTCTTGCTCAAATCTCCACCTTCCTCCCGAGCGCTTCGATCTGAGCCTTCAGCTGCTTATTGCTCAGCCCCTTCAGCTGGATCGCGCCAGTGGGGCAGACCGCGACGCATGCGCCACAGCCCTTGCATCTCGCTCCGTTCACCCAGGCCTTCTCGCCCAAGCCGGGGAATTCTTTGAATTCAATGGCTCCATACTCGCATTCTGCGGCGCATGCCTTGTTGAGAACGCAGAGCTTCGGGTCCACGCTTGCGACAAACGGATCAAGCTCCAGCTGTGTCAACAAGGTGATTGCGGCGGCCTTGGAGGATGCCGCCTGCGCTGAGGCCAAGGTCTCTCGGATGTCCTTCGGACCCTGGCAAGTCCCCGCTATGAAAACGCCAGCCATTGCCGTCTCGACCGGCTTGAGCTTCGGATGGATCTCGAGCAGGAAGCGATCCGCTCCCTTGGCCACTCTAAGGGTCTGATACAGCCCTTCGTTCGACCGCCTCGCGACCATCCCCGTGACCAGGACTACCATGTCTACCGGGATCTCCAGTTTGTCATCCAGCACGGTCAGCAGGTCCTTGACCGAAACGGTGAGCTTGCCACCGGCGGACGACACGACCGGAGGGTCTTCCTCGCTGTACTTGATGAATACGACTTCCTTCTTCAGCGCCTCTTCGTAAAGCGTCTCGTTCCTGCCGTACGTGCGGATGTCCCGGTAAAGATGGTACAGATGCAGGTCGCCTCCGAGTTTGTCCTGCAGCCGCCGCAGCAGGACCAACGATATGCTCATGGCCGCGTTGCAGCAGTGTCTCGAGCAGTACTCATTCACCTCGTCCTCGCCAGTTCGAGTCTGCCTGCTGCCAACACAGTATATGAACGCGATCTTGTGGACATCTTTCAGCATGTCAAGCTCCACCAGCCGGTGAAGCTGCTGTAGGGTCACGACGTTCGGATGAGTCCGATAGCCGAACTCGCCCTCATTGGGCTCGTAAGGATCAAAACCCGTAGCCACGATGACAGCGCCGACCTTGATGGTGAGTTCCTCGCTCTTCTGATCGAGATCGACGGCATCGCCGTACGCCTCCTTTATGGACTTGGCGCAGTCCCCGGAGCAGTTCTCCTTGTCCAGGTATGGTATCTCCGGGTACGCTCCGGAGAACGGCGGCATCATGACGGGCCCCTCTTCTGACAGACCGTAGTTGAACTTGCTCGGTGTCTTGTTGCCGAACGGCCCGGGGGTCTTGATTTGCGTGGGGGTCGATTTGAAGTATCGCGGATTGAGCCTCACGTGTGCCTCGAAGCTGCCGATGCATCCGTCGAGACCGACGACCTCGGCGTCAGTGTGAATGGCGATGTCATCCCTTCGCCTAGCTTCAGCGATGAGCCTCGCCGCGACCTCGGACCCCTTCCTATCTTGCGGATAGCCGTTCGAGAGCTGTGCCACGCGCCCTCCGAGGAACGGCTCCCTCTCAATCAAATGGACCCCGATCCCAGCATCCGCGAGATCGATTGCGGCCCTCATGCCTGCGATCCCTCCGCCGATGACCAGCACGCTCGGTGTGACGGGGGCTCTTAGGCTCTCAAGAGGTTCGGACAGCCTCGCGTAAGCGACTGCGGCCCTTGCGTGCCTGATCGCCTTGACCGTTGCGCCTCTCTTGTCGTCCGTATGCGCCCAAGAGGTCTGCTCTCGGATGTTGGCATGATAGTACGTGTACCTATTCAGACCGCCTCTGTCCGCGACGTTCCTGAAGGTTATCTCGTGGAGCCTCGGAGTGCAAGAGGCGACAACGATCCTGTCCAGCTTGTGGGTCTTGATATCTGCTACCATTTCGTTTTGCGATGAGTCGGAGCAGGCAAACATCATATCTCTGGAGACAACGACCCCCGGTTCTTTTGCAAGGACCTGCCTGACCTTCTCGACGTCCACATAGTCCGATATGTTGCCACCACAGTGGCAGACGTAGAAACCGATCCGTAGCCCCTTCTTGTCTTCGGTCAGTTCGGCCCGCCCCCCTTTTCCTTGCCGCTCCGTTCCCTGTCCAAGGTCCGGAGGTATGACGCCACGTCCATCGCTGCCCCGCTTCCTTCAACTGCAGAATCCGGTATGTCTTTCGGGCCAATGGCTGTTCCAGCCGCGAACACTCCGCGAATGCTTGTCGTCATAGGGCTGCTGTCCTCATTGACGCTCTTTATCCACCCGATCTGATCGAGCACTAGTTTTTCGTTTTTGAATATCTGTGCCACATCTCCGCCCGGCAGGATGCCTACGGCAAGCACGACGAGATCATGAGAGGCCTTGCTCAACCTTCCGCCGTTCTCGATGTCCTCGTAGAAGAGCGTCAGGTCCCCATTTTCCTGCTGCTCGATCTTCGCGATCTTCCCCTTGACGAAGTTCGCGCCCATGGCTCTCGTCTGCACATAGAATTCCTCGAAACCCTTGCCAAAGGCCCTTATGTCGATGTAGTAGATCGCAACATCGGCCAGCGGCAGAGCGCCCATGAGGAGCTGTGCCTGCTTGATCGAATACATGCAGCAGACCTGGGAGCAATATGGGTTCTTGACAGTGTCATCTCTGGAGCCCACACAAAGGACGTACGCGATCTTGCCCGGCTCCTTTCCATCGGACGGCCTGACTATCGCATGGGTCGGCCGCGTTGGAGAGAGCAGTCGTTCCATCTGCATGGAGGTGATGACATTCGGGTACTCCCCGTAGTGATAGGTCGGCTTGAGCTTCGCATCAAACAGACGGAAGCCCGTAGCAAGAACGATGGAGCCCACACGAGCCGTATGCCACTTCGGAGTTTGGAGGAAGTCTATGCATCCGACCGGACAGGCGCGCTCGCAGGCGCCACAGTAAATGCAATTGTCCAGATCTATAAGTGCCACTTTGGGAAGTGCGGTGTCAAATGGAATGAACGCGGCCTTTCTGCCAGACAAGTTCCAGTCATACTCGCTAGGCACGATCACCGGGCAGGCTTTCTCGCACAGACTACAGGCCGTGCAGGTAGCCGCGTCTACGTACCTTGGCTTCTCGAGAATCCTGATCCTGAAGTTCCCCTCGCCCTCTTTGATTGCCTCTTTCACCTCTGAGTAGGTCAGCATGGTTATGTTCTTGTGATGCGCGGTCGAAGCCATGCGTGGGGTGGATATGCAGCTCGCGCAGTCCAAGGTGGGAAATGTCTTGCTGAGCTTGAACATGATTCCGCCGATGGTTGGCTCCTTCTCGACAAGAAGGACCTTGAAGCCCATGTCGCCCAGGTCCAGGGCGGCCTGCATGCCGGAAATGCCTCCTCCCACGACCATGACATCATGGCGCTCCTCAGGCAGCTCCTCGGAGCCGCCGAACTCGTGAATCGAAGGTCCTATGCTCATTTGTCAGCACCCACACCAGGTGTCCGCTGCCCAGCTTTCGCTTGAGGGCCGAGTTCCTTGAGCTCCTTGGAGAAGTTCCGAACGCACTTGGCAAAGGCCTCCCCGCACACGGAACATATGCCACTCATCTTTACCCTCGCAGGGTCGATCCCATTCTCCTTCAGCAGCTTCTGGGCATCACTTATCCTCTTGGCAGTCCGGGTCACGCACTCTGGGCCAAGATATGGGCATTCCGGGCCATCTCCAGCCGCGCACACACCATCAAAGCCATGTGTGAGGGCATATAGGATGATGTCTGGCCGTATCATCGCCGAGCACGGGATCCGGAGTATGGCGGTCTCCACGGGATAGTGTATGTGACGGCTGCCAGCGAAGTCGATTCCAGGGTCCGAGGCTGGGACGTTCGACAGCACGAGAATTAGAGGCTCGAATTGCTTGTCCACAGGCATTGACAATTCTCACTTCTTCCTTCTCACGAAGATCCGCCAATACCCGCTCTCCTCTATGGAACCGAGGTATTCGTGGCCCATCTTCTTCGACCATACTGGAATGTCAGCATTCGTTCCCACATCTGAGGATATAGTCTCCAGGATCCCACCTATGGGTATGTTCGCGATTGCCTTCTTGGTCTCGAGCAAGGGACCGGGACATGAAGTCCCCCTTGCATCTATGACCTTGTCTGGTTTCAGCTCAGCTAGCGCCTTCTGGTCTGCCACGTCTTTCACCCTCAGATGAATAGAGTGACCTTAGATTCCGCGGCAGCTGCGAAATAGTTGCCAACACCCACTACGTCGTCGACGAGCGGATCCAGACCATCTTTCTTCACGTCCAGCAGGTCGCAGGCTGTCGAACAAGCGTGGATCTTCACTTTGCCAGACTTCTTTGCCTCAGCAAGCATGGCGTACCATGGGGGGATGTTCTTCTCGCGCAGCTTCTGCTTGATCATGGGCACCATCTCCTCGAAATCCTTGCTGAAGGTCATGTTTGTCTTGATGGCGCTCTTGCTGAACGCGTGGATACCATAGAACGTCGCGAAGATATCCACTTCCGTATCCATTGCAACTGCCCCCGAAGTGAGTATTGCAGTTGCCAGCAGTTTGTCCACAGTTCCTGAAAACAATAGTATCGACACTTTGTCCTTCTCCGCCATTTTTGTCACCATCTGCCAAAATGCCCCGGGACTCTATAGGGCATGGCATCTTACGATTGGTGGAGTCGTACAAGTTGAGGACGGCTAACATGTTCGCCGTGCGATGGAGCCATGATTCATGGTGTGACCGTAACCAAAGCTTGGAATAACATCCATGGCAGCTATCAGGCTATGCTACTTGGTAGCCTTCGCCCGACCCTCTTGAGACATGCGCGACAGCTTTGATAATCGACAGATTCCAGGCCAAAACCCCGGAGAACGCCGTGCTCTTGCATTGAGAGAAGACTGCGGAGAAGGAACGGCTCGCGCCAAAATGATCAAACTGTTCGAATGAATCGAGTGTTCAAACGGTCAAAGTTGCTCGAATCGATTCTCATCGCTCAGGCTTTCCTACGCCAGGAGTAGCCTATGCCCGGGTCGTTCCATTCCAGCCGGTACTCGTCGGGTTGCTTGTAGTCGTACAGCTGGGTCGGGGTGTTCACGACCCAAATCTCCTTGTCGTCCAGAGGAGTGAACCCGTGATAGACGAACGGTGGTATTGCGATGAACTTCGGTTTGCCCTCCATGACCTCGATTTCCATTAGGACGTCCTTGGTCCTTGAGTCCGCCCTGGAATCACACAACGCTACCAAGGCGTTCCCGCGGATCGGCACGAAGTGGTCCCACTGCAGCTTGTGATAATGCCAGCCCTTGATCACCCCTGGCTTGCAGGTGGTGAGGTATGTCTGTCCGAACTTCTTGAACTCGGGCCAGTCGCTTCGGAAGATCTCCATAAGCCAGCCTCGGTCGTCAACGATCCTTCGCAGGTCCTTGACCACGACGCCTTCTATCTTCCCCAGGTTCGGTTTCATCTGTTCTGGTGAAAAGTCTCAGATGGTATTAAGTTGTGTCTCTCTGCGTCTTGACACATGATCACCGTGGCGCCTTCCGTCCCGGTTCCACTTCCATGCCTGCCACCAAGTACCGTCCATTACTACATCTCATCCTGATTGAGCTACTGCTCATTCTGCCAGATGATATGGATGCCGGACGCTGAGAATTGTGCGTCACGGTAAAGTCCCCATGAAAGGCTTAAATGCTATCAACCGATTGTCCTTTGATGTCGACGGACTTCAAAGGGATGGACGTCGTTTCCATCCGTGATTTTTCAAGGGAGCAGATCGAGCATGTCCTCCGCCTGGCGGAGAAGATGGTGCCGATCGCGAAGGGGGAGGAAAGGAGCGTGATGCTCGAGGGGCGCATCCTCGGGACCGTCTTCTACGAACCATCGACCAGGACCAGGTTGTCCTTCGAATCGGCGATGTCCCGCCTTGGAGGCAAGTGCCTCGGGTTCGGAGAGCCGAAGGTCTCCTCGGTGGCGAAGGGTGAGACCCTGGCGGACACCATTAGGATGATCGATTCCTATTGCGACGCCATCGTCCTCAGGCACACGCAGGAAGGAGCGGCAAGGCTTGCGGGACACTTCGCCCGGAAGCCGGTAATCAACGCCGGTGATGGTGCCGGTCAGCACCCGACCCAGACCATGCTAGACCTCTTCACGATCAGGAAGGAGAAGAAGAAGATCGAGGGGAACCATGTCGTCATAGTCGGCGACCTGAAGTACGGCAGGACCGTCCACTCGCTCTCGGAGGCGCTGGCCATGTTCGGCGCGGAGCTCACGTTCGTCGCACCGCCGAACCTGCAGATACCGAAGGAGCACCTGAAGGCGATCGAGGCCATGGGCCACAAGCCCAAGATAAGCAGCACCCTCGGTGAGGCGATCAAGGATGCGGACGTGCTATATGTCACGCGGATACAGAAGGAGCGCTTCCCGGACCTCGCGGAGTACCAGAAGGTCGCGGGAACGTACAGGATAGACATGCCCATGTTGAAGGACGTGAAGCCCGACCTGATCATCATGCATCCGTTGCCCAGAGTCGGGGAGATCGCTCCTGAGGTCGACGCCACGCCCTATGCGAAGTACTTCGAACAGGCATTCAACGGCGTGCCGGTCAGGATGGCACTCCTGGGCCTCGTCCTGGGGGGATTGAAATGAAGGAGTTCAAGGTCACACCCATCAGGAACGGAACGGTCATAGACCACATCAGCATGGGCATGGCGCTCAAGGTGCTGAAGATCATCGGTGTGGCGGAGGACGTCAGCTCGACGGTCAGCGTCCTGATGCACGTCCCGAGCAAGAAGGCCGGGTGGAAGGACATCGTCAAGGTCGAGGACCGTGAGCTGGACCCGAAGGAGCTCGACAGGATAGCCCTCATCTCCCCGAACGCAACGATCAACATCATCCGGGACTACAACGTGGCCGAGAAATTCGTCGTGGAGGTCCCGAACATCGTCAAAGGGGTCATGAAGTGCTCCAACCCCGGCTGCATAACGAACCAGAACGAGCCCGTGGAGCCCGAGTTCGTTGTGGAATCGAAGAAGCCAATTACCCTCAGGTGCGTCTACTGCGACAGGCTGACTACGGACATAGCCGAGAACATACAGTAGCCGCTGGTGACCCATGAGGCTGAAGATAGACCCGCTGAAGTGCGTACGCTGTGGATTGTGCGAGGTCGCCTGCAGCCTCAACAGGGATTCCGTGCTCACGCCGATGGCCTCCAGCATAATGCTGCACGTGGATGACAAGGCCAACTACTTCGGCCTGGTCCTGAAGTCGGGCGGGAGCTGCCTTGTCCTCGCGAGACCGGAAGGGACTTCGACTGGAGAGCAGGCCGGGGGCTCGGGAGGGCCCGGGGCGAAGCCGATCCTCCTCCGAGAGGCTTGCGACTTCTGTGAGGGGAGCCCGAGGTGCGCGCTGATCTGCCCGACCCTCTGCATCACGGTGGTGGACTGATTGTATCTGCGGAACGGGAAGATCGGCATCTTCGACCTGGCATCGAAGGAGATAGGAGAGGAGGAGTTCGCCGAGGGATCCACCTGGGAGAAGATGTCGTCGATCTCCATCGCTGACGATCTGGCATCCGAGCACGGCGAGGATTCGCTCATCCTCGGGACGGGTGTGCTGACCGGAAGCTTCGTTCCCGCATCCTGCGCTGGCATCGTCCGCGGACGGAACGATGCCGATGGACGTCCGAGATTGATGCCGATCATGGGGTTCGCGGGGTTCGAGCTGAAGCTATCGGGTTTTGACTTCATCGTGATAAAGGGAGTCGCTGAGAGGCCTGGCTACCTGTGGATCAGGGACGGGATGATCGATGTTGTGAACGCTGAGGAGCTTCGTCCGCTGGATTCCTGGGCGAGGACGGACAAGGTCCGGACCGATCAGGGCGATCCGAAGATACAGGTCATCGCCGGAGGCGCATGGTGCGACTCGAAGCATCCGCAGTCCCAGGCCATCGTCGATTATTGGGGAGGGGACGACAAGTCAGGGATCGGTGCGGAGCTCGGGAAGAAGAACCTGGTCGCGATCGCGTTCAGGGGGATGGGGGAGCTCGAGCTCGCAGAGCCTGAAGGGCACTTCGAGGACGCCATCCTTCTGATGAGGGAACATGTCGTCAAGCTCGGGGAGAACCACGGGCTGGCATCTTATTCGGATGTCGCGGACCGTGGGGATTTCAAGAAGCTTCTTCACAGGAATGTCGGATGCTACGGGTGTCCGTTCCCGTGCCGGTCATATCTGAAGATCGCCGAGGATCCGGCGGAGCTGAGGTTGGTGGCGAAGGAACCGGGGTATCTGCACTACGACATCCCGGCGCTCCGGGAGGCTTTCGAGGTCGGCCTCGATGCGAAGGACGCGACCGTGGCTCTGATGAAGTGCGCGAAGGCGGGCGCGGAGGCGCGCACAGTCCTGAGGTGGGCGTCCGAGATATCGCCGAAGGTCACGATGGGATCCGTGGACGAGGTTCTCGCGGATCCGGCCGACGCCAAGCGCAGCAGGGTCGAGCATCCGCCGGGGAACTTCGAGGCCTCCTTTGGAGATGAGGATACTTACAGGGCCTGTCTGGGCATGGGCCTGTGTCCCAGATACTGGGCGAAGGCCGGCTTCGACATGCTCCAGATAGGCTCGTTCGCCCAGGACACCCTGGGAAGGACCGTTCCGACCGACGATAGCTGAGCTTCGACTAGCGCAAAGGTTTTTTGTAACAGCTAGCTCGTAGCCCGTCCGGTACGATGAGGATTCTCGTGACGACGGGCATGCCCGGGGCTGGCAAGGAGGAGTTCCTCCTGATATGCCAGGCCAAAGGCGCGAAGGTCGTCCGGATGGGGGACATAGTCCGTGAGAGGGTGAAGGAGCTCGGGCTTGACTCCTCGGACAACAGCGTCGGCACGCTCGCCAACGAGGAACGCAAGAGATATGGCATGGACATCTGGGCGAAGAGGACCATCCCATTCGTAGGAGGAGACCTCGTCGTCATCGATGGCACGCGCGGCCCCGACGAGGTCAGGGCTTTCAAGCACGCGTTCGG